>Ga0075163_10004474_pt1 | contig 18771 bp, 22 predicted proteins | sample JI1023141ADNA_FD_71478 | JGI IMG/M metagenome (GOLD analysis project Ga0075163, IMG submission 71478) | Wastewater effluent complex algal communities from Wisconsin, to seasonally profile nutrient transformation and Carbon sequestration -... | ecosystem: Engineered > WWTP > Effluent > Algae...
ATGCGGCTCGGGAAACAAGCGTTGCGGGAAGAGATGGACCTCCAGGACCGCGCCTTCCTGGGCCTGCTTTTGGTGGGGACCACGATCCTGTCCCTGTTCTGTTGGCAGGTGATGTCCGTGCGTGGCTTGGGAACGGCCTTCCCCTCGCTGATGCTCCTGGTCGCCGGCGTGGTGGTCGGACATTACCTGATACTTCGGGTCGTTGGCGGATTGATGCGCTCCTCGCCCGGGATCGAGGAATACCTCTATACCGGTTTCCTGATCTTCATCCTGTCGGGGCTGGTCCTGTTGCCTATCGTGGTACTTATCGCGTACCGGACAGCCCTGCGACCGGGCGCGATCCTGGTCGGGGCCGGAGCCCTTGTGCTCCTCCTGCTCTACCGCTGGTTAAGGGGGGCTTGGATCGGGGTGGGTGAAGGGGTCCCGCTCCGCTACATAATTCTTTACTTTTGCGCCGCCGAACTCCTGCCGGTCCTATTGGTCATGGACCACTGGCGTAGCAATCCCTCACCGCTGTTCCACTCCTAAGCCGATCGGCTCTTGAAGATCAAGACCATTCTCGTATCCCAGCCTGCGCCTACGGACGAGAAATCGCCGTACCACGAGCTCGCGAAGAAACATGCGCTGAAGATCGACTTCAGGCCCTTCATCAAGGTGGAGGCCGTTCCCGCCCAGGACTTCCGGCAGGAGCGGATCAGCATCCTCGACCATACGGCGATCGTCCTCACGAGCCGCAACGCGGTGGACCATTTCTTCCGCATGTGCAAGGAGCTTCGCCTTACCGTTCCGGAGGGCATGAAGTACTTCTGCGTGAGCGAAAGCGTGGCGTATTACGTGCAGAAGTACATCGTGTACCGCAAGCGCAAGGTGTTTATCGGCAAACAGAGCTTCGCCGACCTGATGGACGTGATCAAGAAGCACAAGGACGAGAAGTTCCTGGTGCCGTGCAGCGATATCCAGAAAGGTGAGATACCGACCTTGTTGGACAAAGCCAATGTGCAATACACCAACGCGGTGTTCTACCGCACCGTGGCCAGCGACCTCAGCGACCTGAAGGACCTGAAGTACGACATGCTCGTTTTCTTCAGCCCCGGCGGTATCGAGAGCCTGAAGAAGAACTTCCCGAAGTTCAAGCAGAACGGGGTGTTCATTGCGGCATTCGGGCCTACCACGTCCAAGGCGGTGCGCGACAACGGGTTCCGCTTGGACCTCGAGGCACCGCTGCCCGAGGCGCCGAGCATGACGGGGGCCATCGAGCTCTTCATCAAGCGCGAGGCGAAGAAGAAATAAGGCCGGTGCGTCACGCCGTGAACCGTCCGTGGCGGACCCCCTGACCCGGGCCCATGGAACGCGCTACCTTCCGCAAACACGAACGCCTTACCGGCCGTCTCCGCATCGAAGAGGTGGTAAAGACCGGCCGTTCCGTGTTCGAACCGCCGTTCAAGCTCGTCGGCAAGCTGATGGAACTACCCACAACCGCCCCGGTCCAAGTGGCCTTCGCCATACCCAAGCGGTACATGAAGATGGCCGTGCAACGCAACAGGATGCGGCGCCTGCTGCGCGAAGCCTATCGCTTGAACAAGCACATTTACCACGAACGGTTGACGCTCGCGGGCAAACAATGCGCCTGGCTCTTCATCTACCAAGGGAAGGCTCCACTGACATTGGCCGAGGCCCAGTTGAAAATAACACGGTCAATGGACCGTTGGTTGAAACAGCATGGATAGGATACTGGCACTTCCACTGATCTGGCTGGTGCGACTGTACCAGTTGGTGCTGTCGCCCCTATTACCGGGATCCTGCCGGTATACGCCCACGTGTTCGGAATACGGTTTGCAGGCCCTGCGCTTGCACGGCGCCTGGCGCGGCGGCGGACTTACCCTAAAGCGCTTTCTATCTTGTCATCCCTGGGGCGGCCATGGTCATGATCCCGTCCCCCAAGACCCGCATCAACATGGATAAGCAGATCACACGCAGGACCTCGAAGTGGAAACTCTGGCTCGTCGGCGCGACGATCGTCGGTGGTGGTGCCATCACCATCTCCGCCGGCGATAGCTTCTTCGAGATCAGCAAGAACCTGGAGATCTTCACCGAGCTGTACAAGGAGCTGAACATCTACTACGTGGATGACACGCAGCCCGGCAAGCTGATGAAGACCGGCATCGATGCGATGCTGAACTCGCTGGACCCGTACACGCAATACATCCCGGAAAGCGACATGGAGGATTACCGCTTCATGACCACGGGCCAGTACGGCGGCATCGGCGCGTTGATCAAACGACAGAACGACAAGGTCTATGTGAGCGATCCTTACGAAGGGTATCCTGCGATGAAGGCGGGCATTTGGGCGGGCGATGAGATCATGGAAGTCGACGGTCGAAAGATCGCTGGGATGGAGACCGACGAGGTGAGCAAACTGTTGAAGGGACAGGCCGGCAGCACGGTCAATGTCATCACCAAACGCAATGGGATGGAGCCCGTGACCCACTCTCTTACGCGCGAAGAGATCAAGATCCCGGACGTGCCCTACAAAGGCATGATCGACCCTGTGGGCATGGTCGGCTACATCAAGCTGAACAGCTTCACACAGACCGCCGGCCAAGAGGTGCGCAACGCCATGAAGGAGCTGAAGGACCAAGGCGCGAAGAAGCTTGTGCTCGATCTGCGCGGCAACGGCGGTGGCCTGCTTCGCGAAGCCGTGAACATCGTGAACCTCTTCGTTCCCAAGAACGAACTGGTGGTGGAGACCAAAGGCAAGATCCCTGAATGGGACAAGACCTACAAGACGTTGAGCGAACCACTCGATGCCAGCATGCCGCTCGTGGTCCTTGTGGATGGACAGAGCGCCAGCGCCAGTGAGATCGTGTGCGGTGCGTTGCAGGACCTGGACCGTGGTGTTGTGGTGGGTGAACGCACCTATGGAAAGGGTCTCGTGCAACAAACACGCGACCTCTACTACAACAGCAAGCTGAAGGTCACTGTTGCCAAATACTACATCCCCAGCGGGCGTTGCATCCAGAAGCTGGACTACGCCCAACGCGACAGCAGTGGCAAAGTGCAGGAAGTAAAGGAAGAGGCCATTGCCGAATTCAAGACGCGGAACGGCAGGCCCGTGTTCGATGGACGCGGTGTGTTGCCCGACGTGGAAGTAGTGGACCCCGAACTGGCCAAGGTGGTTGGCGGTCTCTACAGCAAGGACCTCTTCTTCGACTTCGCAACGCGTTACCGGCTAGCGCATGCGGACATCGGTCCTGCAGAGGACTTCAAGATCAGCGATGCGCTGTACCAGGAGTTCGTGGACTTCGTAAAGGACAAGCAGTTCGACTACGACACGGAGACCATGGAAGCCTTCAAAGCACTCGAGGAAAAGGCCAAGAAGGAACGCTACTACGATCACGCCAAAGCGCAACTCGAAGCCCTGCATGCGGAACTCGCACCAGATCGTTCCGAGGAGCTCGTTCGCTTCCGCAGCGACATCGAGGAAGTGTTGAAGAGCGAACTCGTTGGCCGCTACCATTACCAGACCGGTCGCGCAAAGGCGAGCTTGGCCACCGATCCTTACGTGAAGAGTTCCATCGAGTTGTTGAACAGCGAACGCTACAACGAGGTGCTCACCGTCGTGAAGCCCGGCAAGTAGGAGCGTATGACCTTGACCCCATCGGGCCTGGTGCGAGGCCGCGATGCCTTTCGAACGGTACATGTGGCCGCCTTGGCCCTGTGCGCGATCATGCTCCCGTGGAGCACGGCCATCCTGAGCATGGCGCAGATGCTCTTGGTGGTGAATTGGCTCGCGGAGGGAGTTGTGCGTAAAGATCTCGCAGGACGTTTTCGCAGGACGTTCACCTCGCCGCCAGCGCTGGTATTCCTCTCGTTCTTCGGCCTGCTTGTGCTCGGCCTCGCTTGGACAAGTGACCTTGATTGGGGTACTGATCTCGTGCGGATCCTGTTGCCGGTCCTTTCGTTCGGCGCCGTGCTGGCAGGGTCGCAACGGTTGGAACGTGCGGAGTTCCATACCATATTGCTCTTGGGCGCGTGGAGTGCAGTTGTCAGCTCCTTCGCTTGTTTGCTGATGCAGACCGGCGATGCCTCGGACTACCGATCGCTTTCGGTATTCATCAGCCACATCCGACTTGCCTTGTTGTTGTGCCTGGCCATTGTCGTCTTCCTCCTTGATCGCAAGGCTCCCGTGCTCCTGCGGTTTGCCGGATACACTGCCGCTGTGTGGTCCATCATCTTCATCAACAAGTTGGGCAGCATCCAAGGGTTCTTCATTCTTGCCTTGCTCGCGGCGGTCTTCCTCTGGCGATGGTCGAACAGCACGAGCAAGGCACTGCGCTGGTCGTTACGCTGCATGTTGTTGGCGGTGCCTGGTGTTGCCGTAGTGCTCGCAATAGGTGAAGTGCGAACGCGCTATCAACTCCCCGACCCGCAGATCGCCAAAGCGTTCGAGAAGACCGCGGGAGGCGATCTCTATGAACACGACCTGCGCAATCCGCAAATGGAGAATGGTACGCATGTGTGGACCTATCTCGCATGGAGCGAACTGCGCACCGCTTGGCCGTTGCGAAGCACACGCTCCATCGATGCCATGGATGAACGTGGTCACCCGATCTGGAGCACGTTGGTGCGGTACCTGGCTTCCAAGGGCGAACGCAAGGACAGTGTCGCCGTAATGGCCTTGACCGATGCCGATGTGCGCGCGATAGAGCAAGGGAATTCGAATGTTCTGCACGGCCAGCGGAGCGAATTGCGTGAACGCATGGATGAGGTCTTCTTCGAACTGGAGCACTACTACGCTTTCGGCGCGGCCGATGGTCATTCCGTAGCGATGCGATTGGAGTTCCTGAAGGCCGGTGGTTCCATCGCAGCGCGCAACTGGGCGATGGGGGTGGGCACGGGCGATACCAAACAGGCTTTCGCCGAACAATATGAGCGTATGCGCACGTCGCTTTCGCCGCAATGGCGACACCGTGCACACAACGAATACTTGACGCTGTGGATCAGCTTCGGGGTCTTCGGCCTGCTGTGGTCCTTGTTCGCATGGTGGTGGCCAGCGTGGAAGCTCAGTGCTTGGCGCGACCCGTACTTCCTTGGCTGGGTAGTGATCTTCGGCGTGTCGTGTTTCACCGATGACACCATCGAGACACAGGCCGGTGCTACGTTCTTCGCGCTGTACTACGCGCTGTTCGTCTTTGCCCGACCAATCGACCCTACGGTTGTTCCAGCAGTTCCATCACCCGCATAGGGCTGATGCGCTGTATGCAATCGCAGGGCTTTCCTGCCGCGCACAGAGCGCAGTTGGGATCATTCACAAGAGCATGCGCATCACGACCGATCGGTGCCCAACGCCCCGGATGTATTGGCCTGCGTGGCGAGTATAGACCAATAGCCCGTATCCCGCATGCTGCTGCAATGTGCAACGGACCCGTACTCGCAGCAACAAGGGCGTAGCTGGCACCGACCACCCCGATCAGCTCATCCAAGGAGAGGCGCCCACCAGCATCGATCGTAAGCGGATGATCGAATCGAAGAGCTGTGCGATAGTGTTCCGCTTCCGCTTGAGTGCCTGTCACCAGCACGCGGTATCCACGCGCATTCAACAGACCGATCAACGTCGCATAATTGTCCAATCCCCATTCCACCGCACTGCCCTTGGAGCCCGGATGGAGGATCACTGTGCGATGCTCCGGTCCGACCCAACTCCGGTACTTCGCGTCGATAGCCGGGGTCGAGAATCCGGACAGTGAGGCCAGCTTGTCCAGTCCAGGTATGGTTTCGATACCCAATGGCCACAGCAGTTTAACGTTCAATTGCGCTTCGTGCAGATCGCTGTTCTTGCGGCTGAACGCCACACGGTGGTTGCATGTGGTCCAATGCCACCACCGATTAGTTGTGCCGATACGCAGGGGGATCTCAGCCGCCTTCGCCCAGCGCGCCACTTCGCGCTTCGGGAACACATGGACGAGCACGTCTGCTTTCAGCGCGCGCAGTGCGGCGGGAGCATCGGACGGGGCCAGCTCTTCCAGCGTCAGCACATGGTCAACATGAGTGCTACGCTCCAGCACGGGCTTGGTGTAGCTGCGCCCGATGAAGGTGATGCGCACTCCCGGGAACCGTTGCTTCAATAGACCGGCCAAGGGCAGGGTCAGCATCACATCGCCGATGCTATCCGTCCGGCTTAGGACGATGTGCTTAGGCGCGTCGGCCATTGTGCAACCGTTCCAGTTTCACATACTTCAACCGCACGGCGCGCGCGCTCAGCTTTGCGATCATCCAACCCGCGTGTCCATCAAGCAATCCCAAACGCAACACATACCCCTGGATGAACTTCGCCATGGGTGAGAACCATTGCTTTACGAAGCTCGCCCGCTTGCCTGCGGCAAAGAGCTTCTGTGCGTGCAGGTCGCTGTATCGTTCAATGCGGCTCAGGTGGTCCTGCACCGTAGGATAGCTGTAATGCAATAGATCGCCGTGCAGTTCGGCAATGGGCATACCGGGATCCAGCTCCAACGTCTCGTGTACATGAGTGCCCGCCCAGCGCGCGCGACCCTTGGGGAACAAGCGCACCTTGGAATCCGGGTACCAACCACCATGCTTCACCCAAGTGCCACAATAATTGGTCAAGCGGTCCACTTGATAGGCTCCCTTGGGACCATTCCTGATCACGGCCAGAAGTGATGTGGTCAATTCCGGGGACAACGCTTCATCGGCATCCATGGAAAGGATGTACGGGCCTACGGCTTGCGCGTTGGCAAAATTCTTCTGGTCCGCATAGTCGGTCCATGCTCGTGTGATGACCCGTGCGCGGAGGTCCGCGGCAATACGTGGGGTATCGTCCGTGCTCTCGGCATCCACCACAACCACTTCATCGACCACGTCCTGCAGCGACGCGATGCAACGCCCGATGTTGCGCGCTTCGTTCCGTGTAATGATCACCGCTGAGATACCCGTCATCTGTGGCCGAAGTTAGCCGCAGCCGGTCAAGACGCGGAAAGCCGCATCAACGTGCGTGTGCGATCACGAACCGGCCTTGACCGATCACAGCATCCGCATCGATCAAGCGATAGGTGAACAAGCCGTCAGCAAGGTCCGCAGTGGACAACGTGGCCAATGCACCAGCGATCGAGGCGCTACGCACCAGTTTTCCTGTGCCATCAAAGATCCGCAGTGCCAATGTCCTGCCATGCAAACTGGCCGGCGTGCGGATGAAGAGGTGGTCATCCGCAGGTTGTGGGAACAAGACCATGGCCGGGATCGCAACCTGGTCGCCAACACCTGCATCCGGGTTTGCTGTCAAGGTCACACAGTAGTCCTCTGTTTCTCCGTAGTCATAGCTTGGTTCACACGCGGATGCCGGGGCCAGGCTATACCGCATCACCACCCGCATGCGTGTTGTCCCCAACGTGGCATCCTCCGGAATGGAGAACATCACCTCCAACGGATCATTGCTGTTGCTCCCGCTGTCGAACACCATCTCGTTCTCTCCGGCGAAGTCCCCATCCTGGTCCAGGTCCATCCATACCCGGAACCATTCGCTGAACGCGAAGTTGCTGTAGCCCGGGGCCAGCATAAGGACATGCTCGCTGGCTACCATCAGTTCCGTGCTCAAGGACGTGTAATCGCCATATCCGCCATCGTTCCCGCTGGTGTTGTCAATGGAGCCGACCTGCACATGGGCGATCCACTCGCCGGCCGTGTCCCCACCCTCCGTTGCACAGTAGGCTGTTTCAGCACATGCCCCGCAACCGGACGTTCCTACGATGATCGGTGCGCTCCATTCGGTTTCGATACCATCGCAGTTGGAACGCACCTGGACCGTGTAGTTCGAGCAAGGCTCCAGCGGCGTGATCTCCAGGAACGCATTGGTCAGGGCCTCCACCACCGTGAAGTCTGAGGAGCTTACCGGTGCATAGCGTAGATCATACGTGTCGGCCGCCAGTACCGTGTTCCAGAATACGTTCACGATGTTGGTGCCGACGAAACCTTGGGCCAATCCAGCCGGTGCGGTGCAACACCCCTCGCTGGTCCATGTGAACGTATTGCTATAGTCGCTCGTCTCATCACCGCATTCCACCTGCACCTCGAACTCGTAGGGGGCACAGCTTTGAAGGCCACTGATCAGGTATGCGGGATCCGCAACGTCATTCACTTCCGTCCATTCGGGCGCACCGACCAAGCGATAACGAAGGTGGAAAACGCTGCCCTGCACTGCACTCCACGAGATGACCGCGGCGGTGACATCGACCGCCTGCACAGTGATGTTATATGGAGCAGGACACGCACCGCACGACGCCATGATCAAGGCCATGCTGTTGCCTGCATTGATGCGACCACCGGTCACCGTTTGGCCGGCCAGGTTGCCCACTTGGTCCACCCCTTCGAACAGTTTTTGCCGCACGAACATCGCCCCTGCTTCGGGATCGCCCTTGGCCAAGATCATGAGCGTTGCACACGGGGCGCTGTACAGCAACCCGATCACGCCAGCGGTGAGCGGACTGGCAAATGAAGTACCACTGGCGTTACCGTAGCCACCATTCATTTGTGTGGTGTATACGCTCGAGCCAGGCGCACCCACATCAATGGTCGTGAGCCCGTAGGCCGAAAAGGTCCGCTCGTCCGCGTCGTTCGTTGCGGTCACACTGATCATGAAATCACTTGGGCAAGCGGTCGGTAGATCACCAACCACGTCAACATTCACGTTCTGGTTGGCCGTCGCGCCACAGTTCAGGATGCCTGCCGTGCCCAGGGTATCGAACATGGCGCACCAGAGCGGGGCATCAGCGGGCTGGCCGCCATCGGTGCCCCAGCTGGCGTTGGTGGCCACCACGTAGGCACCGCGCTCGCCGTTCGTCGCATTGTACAGGCGACGCATCACCAACGGGTAGGTATAGCAAGCCACCACACCCGCATCATCCGCATCGCCGGCATGGAACACCGGCATCATCTTCACGCTCCAGTTAGCACCTGCGATCCCCTGCGCATTGTTGCCAGCGGCGCCGATCATGCCGGCCACTTCGGTGCCGTGGCTCCCACCATAAGCCTCATCGGTCCCCGAGATCGGGTTCCAGCCACGATAATCGTCCACGTAACCGTTCTCATCATCATCCTGGCCGTTATCAGGCACGTCGTTGTGGTTGAACCACGCATTGGCGATCAGGTCCGGATGTGGCAGGTCGCAGTTCTCGATGATGCATACCACAATGGTATCGCCATCCGCCGTTACACCGCCTGTACTGATGTCCCACGCTCCTTCGCTATCGATGTTCGCGTGGTGCCACTGTTCACCGTACGCATCATCGTTGGGTATGGCGCGCGGTTTCTGCCTGTGGTTGTTCTGCGCCACTTGCACCGCAGGGTGGTTGCGCACAGCGCGTAGCATCACCGGTTGTTCAGCCATGGCAGGATCGAAGTGCAGCAGCCAGGTACGCATCGGAGCGCTCACTTCCCTTTCCACACGAAGACCTGTGGAACGTCCGTTCACCATGGCCAGGTCCCTGGCGATCGTTCGCACCTCGGTGCCGGGCTTCACCATCACCAAAAGGTCCCCGGGCACGATCTCCGGTCCCTGCGCCCTGGCCACGGTGAATGACAGGCTAACAACTAGGCCAAGGGCCGGAACGGTGGACCAACGCATGGTAAGGGCTCGGAATTCCCTACAAAAGTACGGGACCGGCTCTGCGTGATCAATGGTTGGATCCGGGACGATCGTGGCGCGCGACTTGGAAGGCTGACCTTAAAAGAGCTTCTTGCCCGTAACCAATGGGTGACCTACTGCGACATGTATAACAAAGCACCCCGGGTCATGCACGCCAAACAATACATCGCCCCTTTCGTGATCCTCGCGTTCGTCTCCTGCACGTTCGATGCCGATCCGCAGCGAACAGTGGTAGCACGTCCATCGGAGACCCCGGTGGTCGTATTCGATCCCTTGGCGGGTGTACATCGCGATCTTCTCGACTTCAATATTCTGCAAAGCACCTGCGCGCTGTATGTCGCTTTGCGGTCCAGTGCGTGGGAAGGACCGATCGCCTTCGGTCGCGAAATGGATGACAGCATGGTGCACTGGAACAAATGCCCCGGTGGAACGATGGTGGCCTGCGCTGTAACACCCACGGCGAATGGTGACACTATCATCACAGGCGTTCCCTGGCCAACCGGAGTTGATGCGATCGACCGGTGAATGCCGCGATCAGGCCGTTCAAGGATGTGCCCAACGGACTTGTCCCCTCTTGTGGGGAGTATGGCCAAGTGGGCTGGGGATTTCCCATACTTTCATCATCCTTACGAACCACCATGAAAGCACCGCTCACTACCCTCCTGCTCATCTCTTTGTTCCTTCTTCCGTCCTTGGGCATGGCACAGGCCACGCTTACGCCGCGAACGGCTGGCACAACACCGACCAAGACCGTAGCGACCCCTTTGGTCATCGGGGATCTCACCATGGACGGGAAGACCTACCGCGTGCTGAAGTGCGACTATGCGCTCACCCGGACCATTGATGCCACAGGCCGACCTTCCAGCGGAGTTTCAGGCAGTGTGATACAATTGGCTGTTGAGGGCACCGAGGATATGTCCATCTGGGCGCTGATGAACGACCAGTTCAAGAAGGTGAACGGCACCATCACGTTCAAGAAGAAGGATGCCGCCACGAAAATGCGGGACCTGAATTTCACGGACGCTTACGTGATCGCCTTCGCGGAGAGCTATGATGCCTACAGCGAGAAGCCACTGATCGTCAGCTTCAGCCTTAGCGCACGCGTGATCTCGCAAGGGGCTGCTGGGCACGAGAACGCCTGGCCACGGTAGTTACGAACCGCGCATTCCCAGCGGCCATGCCCAAGGGTCGGGGATCCGTATCGATCAGAAGAATTCTGCAAAAGCAGGGATTATCTTCACGGCATGGAGCTTCCCGGTTTCAGGCCACGGTTCAAGTTCGAGTCCGACCTACGGGGCGCAGCGATCACCGAGCGGATAAGCGAACGGCTGCGACAGGACAACCCGCGCGGTCTTTGGCTCAAGAACGCACACTACCACATCTTGTTGAGCTTCCCGCGCAAGTCCGCAGAAGCGTGGACACCACAGATGGACATCAATTTCGAGGATCTCCCGAACGGCCGCACTATGGTGCGCTGCCTCATCGGACCTTCTCCCGGGATCTGGATGCTCTTCGCAGCAGGCTACATCGGCTTCACCTTACTGGCTTTGACCGGTATCACCCTTGGTGCCGCGCAATACATGTTGCATCAACCGCCTTGGGGGTTCTATGGTGTGCCGGTGCTGCTGCTCTGCATGGTGGGCATGATCTACATGGAACGCACCGGCCGCAAACGCGCGCTGAATGAAATGCGTTCCCTGAAAGAATTCGTTGACCAAGCGCTCGGGTGCGACTGCCTGAAGCTGGCGGAGGAGCAAGCGCTGTAAGCACTGCGCACGGCGCCCGGGGTCATACGATCACTTCAAAACAGTGATGTATCCGGTCTGCTCCAACTCCACCGCGTCCGAATTCGAGATCGCCGTGTACTTCACCTTCCACAGATAGGTGCCGTCCGACAGGTTCTCCACCGCCAGGATCGCTTGCGGGAATCCTTCCATTGTCGCCGACTTCAACACTTCAACGCCCCACCGGTCGTACACCATTGCTTCGAAGGCCGAAACGCGGCATGGGCAGGTCGTCTGGAGCGGCTGATCAGCCTTCGGGCCAACAGAAGCGGGCACCACCAGCTTGCAAGGCGAACCATCCTGCGCCATTGATACCGGAACGAAAGCGGCGCAGAAGAGAAATACGATCATGCGCGAAATGGTGATCATGCGCCAAAGGTAGGTGCCGGTTGAACGCAGAGGTTGGACACTCCGGGCTGCTTGAGAGCCTTTCACCGTGATCAGCAGGACGGTCTCGATGAGCTATTTCTCGCAGCCGTGCTCGCCTGCGAGGCGTTCGTGCTTCAATTTCCGAAAGGGGCGCCGGTGGTCCACAAGAACCAAAGGCAAACTCCGCTGAAAGGATCTCCTTACGTGATGCTCTTTGGTGTGTGGAACGATGAGCTCGTCATCTACCGCCTCTTCCCCACCAGCCAGCACCCGAAGCAGAAGTTCAGGCGGAAGAAGTGAAGCGCGGCTTCGAGGCGCAGGGTCTCCAATGACGGAAGGGCCTGCGAAGGTTTAGGCTCACTGCCGCCATCAAGCACTACATTTGAAATACAACACTGTCCCATGCCTGCCAAACTGGATCTGCTCAAACGCAAGGTGAAGCTGATACGAACGCTCACCGCAGTGGAAGACGAAGGGATGATCGATGCGGTCGAGAGCACGTTGGCGGGTAGCACGCATCGCTCCCTGAGCCAGGATCAGCTGAAGCAACTGGACGCCAGCATTGAACGATACATGAGCGGCGAGGTGCGTACCTACACACCCGCCCAAGTGCGTGCTCGTGCATTGAAGGCCATCCGTGGATGAAGACACTTCCTGTTCGCGTTGGCGAAGAAGCCGATGTTGATATCACCAGCGCAGCACGGTGGTACGCACAACGGAGTGAACGCGTCGCCATCGGTTTCATCGATGCAGTTTACCGGGAACTGGCTTACATCACCTTGTTCCCGAATGGTGCGCCTCGTGTACGTGGCAACACCCGGGAACTTGTTGTGAAGGGCTTCCCATTCGTGATCCTCTATCGTCCGCTGAAGGATCACATCGCCGTGTTCCGTGTCTTCCACACCAGCCAAAACCCGAAGAAGAAGTTCCGGCGCAAGAAGTGACGCGCGGCTTCGAGGCGCAGGGTCTCCGAAGACGGAAGACCCCGCCGTGTTCAATAGGATGCTACTTCACCTTCGCAGCAAGTTCCTTCTCCAGCTCTTGCATGCGCAATACCTCAGCCTGCCATGTCGCTACGTGCGACGGTTCCCTCCGCTGATGCTCCTCCATCAACGCCAGGGTGCGCTGGAGCTTGATCAGGGTGATGAGATCATTGGCCCTTGATGTACTGGCGATGTACTCGTTCTGGAGTGTGGCACATGGAGCCAACTGTGCTTCCAATGCTCCACGGCTTCGTTCCAGCGATCCGAGTTGTTCGGCGCGTGCGGTGGTATCGTTGATGCGCTTTGCATGCTCCTCCGCCGATCCATAGTATGCGTCGTTCAACGCCACGAACCGGTCGTACTTGCTCAGGGTATCACCGTGCATCTCGAATTGTTCGTCAACACGACCCAACAAAGCAGCCAATGCGGAGTCCTTCTCCAGTACATCGGTGAAGAGCTTCTGGACCAGATCCTCTCCGTACCCCATTCGTGAATAGGATGACTTGACATCCTCCGCGATCTCTCCCACCACCGTGGGGTCCTGCAGCGCACTAGGCACGCCGTCATCCGGCTTGGTGGTGCGCCCGCAGGCGAACAGGGCAAGGGTCAATAGGGTGAAGATGGTGGGCTTCATGTATCCGGCGTCTGGTGGTTGCAGACGAAACTACGCCAGGCGCTGACGAGGACCCTGGTGTGGCAGCGCGACAGGCATTGCCTCAATACTGCACCGGTCTACAACAACGTGAACTTGATCGGCAGGTTGTACTGCACCTTCACCGGTACGCCATCGATCTTGCCAGGCGCCCATCGTGGCATCAGTTCCAACACCCGCCACGCCTCATAGTCCAGGTATGGATGAGCGCCCTTGAAGATGCCCTTCGTGGTCCAGGTCCCTGTCTCGTCCACCACGCCGCTGAGATACACGACACCGGAGATGTTCGCATCCTGCGCCTCGCCCGGATAACGCACGTTCTGGCTTAGGAACTTGAACAATGCCGCTTCGCCGCCGGGGAACATGGGCATTTCCTCCACGTGGGTCGTCTCCTCAGCACCGCTCGTGGTACTGTCCTTATCCGCTTTGGGCACCGGGATGTACTTCACTTTTTCGAAATCGCGCTCGGCGGTCAACCGGCCCTTCTTATCGTATTCCTGCCAATCGCCCACGGGACGTTGGCCAACGTAGCGCTTCCGGCTCACGACACGGTCGTTCTTCACGAGGTAGACCTCTTCAACGCGAATGCTGTCCTGTTCGGTCCTGGTACGTTCACAGTAGGGCGATGCCCCTTTATCCTGCGCTGAAGCCGCATGCAGAAGGACGAAGAACATGAGGAGGGTGATCGAACGCATCGGATCGGGAATGGAAAGTGCGTGAAAATAGACGATGAGCCGATATAGGTGTTCCCTAGGGCGGAGGGTCCTCTTCGAGAGACCCGGTGCAGGTTTGCGATGAAGACGCTGCGGTGGTTTAGATCTATCTTGTTCGTGAGCAGCGCCACCCGGCGTGATCGTGTCTGCCTATTGTACCCCACCGACCAGTAAGCCCCTGTCATGAAAAGGACAAGCCGGATCTGCTTCGCGATCGCCGTGCTGGTCTGCGCAAGTGGATGTAACAAGGAGGAGGGTTCGCCCGGACATCCACCGCCTCCCATTTTCATACACCCCTTGTCAGCCTGGCACACCGGCAACGAACTGGCGGCCACGCAAACGTTCATGGTGGACGACGCAACGGGCGGAACCCTGGAGCTAGGCGGACATGCGAAGATCGTCTTTGACCCTGGGGCCTTCACCCGCCCAGGTGTATCCGTGACCGGTCCGGTCCGGGTGAAGGTGTTGGTGGTCCTCGACGTTGCGACCATGGTCCTTGCGAACAAGACCTCCATTGGCGACAACAATGGGACACCACAACTGCTCAAAAGCGGTGGCGCACTGAAGATCACAGCGGACCAGGACAATGTGGAAGTGGGGATCGTGCCGAACAGGGCCACAGTGATGCTGCCCGGTAGCGATCCCGATACCGACATGCGCACCTGCTATAGTACCCACTTCGCCTCCTACGCGTACGACCTGCTCTGGACCACCACCGGCGATCCCGCCTACGTGGTGCCGGACGACGTCCTGGAGGCGTTCGGCGAAGGGGATTGGTTCTATTACACGTTCACGATCAACACCCTTGGGTGGGTCGGTTGCGGCTCCTTTCAGCCGGGGGCGACAGCGTCCTTTAATGTCGTTACGCCTCCGGAGGTCGGCTATGGGAATGCCCATGTGTGGGTGGTGGTACCCGCGCTCAATACCGTTATCAATAGGTCGGGACTGGTCGGGGGAACTTTCCACCACTTTGACCATCTCCCCATTGGCCTCGACGCTGTGATCGTTTCCCTCGCTGAAGTGTCGGAAGGGGAGTACTACGCATCGTTCACGAACATCACCATCACCGACGGCCTTGCGCCGAGCCTCTCCTACCAAGCCACCACGCTGGCGCAGTTCGAGGCGGCTGTGCGCGCACTATGATCTTTGGTAACAGTTGCGGGCTGCAGGATCTCCGAGACAGAAGACGCTGCGGTGGTTTGCGAGCTCGGGTAAGCATAACAATACCCATTACTTTTAGGAACAATGCAGCGGCTTGTTCTAACGCTCTTTTTCGCGCTAAGTATTGCGGTTACATATGCGCAAGATGCTCCCGTATTCGAATTGCTTATCACCGCTATCGACCGTGATAAGCCGATCCATGACGTCCGCATTGTAGTGAAGCTGGATGACGAAACCATAGCCACTTGCCGCACCGATAGCAGTGGTGCTTGTGCCTTCCGCGCAGTGGATGGTGCCCGCATCCTCCAGGCCGGGAACCACTACACCATCACAGCCAATAAGCCGAATTTCCTTTACCTCCGCGACCAAGTGAGTACGGTTGGCATAACCGAGGATACCACGTTCATCAAGGAGTACTACCTGCAGCGCGCAGGGCCTTGCTTTGGACATGATGATCTGTTGGACATGGACAGATGACCGGCCACGGGACACACGCGCGACAAGAGGGTCTAGACGTGGTCCGGATCACAGATCCGAACGAGCGGGGGTGTATGTTTGGGAACGATGGACTCACAGCGCTTGGACGAACTTCTCCGGAAGAACAATAACCACCAAGAGGGGTCATTCGTGCTTCTCTTGAAGGAAGGGCGTTTCGATGTCGGTCTATTTAATGAGGTACTAGGAGAGCTTATGCGACTGAAGAAAGCAGGTGATCCTATACCGGCTTCCATCATTTCCAAATTCGGGTTGTTCGCATTCGAGTGTCTTCAAATGCTCAATTGGCATATGGACGGCACCGATACCTATCATATCCATAACCTGGATCAAATCGAAAGCTGGAGGGCGTTCGATTCGCTTAGATGGTGCTTGATAGCCCTTGCATATGACAAGCCGATCGACGGGGATATACTTGTCTCAGCGGAGCGCAAGCCCTAGCCAATCAGATTACGTAGCTGTGGCTATGAACCATACTAGGGGGGTGTCCGGATCACAGATCCGAACCAGCGATAGAGACTCGCGGTAGCTGGGGGAACCAGTGATGGAGACTCGCGGTAGCTGGGGGTAGCCGGAGCTCGTGATCGAGCAGCGGTGAGCCTCAGCTCCCTACTCACCGTCGAGCTTAAGCACACGGCTCACGTGCACAGTGCCATTGCTCGACCTGCGTTCGATCATGTACGTCCCATTCCTGAGGTGGCCAAGGTCAAGGGAGCCTTCGCCGTGAAACCAGAAGGTAGCCACGGTTCTCCCTCCCATATCGAGCACGCGCACATCCTGCCCTTCACTTCCTATGTCCGGGAAATACAGGGTTGAGGAGAATATCACCGGCCAGGTCGCAGGATACTGTCCGGACGCGGGTCTTTCTATGTTCGTTGTGGCAGCGCAATCAGAAGATTGTGGTGAGAGACAAACGTCATCGAGGAAATAGTAGCCGGATGGGCCGGTGGTGCTCGCATCGTCTCGAAAATTCCCAATGGTGATGTGCGATTCTCCGCCGAGTGCCACGAAACTGCCTGACAGCACGACCCATTGTTCCTCTTCCAACAGCACATTGCCCAAGGCGTTGTCGAACTGCGGTATCACCGGGATCACGCCGTCATCTACGCCTGTTGTAAGCGGTGGGCCTGCGCTCAAATAAGCACCGATGCCGTCGGTACCCGGTTGGCAATCCGGCACACCGGGGCACGCCATCACGATGCAAAAGGTCAGGTGGTACTCAACACCCGCCTGTAGGGTCGCAGTCAACGGAGCGCCCAAGTACTCCCTGTAGTTCGACCCGGGTGCACCATTGCGGGTCCACAGTCCAGCGTAGGCGGACCCCGTTCGGGCAAGGTGGCTGCCGAAAACATTGTATGGCACACCCACCGATCCCGGAGGCGCACATGCGCTCAAATAGTCCGGCGTTCCGCCCTCCGTCGCGCTTTGCCATGGTGTTGCCAACCACAATTGACCGATCCCTGTGGGACAATTCGAATGATCCTCGAAGCTCGGGTTGGGAATAAGGTTCTGCGCGACCATGCCGGAAGTCATGGTTGCGAGGAAGAGCATGGTAGCCTGCCGTTGCATGATCCGCAGTCGCTTCACGACGCTCTTACGAAAATAGCGTAGTTCCTGCGGAGGTTTGAGGCCACGGATCACAGATCTGCGGTAGCGAGGGGGAAGCGGGACCGCAGTTGGGAACCTTGCAGAAGATTAAGTGTTGTACTGCATTCCTGCGAGGACGCGCGGATCAACATTGAACACCTTGGCCAGCAGATGTCGAGCAGCAGAATCATTCAGCCCGAAAACTCGCATCGTGCCGTCCTGTCTCAGCTTGAATCTCTCAAGCTCGTCAGGTACATTCTTGCGCGTCATGAAAATCCACACCATCAATCCTTGGAAAATCAGCAGGTAGGCGGTCGTCCGCCGCCTCCATTTCACTCGAATGGGTTTTACAATAAGGTCCTTGGGGAATGATGCCCTGAGCCACCCCAAGCAATAAACAGGGAAGTCGTTCTCACCACCTATGAACCCATTCCGCACGCTTCTACGAAACTCAGGTTCATAAGGTCCCAAATCGACTTCATCAAAGAATGGTTGCCGAGATATGTGCGCCCGCCAAAGAATCGAGAGGAAAAATGTCTTGAACTTGACATAGTCCAACCCTGTTATATGGTGCTCACTCATGCCGGTTTTCGGATCGACGGTATTCTTCACTTCTGCGGCGATATCCACAGGCACATTCTTTCCGAATAGCACTTGAGCAGCATATCCTTCATATCCACCCAAGATTTCATTGTCGCATTTTTGACAGAGTATGTCACCGTCATATGGCGCCGTTGGAGGCTTCTTCGCCCGATCATTTCCCTTGAGAGCTTCTGCCGGCGAGAACATATGCAATCGATGCTTGTCATTATAAAGATTCTCGAACATGAAGTCGGGAACAATGTGTGACTGTCGAAGCAGCACCGCTTCTTGCTCGCATAGTTTGCAAATGCCCATATCAGTAATGTCTTGAACAACAAAGGCGGCCCATGTGGACCGCCTTTGCAATCTTGGTCCGTCTCTTTCCTACCCCGAACACATCTCACACCCCTCCGGATCATCCAGCGAGCAGGTGATCTGCGCTTGCGCTTCCTCTTCGGCGGTCATGGCAACCACCATGGGGCCGTTCATCACCACTTCGCGTACGGGCTCCACTTCGCGTAGTTCCTTGCTGGCCTTGGCCACGCTCGGTTCGGTCAGCTTCGCTTTGTCCACGGTGAACTTGATGGCGTCGGTGGCGGCTTTGGTGCGCAGGTAGTACATGCCGGTCTTCAGGCCTGCTTTCCAGCTGTAGAAGTGCATGCTGGTGAGCTTGCCGAAGTTGGCGTTCTCCATGAAGATGTTGAGGCTCTGGCTCTGGCAGATGAAGGCGCCACGGTCCGCGGCCATGTCGATGATCACCTTCTGGCTGATCTCCCACGCGGTCTTGTAC
>Ga0075163_10004475_pt1 | contig 18769 bp, 8 predicted proteins | sample JI1023141ADNA_FD_71478 | JGI IMG/M metagenome (GOLD analysis project Ga0075163, IMG submission 71478) | Wastewater effluent complex algal communities from Wisconsin, to seasonally profile nutrient transformation and Carbon sequestration -... | ecosystem: Engineered > WWTP > Effluent > Algae...
GCGGCGCAGGTTCCGTCACAGTAATCGTTGCCGTTGCATTCGCGCAAGGCGCCGTTCCGTTCACGGTGTAGATGAAGCTTCCGGGCGCGTTCGCGGCTGGGTCGTACATCCCGCCTACGATCCCACCGCTCCACGTTCCACCGGCTGCGGGCGTTCCACCGAGGATGCCGAAGAGGTTCACTGGCGCACCGTTGGCGCAAATCGCGACAGAGGCATCAGTTCCGGCATTTGGCGGCGCTGGTTCTGTCACAGTGATCGTTGCCGTTGCATTCGCGCAAGGGGCTGTTCCGTTCACGGTGTAAACGAAGCTTCCGGGCGCGATCACGGCGGGGTCGTACATCCCGCCGATCAATCCACCGCTCCACGTTCCGCCAACCGTTGGCGTTCCACCGAGAATTCCGAAAAGGTTCACAGCCGCACCGTTGGCGCAGATCGAAGTTGAAGCATCGGTACCGGCATTTGGCGGCGCAGGTTCTGTCACGGTGATCGTGGCCGTTGCATTTGCGCAAGGCGCTGTTCCGTTCACGGTGTAGATGAAGCTTCCGGGCGCGTTCACGGCGGGGTCGTACATCCCGCCTACGATCCCACCGCTCCACGTTCCGCCAGCCGCAGGTGTTCCGCCGAGAATTCCGAAGAGGTTTACGGGCGTACCGTTGGCACAGATCGAAGTTGAAGCATCAACGCCGGCGTTGGGTGCTGCATTCTCGGTAACGGTGACATTGGCCGTTGCGGTAGTGCAGCCCACACCTCCAGTGACGGTGTACACATAAACGCCTGAAGCCTGCGTGGCCGGATCATACATGGCTGCCACGCCGCTGCCCAATAAGGTCCATGTTCCACCAGCATCCGGTGTGCCTCCTAGGCCGGTAGCCAAGGCTACCGGAGCACTGTTGGAGCACACGTTCAAGGTGCCGCTTGTTCCGGCCACGGGCTGTGGGATGAAGGAGATCGTAACCGTTGACGTAGCGTTCACGCAAGCGTTCCCCACACGGTATGTGTACACGCCGGCCGGGTCCGTGGCGGGGTCGAACTGATCACCGTGGTTCGTGCCGTCGGGTGCTTTCCAATTGCCGTTCGTCTGCGGCGTGCCGCCGAGCTGATCGATCAAGTTGAACACGGCACTTCCGGTACATACGGATAAAACGGCATTCGTCCCGGCGTCAACGGTCGTGGGTGGGATCACCGAGGTGATGTTCAACGCCGCGCTTGAATTGTTCGGGATGGGGCAGGCACCGTCGTTCACTTGGAAAACCACGTTCACCGGGCTGTTTGCCACGTTGCCGGTCCAGCACACGGTGATGATGAGCGGGTTGGTGCCCGTAACGTTCACGATGGATCCGGGCAGCAGGGTAGCGGCTTGGGTTTGCACGGCCAGCGTTGTGGCCGGGTCTGGATCATTAAACACCAAGCTGAAGCAGACAGGCAGGCCGTTACATACCTCGATGGTATTGGGAGCGGTGATCAATGAGCCGGGCGGGGCGGGTGATCCGGGGCCGCCGGGTCCGTTCAGCGTGGCATCATTGGGCTGTGGCGGGGTGCCGGTGCAAGGAATGCAGATGAAGGCGATGTCGCGCATCACCGTGCCGATGTAGTTTCCGGCTGCATCGAACTGCTGTACGGCCACCACGAAAACCACCGTGCCGATCGCCGTGGGCGTAAACTGCAGCTGGCCCGTAACAGGATTGAATATGGTGCCCGAAACGGGTTCGATCGCAGTGTGGCCCGCGATGTAGCCGATCGGGGCGGATGAATTGGCAAAACCGCGCGCACCGATCAGGGAGTAGGCCAATGAATCGCCTTCCGGGTCCGTTACGCCGAAGTTGTAGTTCACCGGCTGCCCGATGCAAACGGTGGGCACTTGGTTCTGCCCAAATACCGGTGAGTCGTTGCAAGGCGTGAGGTCGTTGCGCAACAAGCCCTCCACGTAAATGCCAGGCGCTCCGGTCAGGTCCACGGTACCGGGTCTGCAGCAAAGGGCCCACCACATGCGATAACCGCCGGGGCATGGTGGCAGGTTAAGGACCACCTGGTAACTGCCCTGCCACACGCCCATGATCGATCCGCCGTTACAGACGGTATTGGCCATTTGGGCGGCGCATACTTGGCTTACCTCTATCAAAGGCGGCGGTTGGATTATCGTGTCAAAACTGGCGCAGGCGCTGGAAATATGCAGCGTTTGCGGAAATGCCACGGCCCCCGAAGTGCAATCGAAGAACAGGTCCATGGTAACGAGATAATCGTTGCCGCCTTGACATTCCCAAGTGATATTGCCGCCCAAATAGTGCGAAGCACGTGTCTCCGTCACCGAAGCGAAAACCAATGCTGCCGCGACAAAGCGCAACAGTGGTTTCAACATCCGGTGGTAGATGGTCATGGTGAAAAATGGATCGGCTAGGCGCACCTAATCTTCAAAAATATGTAAATCCATCCACATAAGACGGACGATTTCCCCGGATGGTTGCCGGACAAGGCTTGTAGACCCAGCTGCCCGGGGCGCCGGATTGGCACCTACACACCGCTCCGGCGGCACCAGCACCGTCACAGTCCGGTAATTTCCTGGTTGGGCGGAGCCCGGTCCATGGTAAGCGTCCGCATTCCCGATCGTCAATTGCTCCTAGGATGCCTTAGCAGCCTCAGGAAGTGTCTTCTTCCCCATCGTTGCCTCCGGTGAATATCGGAACCGCGGGGTATTCTTCATTTTACTCGGAACTACCCGGATAGGTACCGGGGCAAAGGGTATCTCACGGGTAAAAAAGCGATAACGTCCCAAGTTCCCGCCGCCGCCCTACATTTGGCCCCCTTCACCCGGAACAAGCCGTGGTGGGCACCGGCCGATGAGCAGACCCTTACCCAAGCCCTTTGTGACCCTACGCTTGTCCGCAGTGCTGCTGTCGGCTTCACTTTGCACCCTTGCAGCCTTTGCCCAACAGGACAGCACCCTCGCCCCTGCGGACAGCTCATTCTTGATCTCCCGGCCTGATACCTCCACCCTTCACCAGGACATACAAGCGGCAGGCTTCACCGTTAGCAGCAGCGACTTGGATGCGGAGATCGCAGGTCAGGACGTCTCCGGGATCCTGCGCTCCTCACGTGATGTGTTCAACTCAACGGCGGGCTACACCTTCGGCGCAGCGCGATTCCGCATCCGTGGCCTCGGGGGCGAAAACAGTCCGGTGAGTTTGAACGGCATCGTGGTGAACGATTTGGAGAATGGTTACGCCAGCTGGAGCAATTGGGGCGGTTTGAACGATGTGACGCGTTGGAGTGAAAGCCGCACCGGTGTAAGCAGCTCTCGATTTGGCTTCGGCGGCCTGGGCGGCTGGAGCAACATCGACTTACGGGCTTCGCAACTGCGTAAGGGGCTCCGGGTTTCTTACGCGCTTACCAACCGCACCTACCGCAACCGGGCGATGGCCACCTACAACACGGGCATGCAGGCCAATGGCTGGGCGTTCAGCGCGAGCGGCTCGCGCCGATGGAGCGACGAAGGTTATGTACCGGGCACCTTCTATGATGCCGGTGCCTACTTTCTTTCAGTGGAGAAAAAGATAAACGCACAGCACAGCATCGGCTTCGTCGGCTTGGGCGCACCCATCATCAGCGGTCGCCAAGGTTTGGCCGTGGAAGAAGCACAAACCCTCACCGACGACCACTATTACAATCCGAACTGGGGTTACCAGGACGGAGAGAAGCGCAACGCCAACGTGAGCAACGACCACAAGCCGCTCTTCATCCTCAGCGACTATTGGAAGCCCGACGAGCGCACGAAAGTGAACACCAGCTTGCTCTACAGCTTCGGCCGCGACGGTTACACAGCGCTGAACTGGTACGATGCGCCCGACCCGCGCCCGGACTACTACCGCTACCTGCCCAGCTACTACAGTGATACGGACCCGAGCATCGCTGGCGACCTCACCAGTGCATGGCAAAACAGCACCAACACCAGTCAGCTCGATTGGGCGCAGCTTTATTTCGCAAACGGCAAAAACCTTTACACGGTGAAGGATGCGGAAGGCATCAGCGGGAATGACATCACCGGGAACCGCAGCAAGTACATTGTGGAAGACCGCCGACAGGACCCCACGCGCATCGCGGTGAACAGTGTCTTGGAACGGAAATTGAACGACAACACCGACCTCACCGTCGGTGCCAGTTACAACAGCCAGAAAACGCACTACTTCAAAGTGATCGAAGACTTGCTCGGTGGCGATTTCTGGGTGGATCTGGACCAGTTCGCCGCCCGCGACAGCGACGACCCCAACGCCGCGCAGAACAACTTGGCCACGCCCAACCACGTGGTGAAAGTGGGTGACGAGTTCGGCTACGACTATGACATCAAGACCAACGTGATCAACGCCTTCGGGCAAGTTGAAAAGCGCTGGCGGAAAGTGGAAGGCTATGCAGGGGTCAGCGTTTCCAGCACCAGCTTCTTCCGCGAGGGCAACTACCAAAAGGCGTTGTTCCCTGATAATTCCTTGGGCAAGAGCGATGTGCAGTCCTTCATCCACGGCGGCATCAAGGCCGGGGCGGTTTACAAGATCAGCGGCCGCCATTACATCACCGCCAACGCGGCCTTTCTCAGTGACGCGCCTACCGCACGCAGTGCCTACCTGAGCCCACGCACCCGCGATGCCTTACTTCCGGGCCTCACCACGGAAAAATCCCTCGGCGGAGACATCGGTTACGAAGTGCGCATGTCCCGCGTAAAAGGCCGCGCCACGCTGTACTACATCAGCACCACCGACGGGGTTTGGAGCCGCAGTTTCTACCACGACGTGTACCAGACCTTCGTGAACTATTCCATGACCGGTGTGAGCATTGAGAACGCCGGTATTGAACTGGCCGCCGAAGTGAAGCTCAGCCCGACCTGGCAGCTCACCGCCGTGTATGCGGACGGCCTCTTCACTTACAACAGCCGGCCAAACGCCACGGTGACCCGCGACAACAGCGATACCGCCATCGCCGTGGACCGTACCGTGTATTGGAAAGGCTACCGCGTGGGCGGCATGCCCCAGCGCGCAGCCAGCATCGGCTTCCGCTACAGTAATCCTAAGTACTGGAGCATCGGTGCCAACGCCAATTACTTCGGCAACATCTACTTGGACCCCAACCCGGACCGCCGCACGGCGGAAGCGCTCGGCAATTTCGTAAGCGAAGACCCGCAGTGGGACCAACTGCTGGAGCAGACTAAATTGGACGACGGTGTCACCGTGGACATCTACTTCACCAAGAGCTGGCGCTTGAAGAAAAAGTACCGCATCGGCTTCAACCTTTCCGTAAGCAACTTGTTGGACAATACGGACCTCGTTACCGGCGGGTATGAGCAGCTCCGGTACGACCCTACACAGATCGGCAAATTCCCGCCCAAGCTCAGCTACATGTACGGCCGCACCTTCTTCGGCATGGTCACCTTCAGCTTTTGATCCCCACACCCATGAGATCCCTTTCCCCCGTTAGCCGCACGTTGTTGCTGGCATTGCCCCTGCTCGTAGCCACGGCCATCGGCTGTAAAAAGGAGTACGACACGCCGCCCGTGCGCACCCTTGGCTCCGGCAACGTGGTGACCATCGCCCAATTGAAAGCGATGTACCAAGGCTCGCCCGTCCACTTCAGCGACAGCGCCAATGCGGTGAACACCGTGTACGCCGTTGTTACCGCCGATGAGCAGAACGGCAACCTCTACAAGAACGTCTACGTGCAGGACAACACTGGCGCCATCGCAGTGCGCCTGCTCTTCTCCGGCGGGCTGTACCAAGGCGATTCCATCCGCATCTACCTGCCTGGCACCGTGCTCAGCCCTTACAACGGCCTGATGCAGATCGACAGCGTGAACGTGGACAACAACATTGTGAAGCAGGCCACCGGTGTTTATGTAGCGCCCACGCCAACCACCATGACGGAACTGGCCACACAAGCGGGCCTAGGTGGCAGCTTGCAAAGCAAATTGATCACCCTCAGCGGCGTTGAATTCATTCCCGGGGACACCGGTCTTACTTATGCGGACCCCGTAAACCAGCTCACATTGAACCGCACGTTGGAAAATTGCAGCGGTGGTACCGCCGTTGTGCGCAGCAGCGGCTACGGCAATTTCGCAGGCACGCACTTGCCCACGGGCAAAGGCACCTTCACGGGCATTGCAAGCTGGTTCGGCAGTGCGGCACAGCTCTATGTGCGCGACATCAACGAAGTGCAATTGGACGGGCCGCGTTGCGGCTTGGCATCCTGTGATCCGGCCAATTCGCTGAATGAAAATTTCGATGGAGTATTGAACAACGCGGACGTTAATACAGAATGCTGGTTGGACCTGTTCACGACCGGTACCGGCAAATGGAAAGGAAAGATCATTGGAAGTGAATCATTCGTTGAAGTGGCTCCTCCAAGCTTCGATGCGTCGTCGGTAAGTTGGCTCATTTCGGCACCTCTTCAGTACAGTGCGGGTATGCAGCTCAGCTTCATCAGCTCGTTGGGCAGTGTTTGGCAACACGATGGCGTGGAGGTACTCATAAGCACGGACATCAACCTCACCACGGCTGCTTCCGTATTGGCGGCACCTTGGCAGAATGTCACCGGTGCGACCCTTGCAGGAAGTACCACACCCGTTGGCACATTGACAACCATAGGTTCATGGGTGCCATCTGGTAACATTGATCTAACTCCTTACCTTACCGCTGGCACTAATTTTGTGGTCGCATTCAAATACAGCGGGAATCCCGCAACCCAGGCCACGCGCTACCGCATAGACAACGTCTCCGTACAGTAAACCCTTGACCCAACTCCGCTGAAACAGGCGGAAAAAAACCGTAGAACATGAAGAACGCATTACTCTTAGCACTGGCACTCACGGCCGGTGCAAGCCAAGCACAGCTTTTTCAAAGTGGATTCGAAACCTGGAACGCCGGTGTGCCGGAAGGCTGGGGCGGCTCCAAGACCAGCACCACTCCCACATTTACTTATACGGAAACCACGACCGATCCGCACGGGGGAACAAGTGCAGCTAGCATACACGTGGCGGATGCGAGCCACCAGCGCTTGAGCACACAGCCACTCACTGTGGTAAGTGGCAACCAATACACGGTTTCCTTTTGGGTGCGTGGCTCAGGAAGCATTCGTGCCGGACTTTTCGATAACCGCCTTACTGCCTCTGGATACGCATACGCTGGTTATGTGGAAGCCGGTTCATCTTGGGCATTGGTAACGCAAAACATCCTCGCGGACAACGATTACGCCCTAGCCGAGTTCCTCATTTCCACCAAAGGCACTGCGACCACACCTGCGGACGTGGTGGTGGATGATGTCACGATCACGGAGAATGGTGCTGCTGTTCCGATCTCCATCTATTCAATCCAATACACCACCGATCCCAGTGGTGACTCACCACTTGCGGGCCAGACCGTTTTGATCGGCGGGATCGTTAGCGCCGTGGATACCTTGACCTCTGGTACTAACCCTGCACCACAAAATGTATATTACGTCCAGGATGCACCAGGAGCCTGGAACGGCATTTACGTGTATGACTATCCGGATTCCCCGAACCACCCACAGATCGGGGACTCCATTGTTATGAGCGCCGCCGTTTCCGAGTATTTCGGCATTACGGAATTGAGCAGTATCGCCAGCTTTCAAATTGTGCAAAGTGGTCTTACACCGCATGCTCCGTTGGACATCTTGACAGGGGAGCTTTCCAGTGAAGCATTGGAAAGCGTCCTTGTCCAAGTGCAGAATGCGAACTGCACTGTAATTCCAAGCGGGGCCACTTTCGGCAAGTGGAATGCAGATGATGGCAGTGGTGATGCCATTATCGGAAAGGAGATGTATACTACCACCCCTGCTCCAATTTTGGGACAAGCCTATAACGTAACGGGCATAGTAAGTTTCGGCTTCGATGAATATGCCATCCAGCCACGCATGGCCAGCGATGTGGAGATCGCCAGCAGCATTGCCGACGCAGGCGTGCTCGCCACCGTGCAGGTAGGCCCCAACCCGGCCACGGACCAGCTCACGGTTAACCTCGGCCAAGCCGCTAACAGCAACGTGCTGTACACGCTCACCGACCTTCAAGGCCGCACCCTGCAAACCGGCACCTTTACCGGCGCTCGCGGCGAGCTGGAAATGGCTTCCATGGCCACCGGCTTCTACCACCTTACCCTGCGCAGCGCTAAGCTCGTTAAGGCCTTTGGTATACAGGTGGTGCGTTGATCCACGATCTCTTCTTTTGAAAATGGCCATCCTTGCAGGTGGCCATTTTTATGTCCAGTAAGTTGAAACTCGATTAACTTCGTTCCAAATTCACCCCAAATGCGCAGCAAGCAACTCCTTACGTTCATGGGTCTGGCCTCACTTTTTTCTGTCATGTCAAGTGCGTCCAAAGCACAAGTTGGTCCTGGTGAGCCAGAAACTGGTTGCCAAATCCGGTATGATTACGATGCAGCGGGCAACCGCACTAGCCGTTATTGGTATTGCTGGGGTGTCTCCTTGATGAACCCGAACGACACAACCGAAGTTTCTCAAAAATCCACACCCCAAGCACCGGAAGAAATTGCCGACCGACCCTTGGAAAGCATGAGCATATCCCTTGCTCCAAACCCTGCCCACGACCAAACCACCGTAATGCTTTCCTTACCATTGGACAAAGCCGACTACTTCATCATGGATATGCAGGGGAAAATTCTATTCTCCGGCAGCATTTCCGGCAATAGCCAAATAGTTGACATCCGTTCGCTTGCACCGGGCCAATATCACTTCAGTATTGTTCGCGGAATGGAGCGCTTGGTTAAGGGGTTTGTGGTGCAGTAGAATATTCTTGCTTGCGGTTCATTTGAAGGTAGGAAATATGCCTACTCGACGTTTCTGTGCTTTGTGCGTATTATCGTGGAACTTGAAGGTGAGCAATTCCACAAGTCCACCCGGCCTGTTTTTCTTGAAACTCACCTCCCTATTGGGCCGGGAAGACTTGCGGGAGCATGGGGCTACTGATCGGGCCCGTAGGTGTATTCGAGCCTAAAGGCATTACCGCCCACCGTTTCGTTGATGGTGGCAGGTTGGTAAAGGAGGTGTAGATAATGTCCTGTGTGTTCTAGCTGATGGCCTGTGGCGAATCGTCGGATGGAAGGGATAGAGCAGACCGCTGGCGGCGGTGATTCGCTGGGAATAGTTGGTGGTGATTTTACAGATGTCGGTGCGGCTCAACATTTTTCAGTAGACACTAATTCCGTGAATATATAATTAAGTGCTTCTCCTTCGGAGGAGAGCAGATTATCCAATTAGGATTTTCCGATATCAATTTCTTATTAGAAGCAATACGAAATAATTTATTCGGTATTTCATTCGTTTTTGTTCTCAGAAAAAATTCGGAATTTTTACCGTGCCCTCTAATGCCATAAAAATTACCCAAATAGTACGTGTTTTCTGATTTTACAGTAATTATGTCAAAATAGGTTTTCAATAAATCTGACTGAACATAATAAATTATTCCTCCTAAAGGCACCTCCATGTTGGTAACAACATAATGACCAGATGGAACATCCTTGATAACAGAATGCGCTGATAGAACACCAAGCGACTTTGATGTGTATTCCATCCTCGATTCATCATTCATGATAGTAATTGTAATTCCATAGCCCTTCTGAAGCATTCCTTGTGTTCGAGCCGAGAAAAATATATTTATCAAATTTTGGCAATACAGATTGTTGCTGATTAGTATAAAAACAAAAGCAAACAAACAGGATTTTTTTCTCATTTCGCGAACATTGTATTAAAATCGAAGGTTGATGGATATGGCATGTAATTCTTGAAATTTAAAATATTACCTGGATAAGGTATGCTGGTTAACATGGTAACGTTAGAAGTCCTATTCACCGTGGTAAAGGAAAATTCTCTATTTTCGTGTGAATAACCTATGGGAGTATTGGTTTCGTCAATATAAACATAGTCGATGTGTCGATTTCTGGGAAGTTTAATCCTGTAAGTATACGTCCCGTCAGAATTTAAAATTTCTGAAGCATTAGGATTGTCAATTAAATTCGTGGCATGTTGATTTTCTTTAGGGCTGTTTCCCCCGCGAAAGTCAGACTGTGCCATTTGTTCATCGTAAGTTCCATCTTCTTTGGCCGTTAGTATGATTTTATATCTCGAAAATGATACGGTAGGGTTGTAGTAACCATTCAGGCCAAAATTAAATCCATTTGAACCATATCCAATATAGATTCCGATTCCATTTTTGGCATTCCCAATACCGATTCCTCCGCCTACATTCCAACCGGTAGTAGTTAAATCGTTTGTAATATCTTGATGTACGTAAATTCCTCCGCCACCATACGCGGGTCCGAATGAAGCAAACGCTGATAGAGAACCTGTAGCACTCCAATTCCGATGTGCAAAATTGTAATCAAGATTTTGCATTGCTGTCGCGCCCATACCAAACCCGCTTCCTCCTACTCGAAATCCTACTTCTCCGTATACTCCCAGTGAAAATCCACTCCCATACCCAAAATTTAAACCAGCACCGACTGGTATTCCAATCGGTGTCAGGTTGAATCCTATACTGAATCCGCCTTTTCCGAAACTCCACGTGAGGAATTCCCCGCTCGGATCCGTATACTTCAAAGGGTTATTTAGCGCATAACTGTACCGGTTATATCCCTGTGTACCGCCTTGCACAAAATTGTCCACACTGAGCATCCTCCCATTGAGCGGGTCATAAATTCGCCCGTTCATATTGATCAAAGCGAAAGGCTCCACATGTTCATGCCCTGTGTAACCCCTGAAGAGCCAATTGGGCACAGAGCCAATACTAGCATATGTCCAGTTGGTTGCATTTCTACGCCTACCCCAAGGATCGAAGTTTTGTTCCGCTACAATGGTGGTTACAGTGCCAACTTTCTTCACCACGGAAACAATACTACCGAGATGGTCCTTGTGTACCGCATAAATGGTTTGGCCGTCACCATTGGCCACGATCATAGCGCAGATGCCATCACCGCCTTGCACATAGAGTACAACTTGGTCGGTGCTTATATCAGCCTCGAATCGTTGGCGCTCGATACCATTTTCGTACCACCTTTCCTCAATAGGTGGCTCACTTGGATCGTCAGGATCGCTCAACTTGGAATAACACCGTTGATGATTGGCATCATAGCTATACTGCAACAGCTTTGCCGCACCTCCAACTGTCTCTGTAACAGTCTTGGGTTGGTAATAGGATGTATACGTAATGTCCTGGGTATTCTGACTTATCGCTGCTGGAGGGTCATTGGACGGAAATGGATAGAGCGATCCATTCGCTGCTATGACCCTATTCAAAGTATTGTACCCGAACTTGCCAATGTCGCTTCGCTGGGTTAAATTCCCCTTAGTCAAATTACCAATTGTGCCATCATAGCTGTACGTATTCGTGCTTACGCTGGAAACAAAATTTCCACTCCCATTTACTTGATCGACCTGAGCACTGGTCAAACGGTCCAAAGCATCATAGTCAAAAGTTTCCTTTAATGCCTTGGTTTTATCCCAACGAGAGGTCAAGTTCCCGGTGGTATAGTCATAGGTCATATTGAGATCTTGTATCCCATTTGCACGTATTCGTGTAGGATATTGCTGTTCGTAAGAAACATTAGTTATTTGACCGTCAGCTAGAATATAGTTCTTGTACTTGCCAAAACCATTCATTGTAATGCCATCGAACAATGTAGTAGTACCGGACATGATCGTATTGAGATAGCCCTGCGCGGAATAAGTATAGTCCAACTGAACCGCTAAAGGTTGGCTACCGGCTTGCACGCTGATGATGCGATCATACTGATCATAAGCATAGGACCTATCATTATCCGTAGCCAACATGCCAAGTGGGTAGTACGTATATGATCTGGTCTTGTTCGGGCTCGTTTCAGTTACCAAGTTATTGTTGAACTTTCCTCCAACGTAGTAATACTCCCAAGTAGAAATACCTTCCGGCTCCGTGCGGCTTTTCAACCGTCCGAGGTTGTCGTAAACCATTGTGGTGATTTGTTGCATCGCATTCTTCTGCGAGGTCAACAGGCCAAATGCGTTGTAGGTATATTCCATGGGACCACCACTAGCATCCTGCAACTTGGTCTGTCGGCCATACGTATCGTACGTGTTTGTCACCATGGTTTGGGTACCATGCTTTACGGTCAACACATTGCCCCAACTATCATACGTATATGTCAGTGTTCCTCCATCATCATGAGCTGAAACGGTTTTCCCGCCTGCATCCATAGTGGTACTCGTGCTGCGATTCGCACGGGTCACTTCCGTAGTTAATTGATTGTTCGCATAGCTGTAATCGTATGTAGTGGGTCCACTGAAGCTGTTCGTAGCTGATACGATTCGCCCAAAATTGTCATAGCTATTCGTAATGATCTGAGCCGTCTCAGACTGAAGTCTTGGTAGAGTAGTTGTTAGCACTCGGCCTGCGGCATCAAATGTTTGGTTGCTGGTGGTCCAGTACGTCGGTGTAAATGACGCTACCTGCGTTTCCACTTCACGCCCGAGCAGATCATGCCAAACCTTTGAATCGGGTCCTCCGGGGTCGGTAGTGGTATCGTACCAAACCTTCGTCCCAGTAACATCCCAAGTATATTGCTTGGTAATATTATATCTAGGCGTGCCGGCCAAATATGGAGCAGAAACGGAAGTCTCCCTGCCGAACACATCGAATACATGATCCGACACAAGTAGGTCCGTAGAAGTGTGTTTCGTTATTTTACCCCAACGCTTGTCATACTCAAAACTTTCGGTTACATCCACAAGCGTCCCGTTGTTGTTCCATTTCATGGTAGACGTACTCGGGTAGCGATATTTTGGGTCGTAAGTCCAGCTATCAATTCTCCGGTCATTTACTGGCAATCCAGTATAAGAAAGGGTGGATTTTTGGATGTTTCCAGTAGGAAAGTAAAGGTAATCGGTAGTAGTTTTAATTGGTTTGTTATTGAATTCTATCTTTTGGGTCAAAGCACCAGTAACGTAATTGTAAGAATAAGCCGACTCTGTGATTTCGGTAGGTGAACCTGTGCGTGTGGTGGATACGGAAACCAAGGTCGGCTTCGCTAGGGAGTAATAGCTTAAAGAACCGTAGGTTATATTCGTCTGCTGGCTACCCACTCCAGCTGTAGTGACCACTGATTGCAACAAATTATCGGCTGCATCCCACCCTGTGTTTACCGTGGAGACTTGACTACCAGAAAGGTGGTCTACAGCGAGTTTGTTTAACATATGGATACTAAAACGTTTCATGTTATTTTGGAGCAAATTAACCGCTGGGGAGAACACAGAATGACTAATTGGAGTGAATATTGGGGATAATAAGTATTCCCAATTTTCTCCGGGAAGCATGGTAGCAACTGCGCTGGCAGGGGTGTTTTTTTCATAGTTTATACGATTGGCCACAGGATTGACCATGACATGATTTTCAAATCCAACAAATCCTGGTCCATTAGACCATCCCCAAGCATTTCCGTAAGAGTGATTTATTGAGTTCGTGCCACCAGTTCCATTGGAGCTGGAAACCGTGCTGACAAGCGGCAAAGCGAATTGAACGTCATGTTTGGGGTACTCATAAATCGAAACTAAATCTGAATAAATACTATTATCAGTCATATATTTCCAGTCGAAATTAACTGTCGCGTTCATTCCGTTCATAATAATATCTACTCTCCGCTCTTGAGAATTGGCGAAAAAGAAATAAAGGTCAGAAGCCAAGGTTGGATCATTTCTATTCAACAAATCTGACTTGCCATCGCCATTGAAATCACCAATTGTCATATTTTTAAAATATTGATTACCGAAATAGTCGATATAACTGAGCAGGAACTGTGGGTTATTATTAAATCCCGACGAAATACGTACGTTGAGCCGAGGTCCATTACTTGTCGCGTTAGCTTGAAGGATATCGGCTCGTCCATCGCCATTAATGTCTGCAATTTTGACGCTCACTGGGTCAGTGCCGTTCATTGAAATGTTAGTTTCAGGACCTAAAATACCTCCATCAGATGTGTGAATGGACCAAGTATTGTTGGTTCTTGTAAGAAGGTCACTCGCGCCATCACCATTGAAATCGCCAGGAAAAAGAGTACAGGACCATGTATTTTTATATGTAATAATACCAGGTCCGGACCACAGGTTGCTCATATTGATGAATAAAGTAGATATTGCTGATATTTGGGTTGGGGGAACGGTGGTAGAATATCGTGAAAGATATGCTAGCTCGGCTTTCCCATCGCCATTTATGTCAAGCGAAGTAATTTGTGTACCATGTTTAAATCCATCAATCTGGCTTTGTTCAATGGTTTGACCAACCCAACTTCCCACGGTTCCGTTGTAGTCCCACATGGACAGATGTGGCGTCCCCCCTTGATCGTTAGCGGTAACCAAGGAAATTACCACTTCTGTTCGTCCATCTCCATCATAATCGCCCGGAACCAGATTAGGTCCTTGGTCCGGAGAGAAGAATGAAAACGAGTTATTTGATGCGCCTAAATCGGGCCTGCCGATGTCGGAAACAGAGAATTCTGCGTCATTAGAAGTAGATGTGCTTAAAAATAGCAAGGCACCAGTAAAAAAATATACTTGCTTAGGTGAATGCCAATGCATTCTAGTAATCATAATATCATCTCGTCCATCTCCATTATAGTCTGCCGCAATGAGTGACTCCCCGCCGCCATACGTCGCTATTTGGTTAAAGTCGGAGGAATTAAATTGATAGCTATAGGTCGATTGTGATGAGCCATTCATATAAACGTCAAAGCTGGTTTGATTTTTTTGTCCATTAGTAGTGACATAGTTTGAGTAGAGAATATCCGATTTACCGTTTCCGTCAAAATCGGAAGTAAATAAATCAGAAGATGCGTTATTTGAAAATGACGATAACGAACTTGTTGATTCTATGGAATTAGGAGACTCCCCATATTTGATAATCGTAGTGTTTAACGAATTCCCACCAATAAATTGGCCTATTTCGCATAAATAGGAGTTGTTTTGTCGCACAGCATACATTAATGGATAAGACATCATGAGCGCACCTTCCGCTTTGACATCAATCCTTTCCAATAAATACTCATTCTTGATCTCAGACCCAGACTGGAATAGTGTGGTCTTGTCAATACGGGTGTTGTAGGTGAATACGATCGAGTTATAGGCGGCTATTCCCTGACCTGGGTTGCTTGTGTAATTTATGGAAATGAGGCGCTTGGCTTCATTAAGAAGTCCGGTCGAATAGTTGTACCGCACTTCATTCCCGTAGGTGTCCACAATTTTCGACAGGAGCCAGCCTAATGCCTCGTTATTTGAAGAACGCTTGACCAGTGCGCTCTCGCTTTCGCTGTCCACCATTCCATAATAACTCGTAATTCCATCTTTCCCAATACCACTGAAACCGGCTGGTCCGCTACCGTAATTCCCTAACTTATTGTAAAATTTGAATTGAGCCACTTCCGTGTCGTACGACGAGGACTGATAGTTGGAGTTGTTGACATTGACTAACCGTTGCCCATCAAGCGCATAATGATCTGCGCTGGTAAATGAAACTGGTGCGGCAACTCCATCATGGTAATTGTCCGAGCCCACACGTTGAATTTGCGAAAGACCCACAATACCCCAGCCAATGCCAAGTACCCCATCTCCACCGTTGGAGTTATAGGCCAAGGCAAGTTGAGGTTGCATACCGTTAGTGCCTGGTGGAATAATTATAGGAATGGTGTATGTCGCAGCCCCAACCGCGGATACGCCTGCTTCACCGGAAACGGCTCCTACCGGCTTGGAAACGTCAATCGTACGGCTGTTAATTACCGCATCCGTAATCTCAGATTGGTAGACCACTTGGCCTGTAACACTGAGATTTGCCGATACCAGACCAAAAGCTAACGCAATTTGTGTCCTTGCCATGATAAAAAGCTTAACAGTTACCTCTGGGGCCTAATGTATGGCCTAAATGCATTGCCGCAAATGGATAGTTGATAACTTTTGAGTTTCTGAACCAATACTCCAACCACTATAAACTGGCAGCGACAGTCTTCTGAGGATACCGGGCAAATACATTGGTGCTGCAACTACACCAAAGGCTCAAGATTTGAACGACTTATTGAATTTGTGGCTATCCGGGCAGAGAACGAGAAAGAATACCGAAATATGGCCAACTTTCTGGAGCTACCCAATTAAGGTCTTTCCCAACCACTCCTCCAAAATCCCATTGAACTCCGCCGGCTGCTCCATCATGGCGGCATGTCCGCAATGGTCGATCCAAAAAAGCTCGCTTTGGGGGATCAGTGTGTGGAATTCCTCCGCCAACTCCGGCGGGGTAATGGTGTCCTGTTTGCCCCAAATGAGGCATACGGGCATCTTCAGTTTGGGCAGCTCAGAGGCCATGTTGTGGCGGATGGCGCTCTTGGCGAGGGAGAGGATGCGGATCAGCTTCGCGCGGTCGTTCCCACCACTCCCGCAAGTCTTTCCGGCCCCAAAAGCTGTGCGTTTAGTTAGGATAGGCCGGAGCGACTTGTGGCCACTATACTTTGCGTTAGATTTCGGGCTGGCCACGCAGCAAGTCTTCGGACTAAATTGGAGCCGTTTTGAAGATCAGGAAGCAGCCCAATGGCTTCAAAGACATTGAACCACGCAATGAGACAGATGCCACAAGTCGCCCCGGCTAAGCGGGTCGGAATACCAAGTTGAGTTGGCCTGAAAAGATTGCGGCAGGAACCGATGCTAAAATCAACCCCGTAAATTGAACATTGGGTGTTAAATTTGCGGGGATGATTACCAGGAAGTTAGAAGCGGAATTACTGATGGCGTTGGATCAGAATGCCGCGGTGGCGTTGGTGGGTCCACGGCAGGTGGGCAAAACCACACTTGCCAATTCCATAGCCGGTTTACGCAAGGCGGTTTATTTGGACCTGGAGGACCCGCATGATCTTGAACTCGCCAAACAGATCAAGGCCCTGTTTGAGCAAAATGCAGGAAGCACTTTGATCTTGGATGAAATCCAACGGTTGCCAGAGATATTTGCGCCCATCCGTGGGTTAATCGACAAACAACGGCGCAAAGGCGACCGCACCGGCCATTTCCTTTTTCTTGGGTCGGCATCATTGGACTTGCTTCGGCAAAGCAGCGAATCACTAGCTGGTCGGATCGCCTATTTGGAACTGTTTCCTATAAACGCTCTTGAACTGGCGCACCATGCAGGACCCAAAACAGACGCGAACACGCTTTGGGTCCGAGGCGGCTTTCCGGACAGTTTATTGTCTACAAATGACAAGGTGAGCCTGGCTTGGAGGAAGAACTTTATCACGACCTATTTGGAGCGCGACATACCACAGCTCGGCCCGCGTATACCAGCGGAAACGTTGCGCCGGTTCTGGACCATGTTGGCGCATGGGCAAGGCACTGCAGTAAATGCATCCAAACTCGCAGCTAATTTGGACGTGAGCCATACAACGATAAATCGCTACTTGGACCTGTTCGTGGACTTGTTGCTGGTGCGAACGATCCGCCCGTTCAGCGCGAACGTAAAAAAACGAACGGTCCGGTCGCCGCGCACATACGTGCGGGACAGTGGGGTACTGCATGCGTTGCTCAACATCATGGGCATTAACGACCTGCTCAGTCACCCCGTAATAGGTAAAAGCTGGGAAGGCTTCGTAATTGAAAATATCGCATCGGTGTTGCCCCCTCATGTCGGCATGTTCTATTACCGCACCAGTGATGGCGCCGAAGTGGACCTGGTCCTCGAATTCAACGCCAAGGAGTGTTGGGCCATCGAGATTAAGAAAGGGGCCACGTTGAAGTTGGAGCGCGGGTTTCACCAGGCCTGCCAAGACTTGAAACCGGAGCGGAGCTATTTGATCCACGGAGGAAGGCCAGCAGCTTTTCCAATGAACAACGGTGTAACTGCAATAGGCTTACTGCCATTTATGGAAATACTGCTTGCGGAAGTGAGCGGCTGAATTTTGGAAGTACTCTCCCAAAACATACACTCCCGCAAGTCTTTCCGGCCCCAAAAGCTGTGCGTTTAGTTAGGATAGGCCGGAGCGACTTGTGGCCACTATACTTTGCGTTAGATTTCGGGCCGGCTACACAGAAAGTCTTCGGACTAAATTGGAGCCGTTTTGAAGATCTGGAAGAAGGCTGAAGACTTCAAAGTCATTGAACCACGCAATGAGACAGGTGCCACAAGTCATCCCGGCTGAGCTGGTCGGAACTCCAAGTTGAGATGGCCAGGTAAACGTGTGGGAGAGAATACTTTGGTGAGCAGCAGCCTGATAACTAACCCTAACCCTTCAGCTTCCCCTTCAACCACTCCTCCAAAATCCCATTGAACTCCGCCGGCTGCTCCATCATGGCGGCATGTCCGCAATGGTCGATCCAGAAGAGCTCGCTTTGGGGGATCAGTGCATGGAATTCCTCGGCCACTTCCGGCGGGGTAATGGTGTCCTGCTTGCCCCAGATGAGGCATACGGGCATCTTCAGTTTGGGCAGCTCGGCGGCCATGTTATGGCGGATAGCGCTCTTGGCGAGGGAGAGGATGCGGATCAGCTTCGCGCGGTCGTTCACCGTTACATAGCATTCATCCACCAGTGCGTCGGTAGCGAATTTGGGGTCGTAGAAGGTGACGGCCACTTTCTGGCGGATGAATTCCTTGTCTTCGCGGCGCGGGAAACCGCCCCCGAATGCGTTCTCGTATAAACCGCTGCTGCCGGTGAGGATGAGCGTACGCACCATTTCCGGATGCTTGCTGGAGTACACCAGGGCTACGTGTCCGCCTAAG
>Ga0075163_10004476_pt1 | contig 18768 bp, 8 predicted proteins | sample JI1023141ADNA_FD_71478 | JGI IMG/M metagenome (GOLD analysis project Ga0075163, IMG submission 71478) | Wastewater effluent complex algal communities from Wisconsin, to seasonally profile nutrient transformation and Carbon sequestration -... | ecosystem: Engineered > WWTP > Effluent > Algae...
GCACCCGCAACTGCACCTCGTAGAAGTTTGCTCATCTTGGTACCCAGGTTTGCCCGCCCGGTGCTCGCGCGCCAGCGCTCGAAGTGCGCCTCGCGGTCGGCCGGGTCGCAACAGTTGCCGTGGTACGCCGTGATACGGCCCTGACTGGCCGACATTGGAGCGCCCGGGAACGGAGCAGCGTCGCTGCCCCGTTCCCAAGCAATTTCAATGCCTTACGGCCCGCCCGCCTACTGCTGGAAGCAGCAAGACGCAGACTTTCCCAACCACTTGTAAGCGCTCGCCTTTCGCCACAAGTCCGCGTTGTACTTCACGAATTCGTCCAGGGCCTGAACTCCCGCGAGTGCCCAACACTCGCGGGAGTCGGCCCACGTCTTGGAGAGCTGGTGGAGGCGCTTGGAGCAGCGCAGCTGCGGTGCATTCATCGCCGCCGATCGCTACGCCCTGCGGCCCCCGAGCCCATACCGCGTCACGGCACGCGCGCGAGCGCGGGCGGATGCTCCTCTGGCCATTGCCGCAGCGCCGCCCCCCACTGCTTCCCGTCGATCGCTATATCCGCGAACGTAAGCCGCCGAAACGGCCGCAGCCACGGCGGCGCCCCGGTCTTCGCCGCGTCCTCCCTTAAGAACTCGCGCATGTTCTTCAAGTCCTGCTGCAGCAGCTCCGCCGACATGTTCGCTGGTAGCCGCATCAGGTCGGCCCACGTCCCCGTGTTGATGTAGTAGCTGCCCTCGCGCTCGCAGACCCGCGCAAGGTGCGTGTGCCCGGCCACCACCAGCGCCACCTTCTCCGACGCCACGTACTCCGAGCGCCGCGACAGGTCGTCCGCCGCGAACACGTCGAACGGGTCGATCTTCGCGTTGCGCCGCGCCGCCCCGCGAAATAGCGCTTCGGCCACGCCCCCGCCCCACGCGAACGTCTTGGCCGGCTTCTGTTGCGGGTCGTACTCCTCCGGCTGCCCTTCCCCCCAGTCGACGAAGTGCTCCGGCTTCACCCCCTGATCGATCACCGGCCGCAGCAGCACCTCGAGCACCAGTTCGTCATCGTCGAGCCGCTGCTGGTCCTGCGCCGCCTGATCACCCGACGCGAAGCTCTTGCGCGGGCCCAGCACGGCCGCCTTGACGGCGTCGACCGCTGCCACAAGCTTTCCCTTCGCCAGCTTCGGGAACGCCGTCACCAGCCGGCTCCAGCAGCGATCGGGCCACAGCGCCAGCGTCAGCGGTAGTGCCACCTCCTCCTCGGGCTTGAGCAGGTCGACGTAGCGGTAGCCCTCGTCCTTGAGCGGATTGAAGACTTGGGCGACCAGCCGCGAGCCGAGCGGATACTTCGGCGCTAGATCGCCGCCAGTCGCCGCGATCGCTGTCAGCGCCGCGTAGTCGACGCGATTGAACGCGTCCGCGTCGTTGCCGTGGACCAGCCGGATCTTGGCCCCGAGATCCGTCTCGTACACGAGTGGCGCGCCGTCGAGGACCCACCGCGGGGCCGTACCGAGCGCCTGTTCGATCCGCGCCCGCACGTCGGCGAACAGCAGCTCGAGGTCATGGTTGCCGATGCACCACACCAACTGGTGCTTCGCCACCGCCCGCCCGAATGCTGCGAATACCTCCGTGTTCGCCGCCAGGATGTCCTCGGTCTTCTGCAGCGCGGTCTTCGGATCCGCCCGGTCCCACGGTCGTATCTGCAGGTAGTCGAGCGCGTCCCCGAGGATCACCAGCGTGACGTCTCCCTGCAGCCCCGCTGCCCAGTCGAGGAACCTCGCCAGCGCCGCGCCGGCCGAGAAGATGCACATACGATCGTTCAACCCCAGGTGAATATCGCTGATGACCAGGATGCGTGAGCCCATCGTCGTCCCTTTCACTCAATCGTCGCTATCTCGAACTCCTCGTCGAGGATAGCCTGCCACATGCGCACCAGCGCCGGCGCGCCCAGCCCGGCGGGTGCTGCCACGCAGCGCACCGTCGACGCCGGCAGCTTCACCGCGTCCGGCGTGATCAGCAATCCGCGGGCCGACGGCCCCGCCTGCGCCACCCGCCACCCGAGGTACGCCCACAGCGGCCCGACCTCCCCGCTGCGACACAGCCGCGCGTCGATCCACCACGTCACGGTCCCTGCCACACTCGTACGCACAAGCGCCGCCGTCGCCCGCCGCGAGCTCCCGTGCGGGTCCGCCACCCCGAAGCGCAGCGCCATCGACCCGCCGCGCCCCACGAACCCGAGCCCCTCACCCGCGTCCCCGCCCGGCGTCCACACCAGTCGCTGCCCCAGCGCGCATAATAGCCCCAGCATCACGGCCAGCTCGTACGCCATCCCCGCCCCGATATCCTGCAGGGCTGTCGTCTGCCCGGTCAGCAGCTCGCGCAGCGCCGCCAGCTCGGTGTCCTGCAGCGCATCCCACCAGGCCACCAGCGACGCCACGCGCGCGTACTCCGGCCCGCGTCGGGCCGCCGCCCCGCGGTACCGCTCCGGCGCCTCGTCGGCGGCGACCTCCACCCGTCCGAGCGGGTGATCACGCAGGAACCGATGCAGCGCCACGCCCGCCCCTGCCAGCAGCTCCGGCGGTCGGCTACGGTACAGCTCCCCGAGCCCGCGTACTCGCGTCGCCGCCCCGCGCACGATCGCCGCCGCCAACAGGTTCACTGGCGTCGCCACCCACCGCTCGACACGTCGCACCACCCACGTTGATGGCGTCGCGCCAGCGCTCGCGCGCAGCGTCGCCAGCGCGTCGACCCGCCCGCCCCGCGGCACCCGCATCGACTCGCTGTGCTGCGTCGTCTCGACCCGGATTGTCCGCGCCAGCTTCGGCAGCTCGACCGTCACCAGTCGCTCGAGCAACCCGAGCAACCGCACCATCGCCGCCTCCGGTCCGCGCGCCGCCTCTGGGCGCCGGAACGCTGCCTCGAGCGCCAGCGCCAGCCGCCGCGACGCCCCCGCTTCGAGCATCAGCCACCACGCGAGCAGCCGCACTTGCTCGCTCGCCGCCGCGTCGTCCGCGAGCGGGTCGTGCAGGCCGCCGCCCCACCACGCCTCAAGCGACGGGCGCACTACTCACCAGCTCCGCGAGGGCCCGCGCAAGCGACGGCAGCGCGGCGCCGTCCGCCGCTCGCGTCACCCGCCGGGCGATCCACGCCGGCAGATCCGTCTGCCGCGAGACATCCTCGTCCCCGTCGGTCCAGTGCGGCGACAGCTCCTTCGGCAACGCTGCCAACGCCAACAGCATAGGCGATCCGGGCTCGGGTGGTGCCTCGCGTAGCGCCGTCGCCAGCGCCGTTGGGTCCGCCGTCTCCGCCCAGCGCTGCAGCACCGCCAGCCGCTTCGCCCGCAGGTCCTCGAGGTTCGGCAAGATCGACCCGACGATCGCCTGCGTTAGCCGCCAGTCGCCCGCTGCCGACACCGACGTCGTCGCCTGCAAGAATCCCAACGCTCCCTTAAGCAGCGCCGTCCCGAGCGGATGCAGCACCCGCACCAGCGCCACGAACCGCTGCAGATCGTCGCTGGCCGCGTCACTCGCCGCGGTCCCCGCCAGCAGCCCCCACTCCACCGTCCAGCGGTCGGTCACCGGCACGTGCACGAACGCGAATCGCCGCTTGAGTGCGTCAGAGAGCCGGAACAGGAAGTGGCGATCCGCTGCGTTGATCGTGGCGATCACGCGGAAGTCCTCCGGGATCGGGATCTCGACGCTGCCACTGCCCTCACGGACGGGTACGCGCAACCTCCGGGTCTCGAGCGCCGTGAAGATCCCACCGAGCGCGCGATCGACGTCGGCCCGGTTCAGCTCGTCGAGCACCAGCCACCTCCCGCGCGCACCACCCGGGCGCGCGCACCTCCGCCATGTCCGCTGGGTCGACTTATTGTCAGCCGCCTGCTCCTCCCAGTTGGCGAGCACCGCCTCGACGAACACCCCCTCGCGGAACTCGAAGCTCATCCCCGCCGCCGACGGCACCGGCCAGTGCCCGCCCTGGATCTCGAACCGCGTCCAGTCCGCCGACGCTGTCTCGACCTGCACCTCGTACCCGAGCGCCTCGGCGACCGCCCGCGCCAGCGAGCTCTTGCCGGTGCCGACCGGCCCCGTTAGCAGCACGTGGCGCTTAGCCAGCAGCTCGCCCGCGATCTGCAGCACCAGCCGCTCCGGCAGACTCAGCTTCTGCTCCAACGTCGAGATCGCCGACTCGCAGTCGGCCAGCGCCACCTGTTCGCGCAGCTCTCGATCCCCCACGGTACCAATGCTCACCGACGACTCCAGCGTCGGCGTTAGCACCCGAGGCGACTCGTACTCCGCGAACTTCATCCGCGCCGCCTCCGACAGTGTCTGCCACACCTCGGCGTACCGCGCCTGGCGCTCCGTCGCGCTCGTCGGCGGCTCCGGGTAGCGCGCCTCCGAACGCTTCGCCGCGTCGAGCGCGATCGCCTCGGCCACCGCTCTTGCGTCCGCCAGTCGGCTCGCCCGCCAGCGCTGGACCGCCTCCTCGGCCGTCAGAAGCACGCGCGGCTCGAACTGGGCCCACTGCGGCTTGGGCGGCTCGGGCAGCTCCGGCATCGGCCGCGCCCCCAGCCCCTCCGCGTCGGCCAGCAGCACCGCGATCCCGAACGCGTGGCGGCCTTCGTGGCTCGCTTCGCGAGCTCGGAACACGGCGACCTCGACGTCGAAGCCCGCCATCTCGAGTTCCGCGTAGAAGCGGGCGCAGAACGCCGTGCTGAAGTCCTGCGGCACCTCCATCTGCATAGCCACGACCGGCACCCCGCTCTCGCGGGCGATCCGAAAGCCGACACCAGCCATCAACCGCTGCCCCGGCACCGCCCCGCCGAAGCAAGCTCCGAGTACCACGAGGTCCCGGGGCGTATCGCGAATCCACTGCGCGATCTTCTCCGCCGGGCACTCGGCGTGCTCGCTCGGCCCCTTGTGCAGGACCAGCGCCCCCGAGGTCGCGGCCCCGCCGGCCGTCCCGTGCCCGAGGAAATGGAACACCGCGCTCGGCTCGCGCAGCAGCGTCTCGAGCGCTTCCGGGTCGCATTGCTCGGCCGGATCGAAGGCGCGGCAAAATCGTGCAATCGCGGCGAAGATCGCCTTTCGATGCGCGTCCCCATTAAAACGCAACTCCGGCGGCCCGGGGTTGGCGTATGCGAACGACACCCGCGTCGGCGTCTCGATCTTCAGCGGCCGCACGGGCCCGTTCTTGCGCGGTACGTGGCGCACGATCGACAACCGCTGTTCGGCGATGAATCGGTCACCGATCCGCAGGTACTCCCACGGCACCCCGAATGTCGTCTCGTCGAGCAGCAGCACCACACGACGCTGCTCCCCCGGCGTCAGCACCAGCGCCGCGCTCACCGCCGTGTCGGCCTCAGCCCCAAACACCAGCGCCGCAAGCTTCGTCCCGAACGCCTCGACCGCCGCCCGCCCCCAAGCGTTCGGCAACTGGCGCATCGCCTTGACCATCGTGCATGGCGTGCCTTTATGCTCGAAGTGCGGCTGCTCCCAGTCGATGCTCAGCGCCCGCGTCCAGAGCGGCGCCCGGTCCTGATGCAGGCAGCGCCCTGAGAACAGCCGCGCCACGTCCATCGTGATCGCCAGCGTATACGTCGCCGCGTCGGGATCCGGCGCTCTCGCCCCCGGCGGCGCAGCTCGCACGTTCCCCGCCCCCTGCGGCGGCTCAGGCTCTGCGACCCCCTGCGAGTCCTTGCGCGCTCCCGCGGTCGCCTCGACCTTCGCCGCCGGCGCGGCGATCACTGGTGCGCTCACCCCGCGAGCATCGCGTCGCGTCACGCCGTTCGCGGGCGCCCTCGGCAGACGCACGGCGGGGTCGCCGGTGATGGCATAGCTGCGAGCGTCGTTGTTCGAGGTCCACATGTCGACCAGCCCGTGGCTGCCGAACTGGCCTTTGTATCCGATCTCTTCGAGCTCCGACGACAGCTCGGTCGAAAGCTCGGCGTACCTCTCGTTGAAGGACTCGAGCGCCATGCCGATCGGGCATCCGGCGAGGAGCTGGGTCAGAGTGCGCTCGAACACCGTGAGAAGGTCGTAAGCCTTGTCATTCCCCAATGCGCCGGACCAAGTACGCCCGACGGTACCAATCGCCGCGAGGGCGCCGCCACGTGGGTGAGCCAGCAGTCGCTTGTGAAGGTCGGCGACGAATGGCCGCTCGGTGAGCTCTGCTTTCTGCTTTGGCCACACGCCATCGGCATCCGAGAGTGGGGTACCAGCGCCGTAGCTGGCGACGTTGAATACGATGAGCCCGTGCAGGGAGGCGGAGCTGGGCAGGTCATCTCCCGCGAAATAAAAGTCGGGGGGCAACGGCTTCCTCGCCCACTGTACCGGGCCCGGCCAGTCCTGGCAGAGCAGCGCACCTTGATGCCGCTCTTGCATCGAATCGCCGCGGTCGAACCCCACGCCATGGCTTGCGGTGAACAGCACCGCTGGTGTCTCCCCGCCCCCGAGCAGTCGTGAGAGCGTCGCCTTGGACGCCTGCTCGGGGGCGTAGCGGCGGATCCTCCAACTCGGCGCCGTGACGAGGAGGCGTTCACTCAGCGGTGCGACGAGGCCTGCGGCGCAGATCTGGGTGGGAACGTCGTCCGGGTTAGCAACGCCGAACACTGCGCACTCACGGAGGACCTCGAGCTCCGTCTCGGCCGCGACGACACTGCGAGCGTAGTTAGCGTAGTCCTCCAGGGTATCGAAGTGAATCCGACCGACCGCATATTGCACGTCGAGCTCGAACTGGATCGAGAATGGTATCTCTTCCGGCGAGGCGACAAGCAGCAAGTAATACGGCAAGCGATCCGGATCTGATGGACCAGGGCCGGCGCCGGCCCTCGCCAGGAACTTCTGCTTGCTCTCTCCGGGGCGGTAGCCGTTGCCGTCGCGGTAGACCTTGAATCGACGCTCGGCGATCGAGGTGGCCTGCGAGCGTCGCAGATCGAGCAGGGGCTGCATCGCATCGAAAACCGCGGCCTGGTGTGCAGCCTCCGGCGTATCCGGATGCACGGCTGGGAAGATGATTGCCCATCCAGCCTCGGCGAGATTGCTCGGGTCGAGGCCAAGGCTAGATTCGTGCGAGGCGCGCCACTTGAGGTCGGCCAAGTGATCGAGCTTCGGGAGTTGCGGGATCCCGTCGCGCTCCTTGACGATGGCGAGGGCAAAGTCGTCGATGGTCTGTGGCGGAAACAGGTATGCGCCGGTGCGGGCGTCGATGCCGTTGAAGACAAGCGGTGTGTCGCTGGGGTCCCGACTCATGGCGCCCCGCTCGACTGGGTGGTGCAAGTTAGGAAACGGCGAAGACTGAGCTTCCAGGCGATCGGATCGGGCGTCGCCACATCAGAGAGCGATAGCGACAACCGGGGGCTTCCTTCGAAGCAAGGGGCTGCGGACCAAGTCATTCAGCCCAGAGTATACGCACGCCCGCGTGGGAGACCAAGCCCTGCCTACCGCTCAACCCGGATTTTCCCGGCAGCGGCCGTCCGGGGAGGATCGTTCTCGCTTCCGACACGACGCGCGCGCCGCCCATTTCGAGTCCCGACCTGGGCACCCTGAACCGGGCCCAGGCGGACAATACGGCAGTCAGCGTGGCGAACACCTGCGCCACGCGAGGAACACTGGCGAGCTGTACCGGCGCTTCGAGGCGAAGGTCGACATGGTGATGCGGCAGGACCACCACGCCTGCGAGCGGCTCTTCATCGACTACTCGGGCAAGCGCCCGGTGATTCTCGAACAGTGAGACCGGCGAGGCGCCTCAACACACGACCTTCGTCAAGCTCGAAGGCTACCGGCGCTCGGTCTTCGAGGATCTCGAGCGGCCGGCGATACGCCCACTGCGGGACAGAAAGCCTACCGCCCAACGGTGCAGGTACATGGGGCGGGTTGACCGTCCCGGGGAGTTCAGCGAACGTCGCGGTGATGCAGACGAAGCCGCTTCACGAGCTCCTGTGCAAGCTTTATCCACGAACGGCCGATCTGCGGCGCTTCCTGAGTCACCATGAGGGCGGGGCGGAGATCGTCAGGCAGGTACCCGACGGAGGGGTCGTGACCGACCGGCTCGCGGACGACGGTGTCGCCGAGTTAGTCCGGCGTGGACTCGTGCAGAACGCGTTGCAGCGGGCCGCCGCCGAGTTTCCGCGATACCGTGGCGAGATCGAGGGGGTAGCCCGGGAGTGCGGGGTCGAGCTCGCGGCGCCGGTTGTCGCTGCAACCGTGGGGCGTGACTGGCGAGGGACCAGGGCCCGGGACGTCGGGGAGGCCGCGACCGTCGAGGCGGACGAGATCGGCCCGCTCCGCTGGCTGCACCTCTCGGACCTACACGTCGGCTGTCGGGGTGAGGCGGCGTGGTGGCACGTGCTGGACCAGTTCTGGCGCAGCGTCGACGAGTACCTGGAGATCGTTGGCACGCCGGATCTGGTGCTGTTGACTGGCGATCTGACGTTCAAGGGCGATTTGGCCGAGTTCGAGAGGCTGACTAAATTCCTCGAAAAATTGCTCAGCCGCCTGCCGAAGTCCGCGGGCGGGCACCCGCCGGTCGTCGTCGCAGTGCCGGGAAACCACGACCTACAGCGGCCGACCGGACGCGATGCTCTCATCTACCGGGTGTTGCGAGACTTCGAGAAGGGACGCGATGATCCAGACGTCGCCGGCTTGCTCGATGAACTCTGGGGCGAGAAGCCGAACGCGTCTTTTCTGCGGCCGCTGTTCGCCAATTACCTCGCGTGGTTCGACGGGGTGATCCGGCCGCAGGCGGTGCGGCCGGGGGTGACGCTGCAGACGTCGTTCTTCCCAGGCGACGTGCACGCCCGGGTCGTGCTGCCGGGGCGGTTCCCGTTGGCGATCGTCGGGCTCAACTCGGCCTGGCTGCAGTACCAGGGCGGCGATTTCGAGGGGAAACTGGTGCTGCCGCTTGAGCAGTTCCACGCAGCACTGCCCCACACGACAGGGGAGTCGCCGACGGCGGTCCTAGACGGGACACACCGGGCGCTGCTGCTGATGCACCACCCGCGGAGCTGGCTGTCGAAGCCGCAGCGGCAGCTGTTCGACAGCGGGATCTACCCCGGCGAGCGGTTCGTCGCCTGCCTGCACGGACACATGCACGAGGCCGATGCGATCAACAAGTCAGAGGCCGGCGGCGTCGCTCGCTGCTACTACCAGGCGCCGTCGTTGTTCGGGATAGAGAAGTACGGTTGCGCTAACGAGTCGCGGGCGATCGGCTACACGTGGGCGACGCTGCACGAAGACGGCGAACTGCGGGCTTGGCCGCTCAAGCTGAAGCGCAAAGGGGACGGGACCGAGGTCTTCGATCGCGATGATTTTTTCCACTGGGACCGGACCGTGGGCAACGTGCTCCTGCGGCCGGGCGACGGCCGGCATCTCGCCCGGCCCCGTGCGTCTGGCAGCGCTCATAGCGGTGGGTGCACGCTGGCGAACGACGACGATGGCGGCCCTACCGAACCCGTGTCCGGACCCCAGATCGTCCAGCATAAAGATCGTTCCCCGATCTTGAATCGGGAACAATTGGGCGCGAGCGCGAGATTGCTGTTGCAGCAGAGTGCGCCGAGAACAGTAATATCTCTGTTTTACAAGCATTCTCCCGCTATGGAACAAGGAATCGCCGTGCTGCAGAGCATTCCACGGCAGCTTCGCGCCCTCAACGACGAGAAGAAGCAACCCCTGCTCGGTTTGGATCTGCTCGACACATCCGAGATGTGCCATATTATTTTGGGACCACCGGGGATTGGAAAGACATTCTTTCTCTGGCAGTTGGCGAATTCTCTTCTCATGCAGGGGCGGCACATTCCACTTTTCATCCGCGTCGGCGAGCTGGATAATGCTGCGGAGCTACTGGAGGCTATTGGTGCTGCCGCAAAAGGTCTAAGCGCGGAAACTGTGTTATATGACTCTCGGACAATCGTGTTCCTCGACGGGTGGTCCGAGTTCGCTGGTGCGAATAGACGGCGAGCCACAGAGCGGGCCAAGGTACTCCGCTTGCTGGCTGGCAAGCGACTGATCGCTACGGGCAGACGTGAGGCATTCGTCGAACCGTCATTCTCTCCGCTGGAACTCGAGCCCCTCGCCTGGGCGGACGTTCTGAAGGTACTCCGCTCGGCCGTTCCCGGCGTTGTTCCTCCGCCGGGGTTATCGGAGTTGCTCCGCTTACCGCTCCCGTTGATTCTCTACCTCCTATCCGGCCGCGCCACCACGCGAGGCGAGCTTCTCGCCGAGCTCCATAGCCATTTGAGCAAGGATATCCCTTCCGAATTCCGCGATATCCTTGCTGGGGCCGTCGCCGACGTGGAGATCAGCACTGGAGGAAGGAAGCGCTCGGCGTTCATGGAGAAGCTGCGGTATCGTGCCGGCAAGGGCGACCTGCGGGATTACGAAGATTGTCTGCGTCGCCTCGGCACTCTCGATATTCACACCAGTGTTGTCTCACCCATCCACGATCTTTACTGGAGCTGGTTGTCTGGAGTCGGACTCCTCGCCGAAAAACGAATTAGACCAGTGCTGCGTCGTGTGGCTTCACGTGAGAGCATTCGGCTTGCGATCGAATCCGGGGTACCAGTGGATCCGGATGAACTGCGAGCAACGTTCGCGGTCGACATAGTGTTCGCGGCACAGTTGAGCCGTGGTGTCGCTCCGGATCAACCAGTTTGCGATGAACTGAGGCAGCGAATCGCTCACGAGATGACGAGTGTGCTCGCACCTCGACGTGCTCGCGCCGCGCTTGCTGCCCTAATCGCCGGGGATGCGAATACGATATCACCAGCTATCGATATCATTTCAGAAGTAATTTCTAGTAAGAGAGTCTTCAATCCGGATGCTCTCGAGTTCAGTATCGAATTTCTCTACGACCATCGCGCCATCATCAGTGAAAAGTTCGGCTCGCCAGCAACGGCGTACCTGCTGGCGAGGATTGCGGAGCGAGGAGATCCACGTTGGGTACCGTGGCTCGCGGAAATGGCCCGTGAGGGTAAGATGCAACGGTACCAGTTCGTGGGTGCCGCGCTCGCCTGCTCGGCGGCTCTTCCAGAGTGGACGCTGGAACACTTGCAGGAGGTCGTGTGCGAGCATGCTTACGACCTCCGTCACTGCACTAGGCGGGGAACCAACGTAGCGCTGGCGAATTGGATCGCTCAGCGGTTCGGCAAAGAGATCGTTCCCACCGGCAGCGCTGTCTTCTACCTCGCCGAATTGCTCGGCTCGTGTGGAGATGCTAACACGCGCCAGCAACTGCTAGCACGTGTCGACTCGATGCCAGATCAGATGATGCAAACGCTTGGGTACACCGTCGCCGAGTTCGGTGAGGTTTGGATCGCCCGGTTCCAGGAAAAAATGTTCGCCAGAGCGCCATCGCGAGGCGGCTATGGGCCGTTGACGAAGATAGTCTCCGCGTCCGTGAATCAGGCTGTGGCCAAGAGTTGGCTCGTCTCGGGGGACAAAGATATCGCGCTAATAGGTTGGCGAGTATTGATCGCCAAAATGAGTCCCAACGATGCTGCAGCCGAGCTTTCGCATCATATGCCGGCTTCCTTCGACGGTGTGGACCGCGCACCCGCATTCGAAGCTTTGCAGTACATCACGGACGCCCCGGATGAACTGGGAAATGAGATTTGGCGACGCATCGAGGGTACCCTCACACCACGTTTCAGCTCAGATATGATGCGATCACTCGCAGCCATGCGGATAACGGGCTATGGCCCGCTCATCCGGCGACTAATCAAGGCGCCCGGGTGGTTGCCTACTTATCAGTTCATGCAACTTCTCCCTGCGTTCAGGGCATGGGAGCGGCGTCACGGCATCAAGGTCTTGCTAGATTCCGAGAAGGGTACTATGCCCTTCCTCGACTGGATCATTTTGCGTCGGCTCGAAGAAGACAAGAAGGACTCTTTCTTCACTGCCGTACCAGTGGAAAATCGCGAGATTGTCGCCCAGACGGTCTTGATGTATCTCTCGGATCGTCCAGCGGAGCTTGTGGAAATCTTGAAGCTGCTCGATGTGTCGATTCCGTATCAAGAGTCTCTAGCGGAATTCGTGGCATCGTCGCCTGCGACGATATCTTTAGTTCCGAAACTATTCGCCAAATCTTTGGGCGAGATGCCCGAGGCGCTCCTACTGCGCGTCATTGATATGATCGGGTTTGCACACGTATTCCTACTGCGCGACCTGGCGTGGTCGAGCAACCCGAAGCACACCGTTTTGCACCGTCGCTTGATCCGGTGGGCGGTGGACGTGAGACAGGATCTTGGGATCTATTGCGAGGCGGCCAGGATACTTCGCGTCCACGAACCGATCGCGCTTCGTCGGCTCCTTGCTGAGGAACTGATACCGACGACCGAGCACTCGTTGGAGTTGATCCGAGAGGTCGAACGCGCGACCGGCAACCTTCTCATCGATGAGTCGGGCTTCTGGTTGGATGTATAGTGTCGACGAGATGCGGCAGTCATGAACCCGTCGGCTCGGATCGCACTACCGAGGGGTAGCCAACGCGCGCCAGCTCGTCTTGCAATGAATTACGTTCGAGCTCAGGTATGTGCTCCCACAGTCCGTCCAGGAGTCGCTCGATACGACCCGCGGAGTAAGCGTCGATCCGCGGCACGGCGCGCAGAAAGTATAACAGAAACTGGGCCGTCGCCGACGGGTGCGCCCGCAGGACGGGCGCGCTCGTCTTTAGCCAGGGCATGGGCGTGAAGGCGCCACCCCCGGGTGCCGCCCGAGGGAAGAAGCGCAGAAGCGGAGCTATAGCCTCGAGAAGCTCGGCGGAGACGAGGCTCCATAACGCGAGCTCGGACGCCTCCGACGCGTCGAGGAGGCAAGGTATGCCCCGGACGCGCTCGTCCAGATAACGACGAATCCACTGATCGTACCGCAACTTCCGCTGATCGTCCTCAAGGGCGTCGTCCAGAAGTGCGAAGAAACTATGGCGAGCCAGATTACACCTCAGTGCTGTCGGCATGGTGGCAACAATTCCAGGGAGCCATCCAGCTGCAAAAGGATCTATCCCGGCGAACATCAGAAGCGATGCGAGATGCTCAGTATAACGATCCTGGTTCCGAATTGGCAGGTGTCGCACGTGCGCGGCGCACTCTCGGTACAAGGGGAGCAATGAGGCTAGACCGCGATCCGTCCATCGTCCCCAGGCGAGGAATCCGTGCCAGACTCGTGCCGCCTCCTCGGGGTCAAGGCGCCAGTCGAGGCGTGGGAGTAATTGTTCTAGGCTCCAACCCTGGTCCGCGTCGAGAAAGAAGTGAAGCTGGCTGACGAGTACGACCCGTGCCAACGCTGCAGCGCGGGAAGCCCCGGACACGACCATGTCGAACCGCTGCTTCACCTCGGATGGTAGTCCGGACCAGGTATCTTTGGCCGCAACCCATCGGCGCGAGACCGTGCGGAGCAGGAACTCGGCGATGCGACCGGCTGGATGGTTGATAGCCTCCATCAACCATTCAGAGTCAGGGTTCGGAGCTTGAGGGGGATCGGGGAGGGCGATTAGGACCCGCAGTGCCTCGTCCTCGGCATGCGACAATAGAGCGTCCGGCACGCGCAGGCTCTCGTTCTCCGACTCCTCGGTAGCGAGGAGCAGGTAGGAGAATCCGGTCGCCAGGTCCTCAGGTTGTGGGTGCGACGCGATCTCCGTAAGCAGTTCGCGCCACAAGTCCGGTGTCATGACGCGCTGCAGCCCGAGGAGCAGCGTGTCCCAGAGTGGGGAGGCCCAGGCCGCGCGCGCGCGGAGAGCTTTGATGGTGTCCAGTGCCCACGCTGGATGCTTCGCTACCCGGGACTGAACGCTTTCGCGGAAGGTCCAGATTCCGAGCGTGGTGCTCTCGTCGCTCGTCCATGCCAGCAACTCCTCGAAGGTCATTTGACCGATCTGTTCCGCGGTCGGGCGGTCCTCCGCGCCCTGGAGCCCGCTCATCGACCAATTCAACTCTGGATCGGTACGTGGTTGAAACTCTGGGTGGGCGGCGCTTGCCCGCGTCAGGGCGTCCCCAAAGCCTGAATATGGGTCGTTGAGGGTGAGCCAGACAAGAAAGTTGTAGCGCTCGTAATCATCGATTTTCCGCCCCTCCTCCGTGGACGTGAGCACACGTTCCAGTAGCCGATCTTTTTCAGTGACGCTGAGCGCAGGGAGTATGCATCGCACTACCTCGAACAATTCCGTCTTCAGAGCGGTTGTATACCACCCGTCACACGCTATCAGGTGCTCGAGGACAGACGTGGGTCGGCGCGATCCCAACTGCTGTAACAGATGCAGCGCCAATCGCCTCAACAGCGGCGAGGCCGCCATCCGCAGGCGCTCAATCCAGAGCTCCGCTGTCGGAGCCGGCCCCGCAACGACTACCTCGAGTGCGGTGCGGGCGATGTCGATGACGGCGTCCCAGCCGTGGGCGTGAGCACCGCGCCGGGCTATGCGCTGGCGCAAGAAAGAGAGAGGATCGAATACCTGGCTCGCGCACTTGGCTGTTGCCAAAAGGGTGTGGGCTTGCTCCAGGCGAGACGTCGCAAGGGAAGCCAGATCTTCGGCGTGCTGCGGTAACATCGCGCCGATCCCGTCAGCAACGCGAAGGAGCCAGTAATCCTCGCCCGTTAGTGTCGCGTCGACGAGCAGGCGGTCAGCTTTGCCCTGCACGACAGACCGCCTGGGGACGAGGCGAGGCTGCGTAAGAAGCTCAAGGAGGAGGCGGAACGATGGGTAGTCCTGATACAACTCCGCGAGGGCAACGCTCGCCTGGCCCGGATGGGTAGGGGCGCGTTGCAGCAGGAGCACGAGGGCCTGGGCGCGAAGCGGAGGACGCAAGTCCCTGACCGTTGTTGCGACCAACGCGGCCCACACGTCAGGGTGAATATCCCTGCGCTCGAGCAGAAACCTCAGGACTCGGACAGGCGCTAGCTGCAACAGGCGACATAACCAGGGGACGAACTCGCGGGTAGCCCGCGAAGGTATAGCGCGGGTGTCGAATAGCGTCTCGAAGACAGGGAGTTTAGCGAGGTACTCGAGCCATTCGGTCCCTCGTGCGTGGGCGACGAAGAATCGAGTCTTCGCCTCGTCGTGGAGGGCGTGGTCGAGGTAGGACGCATCCGGGCACGGGCGCACGGGCGGCTTGCCGGAGACGATTTGCACGATGCGCTGGCGGTGCCCCAGAGTCCCCATTCGGGTTTGGTTCGCCCAGTCTGCGACGGCCTCGCGTAAGGCGCCGTGATCCGGGGTCCTCGCATATTGGACTGGAGTAATTCCTAGGCCGCGCCATAAGGGCGCGTCGGCGTTGTCCGTCAAAGCAAATGCGCTCCGCGTGGGCGGGATCCCACGCATTAGATACTGCATGATGACATCGGCGAAGCTGTATCCGACGAAGAGGACCTTGGTCGAGGGGTCTGAGAATATGCCTAGCATGAATCGACGTGCCCACCCCTCGGTTAGGTAGGCGCGGCCAAAGTCCCGCCGGGTGAGCACCAGATCCTCGGGACATTGATCCAGGGCGGCATGCAGGAAAACAAGGCCGGAGAAGCGATTTCCTGGCGGCAGGGCAGGCGCCCTATGGATGGGAAGCGTCGCTATACCTGATTCAGTTGCGGCTCTAACGAAGTGTAGATCGAAATTGGTGGTGACGAGACGGATCGCGTCCGGCCTACGAAAGAGGCCTAGCAGGTCGAAGTGGAGGGAGCACGGACGGGAGGCCGAGTCAGAGAGGATCCGCTGGGTAGTGCGATGGATGGGAAGATCCTGCGCAGCCCAGTCGTCCAGAATGAGGTCTAAATTCGATAAGTCCGATGGCGTACGGCCATGGGCGGTGCCGATCTGTTCAACGAGTCGCCGGAACAGCGGGAGATTGGAGGGCGGCGGGGCGGAGACTCCCGCCCCACCGAATACCACCAGTCGGTCCGAATCCTGCGCCAACAGGAGATCGTCGGGAAGGAGAACGCCGCCAGGAAGTTGATGAAGAGTCAAGGGTTGTCCCGTCGAAAACAGGGGATCAAGGATGCAGCTCGGCGGCTGCCGGCGGTGACTGCACGTAGCTCACGCCGGCCTCTCCCGAAGGCCGAAACCATAGTCGACATACCATCCCTTTGGGGTAATACTAACCGTTTTTCTTCTTCTGTCCGTGTCATCTTGAAGGCTGATTAGCAACCCAAGATCCTCCAGAGCTTTGACATGAGGCCGCATGGTCTGGCTGCTCCTGAAACCGAAACTCTCGAAGTCGCTCGGAGAGAATTCCCCACCAATCTCAATCGCCTTTTTGAACACGGTCATCGTTCGAGGCGGAATTTTATCTTCAACAGACTGCAGCTTGGCCTCCGTCTCGCCGCGCAGCCAATTTTGAAATGCCGTCCGTCTTTCGGCATCGGTTTGTGGTAGCTCGCGCTCTGCGATCCACATACAAAAATTATCCGCATCGCCGAGTGCAAATCGAAGATTTCCGTGCACAATCCGGTAGAGACGTTCGAAGTCATCGGCAAGAATTGGCAAATATGCATCTGGTCGCTCGGCATACGCATTCTGCCGTGAAGGTAGAATGGAAGAAGCATGCCTGTCATCGACACCTTTTAATTCCATTGGTGAATGCAGAAGCCCTTCCATTCGCGGGCTTGCAACAACAGACCTAACAATTCCGGCGGCTCCACAAAGCACCCAGCGAATTCCGGGCTGTGTCAGTACAAGATCTCGCAATTGCTCAATCAGCTGCCGAGCAGCGTCGGAAGTCTGAAGAAGCTCGATATTGTCGATGATGCAGACAACGCCTCCATCTCCATGGCTCGAAAAAGTGTCCCTAAGCCAGGCCCGTACAAGTGCGACAATGTCATCTACATGTGCCCCTCTGCCGCCGGCAATCAACTGTTTCAGACGCGCAGTAGTAGCGTCCGAATGCGGAGATGTCAAGCATCGTTCTATCTGTTCCGTATTCACGGCTCCCGGGGTCAGACCTAGGTTAGAAAATTCGACGAGGGTGTGCCCAATCTCCACAAACACTTCGCGTACAAAGTCATCTGCCTTTGCGTCGGGCTTGAGTTGAAACGCTCTTCTGCACGCGACAAACAAGGGTCCGAGGGAGCTTCGATGCTGCTGCATCGCTTCGTACGTCGTTACGTTGACCAAACTTGTCTTGCCAACTCCATTGGACCCTTCGAGTGTAGGGAGTTTGGGCGCATTCTTCAGACGCGCCAGCAGCTGGCGCACCTCGTTATCTCGACCAACTAAGAGTTTCCGGCCCAGTTCAGTCGGCTCGAGAGCCGTGGTAGAAAACGGCGTATTGCGAAAGCCCCACTCGTTGTAGATGCTGCCAGTCATTGCGCGCCTCCTTCGAATGAAATTCTGAATACAGTGCTCTTAGACGGCACACTTGGTGTAATGGCGATGTTGATGTGACGATAGGTGATGTTTCGGTCGAAAACGTCTGCCGGAATTACAATTGAATCAAGAGAAACGAGAATGACGTATCTTATGGTGGTCAGTTCGAACCCCGCCAGTGCTCCGCTTGAGTATTGAGACATCTGGGCGCGAGCCTGTCTCGACTGCCGTTCAGTGTCGGATGACGTTCGAACTAATTTCCACTCAGTCAGCACCATAGCTTCGGATGCAGTTCGTATGAACGGTGTGACCTCTAGCGGAGTGCCCAAGACAAGATCTGTCCGCGCCCCCTCTGCATTTGCCTTCACAGCCCAAATACCATGATGGAGCAGATGGACTGCGCCTAATCCCTCGCAGGTAGTCTCGCTCTCAATGAACGCCTTTCGCCATTTCGCTGAGACTTCCTGATCGACGATTAGGAGTCGTTGAAGGTGGATGAATGCCCGCTCTGTTATTTTTTGCGCAGAGGCTTCGTGATTAATGATAAGATGTGAAAATTCTGCGCCGAAAGACGTTAGGGCAGTTACAGTCCCCTGCAGTCCAGCCAATCCCTTTGGAGGGACTCCTTCGTGCGAGGATGCAATGTCCGACAGAAACCGGTTCAATGCCTCCTTGGCCGGAAATGGTAAATCTGAAGAATAGGTTGAGGCGAATTCGCGTATGGCGGCTAATGCGCTTAGCGCATTCGAGAGAACGAAAATGTGTCCAGCATCATAAACATCTCCCTCGGTCGCATGAAGACTACTAAGTAAGAATGTTGCAGCTTTTTCGATGCCTTGAATCCTTGAATAAATTGTTTTCCACTCGGTTTGCCAGGTTAGATGCATTGTTCGGCAACATACGGCAGTTTGCTGCAAAGTTGCAACATCAAATCAGCCCGGTCCTCATATGAAGGAGTATGGCGATGTATCAGCTAGACGTGACGTAAAACATCATTAGCGCGTGGAAAATACGGAAAGTCTGCCTCAACTCCACACGTCGAAACGAAGCGGTACGGTGGCGCCAGTTCCTCGCACGTGGGCATTTCCTCGCGGCGCCTGCGGCCACTTCGCTACATGCAGCGTCGTAGTTCACGAGTTCGTCCTGGGTCTGAATACCCGCCAGAGCCCAACACTCGCGGGTATCAGCTACTCGACGCAACGGCCTCGCAGGATCAGGGAGGTGCCTCCGTTGGTGAGGGTCCAGGTGTTGTCCTCCAAGATCTCGGGAACGTTGCCCGTGAGGTCGGCGATCAGGTCGTCGAAGAATGCGTCGCGATCCGTGACGACCGCCCGCGCCGACACCCCCGCATCGATGATGCCGTCGGTGATCGGTCCGCTAGTTGTGTAACCCGACTGCTTCGAGAGGTTGGTCCTCCGCTCGCCGAGCCAGAGGCTGACCGAAACGTCGGGTGGACTGCCGTCGCCGTCCCAGGGTGCTCCTCCGCGTTTGCTGGGCGCCACATCGACAGCCA
>Ga0075163_10004477_pt1 | contig 18761 bp, 31 predicted proteins | sample JI1023141ADNA_FD_71478 | JGI IMG/M metagenome (GOLD analysis project Ga0075163, IMG submission 71478) | Wastewater effluent complex algal communities from Wisconsin, to seasonally profile nutrient transformation and Carbon sequestration -... | ecosystem: Engineered > WWTP > Effluent > Algae...
ATGTAATATATTTCTCTTTCTTCAATTTGATCTGATGAAATATTATCTTCAATTATATTAAATATAATACTTTCATTTAAACGTAAACATTTTTGAATCCAATTTTCCTTATGAGTTTTTTTACCAACCGGATTTCTGCATTCTGATTCTCTTATGTGTTCCTTTACTCGATCAGTAGTTTTTCTGCCAGTGTATCCGATATATCTTATAATATCAGGTTTGTCTGATGATGATAATGAGTATATAATATAGTTATTTTTTTCCATTTTTTAATTTTTTTTCCATTTCTAAAAGTAAATCCTGCCCGTTCTTAGAATATTCTATTTCTAAGTCTATAAATTTTCTAATTCGTAGACTCATAATTGAATTTAAATTATAGCATAATTTATTGTATTCCTTCGTTTTTTCGAGCGGAATTCGTAAGCCAATTTGACTATTTTGTTTTTGCATGTTATTAATTGTTTATACATAAATAGGTATAATAAAAATTAAAATAACTATTTAGGATAAAAAATATGGAAATATTTTTACGATGTATTTATGATTAATACAAATTATTTAAAACATTAATAATATGGGAATGATTGCAAGTGCCGATACTGTATATGCAGTGGCATATTTATCGGAATTAGGAAGATTGTATCTTTTTGATGCTACGAGTAAGCCTCGTTATGTTACTTTGGCAAATGGCCAAACAATTGATCGATTAAAAATAGAAAGGTTTTCACTCGGTGATCCTGACGTTAATTATGATTTACCTCTATTATTAGAAAGTGGTGATATTCCGGACTTATCTGGAGAAAATGAAGAATGTGTAACCGGTGCAAAAGGAAGAACGCTTAGTAATATTATTTCGCCAGGTGCCTCTAATATACCAAGCGAGGACATTGAATCAGTAGTATATAACAGTACTCATAAGCAGGTTGTATTTAATCTTGCAAATGCTCCAAACGTAATACCTACTGTTGTCACTAATCAGTTAACAACATTTATTGACGGTATCAATGTAAATGATGGAGTATATACAGTAACACCAACTAATTATGGACCTACCAAAACTCAAAGTAATGAATTAATCATAATGCTTAAAGCTCCAACTCCTACAACTGATGGTTATAGAATGAGAATTATCTTTCCATCTACCGGAGCAAATTATGACAAATTTACAATTCAATTTGAAAAAGCGACAGCTCAAACAGGAGTGGTAGTTCCTAATCACACTAACACAGTACAAATTCAATCAAACAATAAACCTAGTTAAATATAACCAATTATGGGAAAAGCAGCAGTAAACAAACAATCAGCAATAGATATAACAGAATCTTCTCGTCAATTAGAAGCAGCATTTACTAATCAGTCACCAGACAAATTTATTGGTCCGGAACCAGTACATGTTGGAGGTGGAGAATCTGTAGCAGTTAATGATATTAAACCTGCAACCATTTATCGTTGGAAAGCAATGACTCAAGGTGATCAAGGTTTAAAATCTGCACTGTATGATTTTGTGAATACTACAAAAGAAGGAGTGAAAGTTACTCCTGACGTAGTTCATGGCCGTGAAAAGAAAATGATTTTTAATTTTTTTGGCTCTATGGGAAAATCTATTATGCCAGGCGAGATAGGTGAGTTTGAATTAATATTCAGATATCCACCATCTGTTAGTACAGGTACTGGCACTATATCAATTCCAACAACTCCACCGGTATCAACCAACAATCAAGGACAAATATAATTAATAATTGACATAAAATGTTAGACCCAAAATATACAAAAGCAGTTAGCTCAGTAATGACAATTCAGTCAGAGCAAAATACAGCCAAAATAGTACAAGATAGTGCATTGCAATATATGTTATGTGATCGTGATGATCTTACTGACAACAAAGGCCATTATTTTGTTTCTTTAGGATTGCCAACAGCCCTGACAAAACTTGGAACAGGTTCCACTGTATCGTTGCTAAGACCAGAACTGCAACAATTAAATGTAGATCAAATCATAATTGCGCCTATTACTGGATCATCTTATAGTGAAATCACAGATGGAAGATCATTCATTTGGAATGTACCTCAATCTACTGGTGCAGGGTATATAACATTATACTCTTCAACCTATACAAGTGACAAGCCATTAAAAAGTGAAACCAATGCATTGTTAGGAGATAATGTTGTGTTTTTATTTTCAGATTCTATAAGTAAGCCATTTTCAGGATATACTATAGATGAAATAGGACAACGTGTCTCTCATGCAGCTAATACAACTTGGGAACCAGATTCTACAAATTATTTAAAACGTCCTTCTGCTGTTTCTTATTCAGAAGTGAAAGGAACCAGTTTAAGTAATGGTTTTGGTACAGATGCTCGCGCCTCAATTAATTATTCGGTTGCAGTTCCATCCAATTATCCAGAAAATAGATCAGGATACAACTATGATATTCCAGTAGGATTTATTGTTTTAGATAAAGGCTTAATGGTAATAACTCATTCTGGGATTACAAGTAATTTTCCGTGGACATCAGGATTGATATATCCAGGAGGAGCAACATATGGCGGAGCCACAACAGCCGGTAAAAAAAATATTTATTTTACTGCAAGTTCGGGCGGAACTAAAATTTCTTATTTGTCTTTTACTGATGTAAATACATCTTTTAAGACAACAGCTGTATGTTTGGCTATGCCGAAAGAATTTTACATATCCAATAATCCGACTTGGAATAGAGCTAGGGCTTTATCTGATTTAAACCAACAAACAGGTATAATAAATCTTGATCCTGTTTATGTTACTGAAATAGGATTGTATAATGCGTTGGGTGAATTAATTTCAGTGGCCAAATTGTCAGAACCGGTACAAAAGAATTATATCAATTTACTTTCGTTCAATATAGATATTGAACTTTAATATAAGTTATTTTTATGATTGATCCAAAATATACAAAACCGGTTGCTTCTGTCATTTCATCTGAATATGAAGATGTAACTTCTATGTCTATTTCTGGGACTTCTTTACAATTTATTGCTGCAGACAGAACAAATCTTGCAAGTAAATTAGGAAATTATTTTTCTTCTTTTAATTTACCGGCAAGGAGTAATTTTGTTACCACAGGCGGGACTTTATCTTTACTTAATCCAGAACTTATACAACTGAATTCTGATAAGATCATAATTATTAAAATACCTAATACTGCATATACGGAGTATCTTGATGCTAGATCACTTGATCTAAAAATTCCAATCAATACCCCAAGTGGAATTCAATATTGGAATATCTTTTCATCTACATATGCATCTGACACTTCACTTAAATATGGAGAACACTCTCCTTTGTTAGGAGATAATGTTGCTTATCTATTTTCTGACAATGTGAATGTACCTTATTCTGGTATGACAACTGATGAAATGGGCACATTAATTTCTCATTCATCAAACACTACATGGAATCCGTCTGTTGGTTATACTGCACGTCCTTCAGCTGTGAAATATTTCGAAGTTCAAGGAAATGTAAATGCAATCAATTCAGACAGAAGAATGCGTAGGCGCCAATCTTATAAATCACCTGCCGGGTATCCATCTTTTATTGGTAATGCAGTGGATTTTGTTGAAACTGATTTCTCTGGAGGAAATTTGGCTCTTTATGTTCCAACGGATTATAATACTTTTCAGGTAGGAGACACTATAACTATAGACTTGGATAACATTACAATTAACCCATCTCATAGTGGAAGTTGTACGATCACTTCTATATCCCGAAACTATAATGCTGTTCCTTCTTATATAACAGGAGGACCATATGATTTTATTGTTACCGATAAAAGTTTTGGTGTGGCTAGTTATTTGGAATCGGGAAGTATTTTTAAAGGTTCAGGAGCATATTATAATTATGATATTCCTTTAGGGTTTGTGTGTTTAGATAAAGGTTTTGTCGTTCTTACTCACAAGGAAATCGTGAACAATTTTGCTTGGTCTGCAGGTTCTTCTTCAAATGGAATTTCGTATTCATTCTCTTCCAGTAATGTTAGTTTAGAATTTGTAAATATTGACACTGTATTTAAGACTACAGCAGTTTGCATGGCTTTAAATGGTGAATTCTATATTTCTAATAATCCGACTTGGGACCGAAATGCAGCTCTATCAGAATTTGGAAGTTCAAAACCAATATATATTACTGAAATTGGACTTTACAATGGTTTGGGTGAATTGATTGGTGTAAGTAAATTTTCGGAGCCGGTGGCAAGATATATAGATGATTTAATGACTTTTTATATTAATATGGAAATGTAATTATTTACATTTAATAGCATTTAAATACATTTATATTTAATTAAATAAATAAATGATTTTAGGTTTAGATATTAGTACGTCTGTAGTTGGTGTTGCATTATTTGATGAAAATAAATGCCATGAATTATCTTACATTAAATTCAAAACAGGTACAAACCTTTTTGTAAAACTGGATGAATTTATTTCTTTTTTTGAAAAAAAATATAACAACATAGAATTTACCAGCATTTATGTTGAAGAACCCTTAAAAAAATTTAAAGGCAAATTTTCTAATGCAGATACAATTCAAAAACTGACGCAAATGAATTCGATGATCAGTGGATTCTTGTATAGAAAATATAAAATTGAACCAGATTATTTTAATGTAAATACAGCAAGGAAAATAGTATTTCCAAAATTAGAAATACCACAATCTCATCCAAATAAAAAATATCTCATTTGGAATGAAGTTATGCAGGCAGAACCGGCAATTAACTGGAAGTACAGTACACGAACACATAAATTAATGGATGAAAATTTCGATATGTGTGATGCCTGGGTTGTAGCAAAAGCTGGAATTAATGCTTCAATTAAAGAAAAAATTAAATAATAAAACCATGGAACTAAACAGCGAACTTAATAAAGAAAAATTGATTCTTATCTGGAAAAAATATTGTTCCATAATAGATAATTCAGATCATTTTACAGGAAGGTTATTCGATGAATATTTGGATTTATGTATTAAATTAAGTGATACTGTTGAACTGCAGGTTTTTAGAATGATGCCAAGGATGACAATAAGTATAATTTTTGGCGGAGTCCTGCAATATGCCACTTTTGAATTAGATGAAAAAGAATTTAAAAGTTTGTGTGAAGAATATGAAATGGGACAAATGAATGCACGCCAATCAGAAAAAGATCGTTTAATTAATACTGGTGTTTTAGAATTAAATAATATTATTTTATTATTTAATTAAAATATTTTTTAATAATTAAATTCTAATTAGAATTTTTTCTATATTTGTTCGGCTGATATAACCCATCAGTTGTTTTGTTTATGATAACATTTAAAGGAAAAATAGCTCACATAACAGATTTACATGTACGTTTTGGCAGCAGACATGAAGAATACAGAACTGTATTTAATCGTTTGATTAAAGATTTACAAAAAGAAAAACCACGGAGAATTGTTCTTACCGGAGACCTATTTCATTTAAAAATAAATCTTTCCCCCGTAGCTATTGAAATAGCAGCAGAGCTGATCTCGCATCTCTCAAAAATAGCTCCTGTTGATATCATATTAGGAAATCATGATCTCAATGAACAAGATTTAACACAAGGTAATGCATTAAAACCATTAATTGATTTAATGGCCAACGGTTATATTATTTCTAAAGAAGATCAGCATATACCCATTCCTGCAAATGGAAACGGTGTTTATTTCTATCATGATTCCGGGTTTTATAATGTTGAACCTGATTTAACATATGGTGTTTATTCACTTTGGGATCACGAAATACTTACACTGACCGAAAAAGAAAATAATAAAAAATACATCGCATTATTTCATGGACCTATCTATGGTTGCATGAGCGACAATGGCCGCCAAATGAAAGGCGATGAACTTGTAAAACTTTCGGTGTTCAATAATTTCGATATGGTAATGCTTGGTGATATTCATGAATATCAAGCGTTTGAACGAAATAATGAAATAATTATTGATGAATCAGAATTACAAAAGTATTTGAATGATGGATGGACCATTGTGGGAGAAATAAATTGATTGTTTAAAATTTTGTTGACTATTTATTATCAACAAAATAACAGAGAAATGAATAATAAACGTAAAACCAGTGTAAATCAAATAACTTTTAAATGCCATACCTGTGATAATTTAATAACGTGCACTGAAAAAAAATTCAATGCAGGTAAAAAATATTGTTCTACCAAATGTCAGCATCAATCTTATAAAAAAGAAAAAGTCAATCGAATTGAAATAGAATGTCCTAATTGTAAAAATAATTTTAAAAGTACAGAGAATAAGATTCAAACCGGAAAAAGTAAGTTTTGTAGTCGAAAATGTAAAGACGAGTTTCAAAAGCAAAAATATAAAGGAGATGGTAATCCCATGTATGGAAAAGAAATATCAATTAAGCATAAGTTAATTCTAAGTGATTTCTGTAAGGAAAGATGGCAGGATAAGGATTTTCGTGAATACTTTAAGTTAAAGGCGGAAGAGTATTATAAGTCGAATGGATTTCATTATGGTACAGATGAAAACTCAAATAAAAAAAGAAAAAATAGTTTTTTAAATAATTATGGTGTTGATCATGATTGGAAGGTTCCGGAAATAAGACAAAAATGTGAAGATACAACAATAAGACTATATGGTGATACCTCATTAAATCTTGCAAGACAAAAACTAATTGGTCAAGGTACAAAAATTGAAAAAATTATTGAAGAAATATTAATTAATAATAATATAAAATTTAAAAAACAATTTAGATTATATATAAATGATTTAGAATATAGAACATATGATTTTTATATTGTTGATAAAAACATTTTAATTGAAGCTGATGGTGATTTTTGGCATGCTAATCCAATATATTATCAAAAAAATAAACTTCATGAAATTCAAAAAATAAACATAAAAAATGATAAATTAAAAAATGAATTAGCAATTAATTTAAATTATATTTTAATTAGATTTTGGGAAACCGAAATAAAAAATATTAACTTTGAACAAATATTATTACAAAAATTAAAATGAATAAAAAATATATTTTATCAAAAAAAATTGAGAGTGCAGCCTACGCATCATCACTCATTCAGCAAAACATGGGAGAATCACTTGAAAAAGGATATTTAATATGGGATATTGAAACCTGTACTCATGAGCGAAGATTTATATTAAATGATTATGGATTTTGTAAATTAAATATTTCAAAAGGAGAAGATATATGGGAACGTCTGGATACATCTATTAAATTATCATTCAATCCTAAGAAAACAAAAGTTTATATTGAAATTGAAGATGATAAAGAAAATGAAAATATTGAATTAAAAGGTCAGATCAAAAAATATGTAAAAAATAAATATAAATGTGAAAGCGTTGAAGTTGAATATAAAAAAATAACTAAAAATAATACTCTTGGCGCCAATACTGATAGTTTAGACATCAGTAATGAACAAGCCTGGAGAGCTTTACTTGTACAATATCTTAATGAAAACAATTTCGACAACATACAAGACGTTCTGGAATTAAATGATGAAATTGATCGTGCGTTAAATTTAAAACAAGCACCTTTAAATTATTTGCAATGGGATTTAAATAAAATGATCACATTCAACATTTTTTCACATCCGGCAAAAGAAACTGTATTTGACTTTGATACAATGGAAGGTCTAACAGGAATTTTCGGTAAAAATGGAAATGGGAAATCAAACATCATAAAAGCTTTAGTGTGGGGGTTGTATGAAAAGATACTTGGTGGAGGAGAAAGTCATAAGGTTATTAACATGTATACCGGCATTAATAAGGCATGGGTAGAAATTTATTTTACTGCTGCAGGTATGAAGTTCAAAAGCAGAAGACAAATTACTGTTACTTTAAAGAAAGACGGTACAACAAAAGCTGCTTATCTTCCTTCTTATGAATATGCGATCATGGAAGATGATGGAGTAACAATTAAATCATGGGAGCCGGCTGAATCTGATCGTGCAGCAAAAGAAAAGCCGGAAATCAAAAAATTAATTGTTGATGCCATCGGAACATTTGAAAACTTTACAAAAGTTTCTTTACAGACACAAGGAGGAAAAGATGATTACTTGAGCTTAAGTCAGCAACCAAAAAATGACTTAATGCGTGAATATAACAACCTTGGCCCATGCGATCTTAGACACGAATTTGGTAATAAGAAATTTAATGCAATTAAAAATCTTCAAAAACAATTGGGTGATCCCGCTGAAATTGAAGCAAATATAAATGAAGTAAAACTCAAAATAGAAGAAGAAAAACAAAATATTTTATCATATCAAAAAGATAAAGATGATAACAATGAACAAATTGACGTTCATAATGATGAAATATTGAAACTTGCTGAGCAGAAAGTAAAAATTGATGTTCCTTCAAATTTAACTGTAGCGGATATTAATTTATCAATTGAAAAAGAAAGTGCACATAAAGGAAAAGTTGATGAAGAAATTTATGAACTTGATATGTGGTTAAAAACAAGATACAAAAAAGAAATTCCAGAAGGACTAGAAAAATTAACGACCGAGCAATTAACTGTAGATTTAGAAACTGAAAAAGTATTTTTTAATGCAGAAAAAGAAGCTTATTCTAAAGCTGATGAATATTTAAAAAGTAATGAAAAACAAACGGAACTTTCTATTGATGAAAGTGAAAAATTAATTGATTCATTAAAAAGCCATGCCATTCATTTAAGTAATGATCTTAAAATATCTAAAGGCGAGAAGTGTCCAACATGTGGCAATATTACTGCTGTAGCAAATGAAGAAGAGGAGAAAAAATGCTTACAATTAATTGAAGAAAATAATAAAAAGATCAGTGATGCTCAAAAATTCATAAACGATCAGCGGGAGATCATAAAGAAAAATTTATTAATTGATAAAGCAATTAATCGATTTGAATCTATTAAAAATAATTTACGTGGTTCTAAACTTAAAATAGACGAGTTAAAACTTAAGATCGAACAAGTTTCTAAAATACAGGATGATATTGATCACAATAAGCAAGTGGTTGAAAAAACAAATAAATTACAACTGTTAAGAAATCAATCTGAAGAAAAGAAAAAAATAATAGAAAAATATCAATCACAAATGGATTTGTTGGTGTCCAGTCATGATGCTATCACTAAAAATGAAGAAATTGATATCAAAATAAAAGAGTACCAGGAAAGTATAAAACAATATAAACTTTTGCTGGTTCAATTGGACAATAAACTCCGTCAGGCATTCTCCAACGTCTCTGTACAAGAAGGAAATATGGAAAATATGTCTGAAAAACTGACTCAGATTCGAGAATCAGTTAGAATTTATCAAAAATATTCCATCTATCTGCAGGCAGTCAGCAGAGATGGTATTCCGGCTCAGATCATAAGAAAAAGACTTCCTATGATCAATTATAAAATCAATAATATATTGAACAGTATTGTTGGTTTCAAAATAGAGATATCCATTAAATCAAATGGGGATGTATATGAAGTGTTTTTCTTTAATGATGATAAGTCAGATGCATTGCCGTTCAGTATGGCCTCCGGGTCTCAGAAATTCATTGGAGCCGTTGCTATCCGTGAAGCCTTACATTATGTAAGCTGTTTGATCAAACCATCCTTTTGTATTATCGATGAAGGATTTGATACACTGGATACAGACAAAATTGCTGAGGTGGGACCAGTTTTATCTTACCTTAAGAATAAGCACCGTAATGTGATCCTTGTTACTCACAGGAATGAAATCAAGGATTATGTAGATCATATTATTCAGGTTCAAAAATCAAATGTTGGACTTGATCCTCAGATTACAAATTCAAATCCGGAAGCCGGAATTTCATTAATTAATATAACATAAAAACATGAAACCAAAATTCTTATTTGATAAATATCTAAAAATGTCGCCACCGTCATTTAAAGAAATAATAAGCCAAAAAATTATAAATAATTTAATTTCTTTAAATGAAATTATTGTATTAAAATTCTTTATGGTAATTAATCAAGATTATGAAAAAGCCGCAATTTGCTTGGATTTTGAAAAACAGCTATGTCAAGTTCAAGCTCAATGTTTATTTGATATAGGCATATTACAAAAACGATATGGAGAATAACGTTTCCATTGATTCATTAGGTTTATGTCCTATTTGTGAGAGAGAAATGATTAAAGGATTAAATGTTGATAAACATCATTTAATTCCAAAATGTAAAGGAGGAAAGGATACAAAATATCTGCATAGAATATGCCACGTAAAACTACATTCATGTTTTACCGAAAATGAGTTAGCGAAAGAATATTATGAAGTACAAAAAATACGATCACATCCGGAAATTGCAAAATTTATTCATTGGGTTAGTAATAAGCCCATTGATTTTTACGATAGCAGTTTCGATACTGTTAACAGAAGCAAAAGAAGAAGACGATCAAAAAGATAAAATATAAAAATGTATAAAGAAAAATTAATAATTGCCGTTGATTTCGATGGATGTATCTGCCAACATATGTATCCAGATATTGGAAGGGAAATGCCAGGAGCATTTTCCACCTTAAAAAAGTTTATTGCTGCCGGTGATCGTTTAATTTTATGGACGTGTAGAATGCCAGGACATGGATTGGAAGCAGCAATAGAATGGTGTAAAGATAATGGTGTTGAACTCGAAGAGCATAATAATAATGTACAAGATCACGATTATGCAAAATCAAGAAAAATTTATGCAGATTTATACATTGATGATCGCGTGGTTGGTGGATTTCCGGGTTGGGACGTAATAGAAAAGGAAGTATCTAAATTAAGAGAATCTCTTTGTGAAACCAAAACAAAAGAACCAATAGATAAACTTTCAAATGCGATTCAAAAAATTAATGCAGATAATAAAAGATGGAAGCTTTTTGTATCGGACAGTTCTGAACAAGATGATACCTCTTTACAATTATTCCAAAGTCGTAGCACATCAAGCGCCATATTAGAAGCCACAAAAATTATTGAAGAAAACAATCTTTGGCATTATGGAAGTGCTGTACTTATTGCTGATAGTGGGTATAAGTATAATCTTCATCTGCACCATATGAAAAAAGTAAGTGATAAATTATTTTGTTATTGTGGCAGAGCTATTGATGAATCCAATCTGGATGCTATTACTTACAATGTTTGCAATAAACACCTTAAAGAAATTTAAATTAATTTACACGATGGCAAGACTAAGCAGATTTATTATAGCAAAGAAAGGTTATAAAAGCACATTTGAAGTGTTTTTAACTCAAGAACCAGACGGACTTTCAGAAAACGTACATAAAGGTTGGCTATCTATTAAGAAAAACAAAAAAACATTGTTTTATGAGTTGCATTTTAGTGTTGGTCATCCTATGAAATTAAGTTGGAAAAAAGAAATATTGGCTTACTGTCCATATCCAGTAAATACTGTGGAGAATATATTATATCCCGCAGATAATGATGAAGGAAATATTGTTTTGTACAAAAGGTAAGTCAAAAAAATATAAATTAAAATTAGAATTTTATGTACGATAAATTAGATAGAATAAAAGGATCATTAATTGGTCTTGCAATTGGTGACGCTCTGGGAGTGCACCATGAATTTAAAAAAAGATCAGAAGTTGTGCCAATACAAACATATACAGATGGTAACCCATACAATATACCAAAAGGATATTGGACGGATGATACCTCTATGGCTTTATGTATGGCCAATTCTTTAATTGAAACAAAAGAATTCAATCCCACTGACATTATGAATAAATTTTGTCAGTGGCAACGTAAAGGATATATGAGTTCTACCGGTGAATGTTTTGACATTGGAGGAACCACAAGGCATGCGTTAATGGAATACTGGCGCAACCCTCAAGAAGGTCCCTACAGAGGTTTGACAGAGGTAATGAGTGCTGGAAATGGATCAATTATGAGACTAGCACCAATACCTTTATTTTTTAACAACAATGTTGTAGATGCAATTTCTTATGCAGAACAAAGCAGTCGAATTACTCATGGTTATGTAGACTGTACGGATGGATGTCGTTTGTTAAGCGAGTGTATTTTCCGATTGATTAATGATCAACCAATATTTAATGTTTTAAATGGAGCCGAAGGGTTTGTTCGAAGTGTTATTACAATCCAGGACAAATTATCTCCAATGATTCAAGATATTGCAGACGGTTCTTTTTTTAATAAAACAGAGAATGAAATACGTGCCGGTGGCGGAGTAACGGAATGTTTGGAAGCATCTTTGTGGTCATTGGCAACAACAAAGAGTTTTGAAGAAGCTGTTTTAAAGGCAGTTAATCTTGGAGATGATGCGGATACGGCAGGTGCAGTGACAGGTCAATTAGCAGGAGCCTATTATGGATACAATTCTATACCAAAACATTTGCTTGATGGGTTGCATGATCACAATTCTATTTTAAACACAGCAACGCAATTATATAAACTAAGTTTAGAAAATAAATAATTTTTATTAATATTTTCTAATTAGAATTTTTATATCTTTGAATCATGGAAGGAAAATCATCAATATATGATCGTAAGTTAATTAAAAACGGAAAAGAAATTTCGCGTGCCTATGTTGTTTATAGACCTGGTCCTGATCATAAAAAATTGTGTGATTGTTGCGATAATCAGAAAGTATGTGTTCCTATTTGTACGCTCGGAAATGAAGTTATGATCATTTGTCAGGATTGTCTATATGAAATTGTTTATTGTTTCAGAGAAGATGGGGAATAACATAATAGCACACGTTTTATGCTTAATGTATGTGCCTGGGCTTATATTTCATGAGTTGTGTCACATAGTAGCTCTTTTTTTGATGGGAGGGAAAATAATCAGCATTCAATACACTTTTCCAACCAAAGATGAAATTGCATATGGGGTAAATATTGATTATTCAGAATTGGACCCATTGGGAGAACTAATTGTTAGTTCGGCTCCAGTAATTGGTTTAGTATTAATGCTAATAATATTACCAATAGTTAATATGTGGATAGGGTGTTTTTTCTTTTTGTATGTGTTGTTTAAAGGAAAAATATTCTTTATGAGTCTATCGGATAAAGCTATTTTTAATAATGCCCTTAATAAAATTAGAAATACAAAAACAAAAAATAAGAATGAATACAACTAAAATACTTTTCTTGGACATTGACGGGGTCTTAAATAAACATGATGCTTCCGGAATATATGATCCGAAATCCACTCTTCTAGAGTGTTTAGGACTTATTAATCAAATAATTATTACAATAAATTGTTCAATTGTAATTATTTCCAATTGGGCCCAGACACTAGGATTGGAAAGATTACAAACTCTTTTTACAGAAAGAGGATTAATGTCTAATTCAATTATAGCAACCATTGAGCCGGTTCCCTTAGATGATTCCGGAATGGTTATGGGAATAGAAAAAGATCGGTATATTAAAGAATATATAACTAAAAACAATATAACTTGTTATGCAATTGCAGATGATAATTTAAATTCAGATATACTGGATTTAAATAAAATGGTTAAACCAAATACATTTACAGGAATTACTGAAAAAGAAAAAAATAAAATAATAGAAATTTTATCGCTATAATATAACTATGGAATTAATACAAAAAACACGAAATTACACTCAAGAACAAATAAGTTTTATTGAAGAAGATATTAAAAAAAATATCATACTTAAAGCAACAGCTGGAAGCGGAAAGTCTCAAAGTACTGTAGAGCGAATTCGTTATCTTATCGCCAATGGTGTTCCGGCTGATCGGATTATTATGTTTAGTTATACGGTTGCTGCATGTGAAGAAATTAAAAAGAGATTAAATAATGATAAAGTTAAAGTAACCACCATTCATGCTTTTTGTCAAAGTATGTTAACTAAAATGGGAAAACATAAAAATATCGTTGACATATTTGCTTTCATCGAATGGTACAAACTTAAAACAAAACCAAAGCCAGGATCATCTTCAGAACTGCGCGATCAACATTATCGTGCAACCAGTAAAATGTATGAAGATGCTATGCATATTGCTTCTGAAATTACAGCCTATAAATTGCAAATTGCAGATGGTCAAAAATGCAGACTTCCAAAATTCATGGTAGAATACTGGCAGTTTACAAAAGAGACAAAATCAAGAGACTTTTCAGATATGTTGATCGAGGTTAATAATCTATTAAAGGAAAATAAATGGTTACGTTTATTTAAGAATCAATATGATTATATCATTGTAGATGAAGCCCAAGATACCTCAACCATACAAATGCGTATTTTGCTCGCTTTGAATGCAAAATATTATACACTGGTATTGGATAAAAATCAATCTATATTTGCCTATAGTGGAGCGAATGTTGATTTGATCCTTTCAATGCTTAAGAAAAGACGCGATTGCATTGAAAAGACATTAAGTATGAACTTCAGATCAGCCAAAAATATTGTCGAGCACGCAAATAAATACTCTGATCTTACGGCTATACCTTTTTCTCAAGAAGAAGGAGTAGTACATCAAGATGTAATTTTAATGGAGCAGTTACTTCCTCTTTTGAAAAAACACGAAGAGGTTGCAATTCTAGCAAGAACCAATTCTGTAATTAAGGATATTGAGTTTGAATTATTGCAACGTAAAATTCCAATTCGTTACTTTAATTATTTAAATCAAAAAGAAATTGATGAATTAAAAAAAGGAACAGAGCGCCCGGCAACTGCAAAGAAAATAAAAGCATTATTGTATACTTATAAAAGCGCTGAAAACATTGTTAATTTTATCGAAAACAATCAAGATCAGAAGTCATTTGTTTCCAGTATTCATAAATCAAAAGGTAAAGAATGGGATGTGTGTGTGATCGTTAATTGTATGTCTCCAGAACTGATTGAACACAACAACATACAACTGGATGAAAAGCAAGCTAAATCTCTGACATTTGATCCTTCTAATGAAGAGGATTTCGAATCACAAAACGTGTTTTATGTGGCCTGTTCAAGACCGAGAAATGAAATTTATTTTATGCTTCACGGAATATGAAACAATTAAAAATAGAATTAGAATTACATGTGACTGGTGATGGCCGGACGTTCTTAAATTTCTGGAACTATATGACCGGTGATGATGTAACAGCACAAGTCATTGATGGTAAATTGCATTTAGAAAATGAAGATGAAACTACAAAAGTCATTGAACTAAATGAGTTCATTGATATGGTCACAAGTAAATTTAAGGAAGATGAAGAATAAATATACACAATATTCAAAAGTTTCAAAAGATGAAATATTGAATATGAAAAATGCTAAATTAAATAAAAGAAATAAAATACTTAATTACTTAAAGTATTTTATTTCTTTATGCTTAATTTTTATTTCCTACTTCCTTATTATGATTTATATTTTATTTCCTATGGGAATGCCAAATGTAATTATATTCAGTGTACCACTATTGTTAATTACAATCGTTTTAGGTGCCTTTGTTCTTGGAAAGTTATCTAATTTGTATGTTACCAGGTAGAATAATCATCCAAATTAATAAAAAGACCATCCACCCGTTCAACGATCACATGTGTACCAAGACCTGAAGGAGTAAATTTAAACGTAAATGCACCACCGGCAGTTGCTTGAGATTCAAGCGGAGGAAGATTCTTCTTCCATTTCTGAAGTGCAGTCATTTGCTTGGCAGATAGACCAAAAGTATATACAAAATTATTTGATTCCATTGTCTTGCTTTTGTGTATAAATATTTTTAGATTTACAAATCTAATTAGAATAATTAGAATAATTGCATGTATACAAAAAAACAATTGTTTGAACACTTAAAAGATCACTTGGAATGGTTGGAAATATCTGGTTTTGAAGTAGATGAAGCATATATGCTTCGTGAACAGATAGAACAATATCCGGGAGGATTAGAGAGTTTTTTCGGTGATCTGTTGAAATTTTACGAAGATGAGGAAGATTATGATCGCTGTGCAGTTATAAGAGACAAGTTGAAAGAGTTTATGGATTTAAAATAAAAATTATGTGTATAGTCTATTATAAACCAAATGAAAATCCATGCCGAACAGGATTGTGTAATGGCGGATATATTACTAGTTCAAAAGCTCCTCAAGCTTTTGATAAACACGGGAAGGGTATGTCAATTTGTTCAGAATGTGAATCTAAAATATCACAAAACAAGGATGTCTTTCTATGTAACACTAAAGGATGTACATGTTTAAAAGATAGTTTTTCTGATTATTGTTGCCAGCATGATGCAAATTCACTCGCAATTAATTACAGTGTAAAAGTCGAATAAAAAAATGAAAAACTTATCCATATTAATTTATGATAATTCAATCAAATTAATGATTGATGATCTTATTCATGTTGTGATCAGGCAAGACGAATTGGTGGGTTTACAATCCTGGGTACAAGGTGACGAACATAAAACTTACTGGATAGAGTATTCACTAAAAACAAGAGATATTATAACCGGCTATGATCAGTACGAAAAATGGAAGTCAATATTAGAATTGCTTCATTCAAAAGAATTATTTACAAGTGCTTTAATATGATGGAAGAAAATAATATACCAACAGCAATCGATTTTGCCTATAATTTAGAAAGTGACAGTCCGGAAGATATTGCAAAAGGATTGATTGAATTTGCGAAATTACATGTTCAAGCCGCATTAAAAGCAGCAAAGAAAAAAACAAAAAAGAAAATTCAACTTCAGAATTACGAAGATGAATTATATAAAGATGAGATTTTAAATAACACAATTATAAAATCATATCCTTTAAAAAACATACAATGACCGCGAAAAGAAAAACAACAGAAATAGGCGTTGATCTATTATGTGAAATAATAGAGGATGATTCCAAAAATTATTTGCCAATAAGCAAATATATTTCTGAAACAGATAATGACACAGTTACTTATGAATTGGTATTTATAAGACTGGCCGATAAAGCATATTTTAAAGCAAAGTATATGGATTGCGAACACTTACCTATTGATAATCCTAATTTGAATACATTTCCTTTACAATGTGAGCAGGTATTTCCGGTTTCTAAAACAGTTACAATGTATGAATAATAATGATGAAAAATTACGATCAGCAAGAGACCTAGTTTTTGAAATACTAGGTCTTTTAAAGCTCGATTATGACGAAGATGTATTAAAAGAAAATGATCCTGAATTATTGCCTTATTTGTATGAAATCATAAATAATAGAACTAAAGCATTTGTGAAAGCTGCATTGAAAGAGGCTGCAGAAAAAGCCGACATCACTTATACAACAGAGAAAACTTGGGATTTTACTTTTGTAGATAAAAATTCAATTTTGAATTCTTATGATTTAGAAAACATAAAATAAAAATGGCAAAGACGAAGAAAAAAGTTGCAAAAAAGAAAGTTGCAAAGAAAAAAGTTAAAAAGGTAGATAACTATATCTGGATTAAATCAATTGAGGAAGTCCCGGATGATCTAAAAAAAGAAGTCAAAAAATTCTGTGAAAAAGCAAGTATGCAATTTGATTTTGAGTCATCCAGTATAAATAAATTTAAAGACTTTATCCAGGAAATATTTGATAGTGAAGAAGAGTCTTTAGACACTTATTCAATTAATACAACCTATATGGCCAAGGTTGGAAAATATACCATATCCGTAATTGCAAGTCAATCACGAAATGACATGTGTTTATCAGACCCTGAATGGGATGAAAATGTATTAATAGAATTTTAAAAATAAGATTGTATGAGTAGTCTAAAAGAACAAATCAGTTACGAACTAATCGATGCATGGAAACCGGTATTCGATGCTTATCCTGAATTAACAGCTTTGCCTGTATATGCCTGGGGAAGGTATTACAAATATGAATGTGCTGGCAGTCCATTTGAAACGTACTGGGACGAAGATGGAGTATACGGCTTTAAACAAATGATTTCAGAAAATTTGCAATGGGAATTGATAGAAAAAATTAATGGCAATCACAACCAATATGAAGATGGTAAAAATGAATTATGGGATGGTACGTGGGGTGATTATTCACCCGATAGAGAAAAGGTGGTAAGAGCATGGAATTTTGATGATCGGGCCGGCATGTGTCTTGTAATTGAAAAAAATAATGATGATTTTGAAGTCAAAGCTTACAAATGTGATTCACCGGAATAAAAATTAAAAATAAAATAATCATGGCTTATGCAACATTTTCTGGAAGAAAGATCGTTAGAATTTCTGATCCAGTTGAACCTAAAAAAACTAAAAAAGAAAAGAAAGTGAAAAAATCAGAAGCAGAAAAAATATATGATGATTTTATAAAATCAAATCCTGCCAATGAATATGCTCCAGGAGATTGGCATGCAGGAGCTCAGGCAATAATGGATTGGTATTTGGAAAGAGAAAAAAAGAGAGCAAATAAGAAAAAATAAAATTTATTGGAATTAGGAATTCTAATTAGAAAGTAATATATTTGAGTCATGAAAATTAGACTTATAGATTATAATCGCGGAATGGTGGATGCATGGAAAATCGCATTTGCCGGTGTAGACGATATTGAGATACATCAAAACTCTGCTTTCGCAATTCCAACTGAATGCATCGTAAGTCCCGCAAATTCAGCGGGTTACATGGATGGTGGATTTGATGCTACGATCACAAATTATTTGGGACCTGCCGTACAAGCAAATGTTCAAAAACGAATACGAGAAGAATATAATGGTGAACTTTTGGTTGGACAGGCTATTTATGTTCCTACTGAAAGTAAATTAGTTCCCTATTGTATAAGTGCAGTTACCATGAGAGTACCTTTGTATTTAGGACCAAGTT
>Ga0075163_10004478_pt1 | contig 18760 bp, 24 predicted proteins | sample JI1023141ADNA_FD_71478 | JGI IMG/M metagenome (GOLD analysis project Ga0075163, IMG submission 71478) | Wastewater effluent complex algal communities from Wisconsin, to seasonally profile nutrient transformation and Carbon sequestration -... | ecosystem: Engineered > WWTP > Effluent > Algae...
ATACATGGGCCTGTCTTCAGGCCGCCGGCGTCCTGTCCAGATGCCACCCCGTGTGAATCCACCGCCCCCGTCTCTTCACGAACACCTCCGTCCCCCGGCCGCTGATCGTCTGCTTCGAGCCGTCGCCGCTGGCCAGAACGACCCTGAATGTCGTGTACAGGATGATCGTCTCCCCGTACTTCTGGAACACGTTGTCCGGGAACTCCAGCGATGTGAGCTTCAGTCCGGTTCCGGCGAACTCGGACATGCCCTGAAGCACCATGTCGCGATCCTCCCAGGTGCCGCCATCCCAGTTGAACGCCACGAGCTCATTCGGCACCACCCGCTTGAAACCCTCCTGATCGTTGCCGAACCATGTGCGCCACGCGGCCTCGCGCAGCCGCAGCACTTCCTCGCGGGTCTGGGCATCCGGTCTAGGCCCCATGTCGCGGGCGAAGGTCGCCACCGAAAGTAGGGTCATCAGCAGGGCCAGAATGGTGCGGTGCAGGTTCATGAGGTTTTCCCCGGTATCCCGTGAAAGATGGGCGTGGCTATACTGGCTGCGTGCCATCCCACGCGCTTCCACAATCCTGCTCCTGCATGTCCCGACTGTTGTGCGGTCGACTGATCTCGATCGACGACTGGCGCTGCGCGGGCGACGATACGGCGGGGCGTCACGCCGAATGGTGCGGCGATGACCGCATCGTCATCACGCGCCGCGGCATGTGGGAACTGGACATCCACGGGGTGCCCATCCTCGCCGATGCCACCACCGCCACCTTGTGGAACCGCAACACCGAATACCGCGTTCGCCATCCGGCCCGGGGCGGGGATCAGTGCACGATCTTCCGCCTGACCGACGCGGGCACGCGCGCATTGAACGAAGAACGTGAAACGCGCGGGGGCGGGAAGTGCGGCGCAACCTTTGCCCGTCGCACGCTACCGCTGGATGGTCAGGCCTATCTTCTTCATCGAACCTTGCTGAGCGCGGCCGAGGGCGGCGCCGCGAAGGGCGATCCGATCGCGCTCGAGGAGCCCGCCTTCGAGCTGATCCGCAGGCTGTGCCTCGATGCGGACGGTCAACCCGAAACCGCGGTTGTCGCCCGCGAGCTGGTGTCCCGGGTGCGCGAGTTCATCGGTCGCCGTTTCGCGGAGCCGCTTTCCGTCGAGTGCATCGCCAGGTCCGTCGGCTGTTCGCCATTTCACCTGTCGCGCATCTTCCGGCGCGAAACAGGCCTGACGCTGCACCGGGCGATAGTCTGGCTGCGGTTGCGGGAAGGACTCGAGCGATTGCTCGATGAGCCTCAGCAGATCTCGCGGATTGCGCTGGACGTGGGGTTTTCCTCACACAGTCACTTCACCGATGCCTTTCGCGCCGAGTTCGGGCATTCACCGCAGCAGGTTCGGGGAATCTCTTTGTGAACTCTCCCCGTCGCAGACTTCTGGGTGCGTTGCTGACCGTGCCGACGCTCTGGGTGGCCGGGGCAGGGCGTCGCGCCTGGTCCGACGAACTGCCATCGGTCCGGGACTTGTCGCTGATCAATACCCATACGGGCGAATCCCTGCACACGCGCTACTTCGAGGCTGGCGCGTACATCCCTCAGGCGCTCGCGCAGCTTCAGCATGTGCTGCGCGACCATCGCACCGGCGATGCGCACCCCATCGATCCGCAGCTTTTCGATGTGCTGCATCACCTGGCCGCGCGCCACGATCGCGATCCGCACTTCGAGGTCATTTCCGGCTATCGCTCGCCGGCCAGCAACGAGAAGCTGCGTTCGGCAAGCACGGGGGTGGCCCGGCGCAGCCTGCACATGGATGGCATGGCCATCGACGTGCGTCTGGCGGGAGTCTCGTGTGAAAAATTGCGCGACGCTGCGTTGTCGATGGCCAGCGGTGGCGTGGGCTATTACGCCCGTTCCAATTTCGTGCACCTCGATACAGGCCGCGTGCGCGCCTGGTCTGGCTAGGCCGGCCCGTCCAGTCCGTACACATCGTCGAAGAAGCGCACTTCACCGTTCTCAAGTGCAAGCGCGGTGCCGTACACGACGTACACCCTGATCGGATGCAGCAGCTTCACGCGAAGGGTCTGGTCACCATTCATCGTCACGTCCATGCGCTCGGGCGGCCATGCCGCATCATCCTGAAGCGCAAACCGCACCAATGCCAGCGGGTCGGCCACGCGCACGCAGCCATGACTGAATGCGCGTCGCGCGCGCTCGAACAGGGCCGTGGAGGGCGTGTCGTGCAGGTACACGGCCATGTCATTGGAAAGCACGAACTTCACGCGCCCCAGCGCATTGTCGGGGCCGGGTCGCTGTCGTAGCCGCGCGCTGCCCGCGCCCAGCGCCTGCAGTCCCGCCTCATCGGCGGCCAGCAAGGATCCATTGGTCGCCACGATCTCCATGTGGCTATTCTTGACGTAGCCGGGGTTCCGTCGAATGAGCGGCAGCAGTTCGTTGCGCGTGATGCTGGCTGGCACATCCCAGTAGGGTTGGAAGACCACATCCGTCAGCTCCGTGACCATCGTGGGTGTGCGCAGGCGCTTTTCATTGCGGCCCACGACCACCGCCATCTTCAGCATCTGCGCCTCGGTATCCTGCGCCGAGTGCAGGCCGATCAGCCGGAACTGCGGGATGTTGATGAACAGGGTTCGCATGCCCGGATTCACGGGCAGCGCTTCCCAGCGCTGCAGCGTGCGCTCGATCTGCTGCACGCGGCGGGCGAGCGGCGTGGTGAGCGCGCGCAGCGTGGCGCCGCCCAGCACGCCATCTTCCTCGAGGCGATGGCGACGCTGGAAGTGGCGCAGTGCGTCGACTAGCGGCTCATCCAGCAGCTCGGGCGCTGTGGGCGCGCCGGCATCGGTCAGGTCTCCCGTGGCCCTCAGCAGCCGGCGCAGCGCCTCGCTGCCGGTGTACGGTTCCCCCACCCGGACCGACCGGGCCTGTAGCGGTGGCAGCTGCGTGAGCGTCGGGTCCGTCGCCAGGTCGCGATAGCGGACCAGTGCCTGCTGCAGCAGGGTGTAGTGTCGCATTTGCGTCGGAACCAGCTGTGCCGCCCCTGGAGCTGCGAACAGCAGGCTCAGCAAAGCCACCCAGGTCATGGAGCCCCAGCGCACTGAGACGCGTTCAGATTGGCGGGTAAATGGGGACATTCGTGGCATCTGGTCGCAAGCTACGCCATATTCTCCCTGAAGTTCCAACAGGAGCACCGTCATGAGCAGCAACACGGAACGAACCCTGAATGATCTGAGCCGGCTGATCGGTGATCTGGAGGCGCTGCTCAAGGGCGCTGCAGGCGCCGCCGCAGAGCAGGCCGGGGAGGCAGGCGAGAAGCTCTCGGCCCGCCTGGCCGAGGCGCGCGAGCGACTGGAGGCCGTCGAAGACCGGGTCATGACGGATGTGAAGCGCAGTGCCCGCGGCGCCGACCGCCTGGTGCGCGACAACCCCTGGCCTGCGATTGGCATCGCCGCCGCGGCGGCGTTCCTGCTGGGCGTGCTGCTGTCGCGGCGGAACTGAGCCCATGGAATCCGAAGCCGGATCGGGCGTATCGGGCGCAGCCATGCGACTCATCGCCACGCTGATGCGCCTGACGGGTGCCTTCAGCCACTTCGTCGAGGATCGTGCCGCATCGCTGCGTGCTTCCTGGAAACAGGAACTGCGCCGTACCGCGTCCGCGCTGGTCTATTCGCTGGTGGCGGCGTTCTTCATCTGTTCAGCGGCTGCCTGGGGCGCCTTTGCGCTGATGATGGCGTTCTGGGAAACGCATCGAGTGCTGGTAGCATCGCTGTTATCCGGTGCGTTCCTGCTGCTGGCCGTGATCGTGCTGCTGCTGCTCAGGAGGGATACGCGCTGAAAAAACAGGGAGTGATTCATGCGCGTGCCATTGTTGATCTGCATTCTGCTGGGCGTGTTGTCCGCTTCCTGCGGCGCGCCGCCGGCGCCACCGGTGCCGCCGCTACCGGAGCCCAGCCAGATACTGGGTGCTGCCGGGGAACTGCAGAAGCTCGTTGCGGCCGACCCGGAGCTCAAGCGCCTGCTGGAGAAGGCCATCGAGGAAGGGCGGAAGCTCAATCCGGATCCTGAAACCAATCCGGCGCAGACACTGGAGCAGTACTACCAGTTCGTGAGGTTCGCCGAAGGCGCAACGCCCGCCAATCTCATAAAGCACGCGCCCGATGCCACGCTCTACAAGCGCATCGACCAGAGCCTGGGCTATCTGTACTTCATTTCCGACATCCCGCTGGATGAGCTCAAGGGTCGCGGCTATTTCAACAACTCGCTGCAGTACGTGGATTCCTACAACTCGTGGCTGCAGGGGTTCGTGAAATCATGGGGGCTGTACCTGGACCAGCCGGAGTCCTGGAACGCAGGGATGCTGCAGTTGGCGCAGGATGATCCGGTCTTCGGCCTGAAGCGCGGCTGGTATGAATCCCCCGACAACTGGAAATCCTTCAACCAGTTCTTCGCGCGGCGCCTGGCTTCGCCCGACAAGCGACCCATCGCCGCTCCTGTCGACGATGCGGTGTTTGTTTCTCCGGTGGATGCCGTGCCGATGGGCACCTGGTCGGTGGGCGAAGACCTGAAGCTGGTGGCGACCGAAGGCGTGGCGGTGAAGACGGCAACGGTGGAATCCGTCGAAGCCCTGCTGGATGGCAGTCCCTATGCCAGCGCCTTCGCGGGCGGCACGTTCACGCACCTGTTCCTGGATGTGGGCGACTACCACCGCTATCACTTCCCGATGACCGGCACCATCTGGGAGATGCGGGTGATACCGGGGCGGGAGCTGTCGGGTGGATTCACCACCTGGGATGCCGCCAACCGGCGCTACAGTTTCGATCCTTCTTCGGTGGGCTGGCAGTCACTGGAGACGCGTGGACTCATCGTGCTGCAGACCGACAAGTTCGGCCTGGTGGCGCTGATGCCCATCGGCATGTCGCCAGTCAGTTCGATCAACTTCGAAAAGCCGCTGGAAGAAGGCCGAAAGGTCCAGAAAGGCGACCCGATGGGTCACTTCCTGTTCGGTGGATCGGACTTCATCGTCGTGTTCCAGAAGGGCGTGAAGTTCACGTTGGATACCCCGAAGAACCCATCGGGCAAGGGCTACCGGCACGTGCTGATGGGCGAACGCGTGGCGCGCCTGGGTGGCGCGCCACGCTAGCGCCTGATGATCTACGGCGAGGGGCTCGTCAGGCGTCCGACGAGGCGGCGCACCATCGGGGCCACGATCGCCACGGTCGGAAAGGCTACCGGCCAGGTGGTCAGGCAGCTCTTCAGCCACAGCCCAGCGAATTCCGCATGGATGCCCTGCGAAACCGTGAGCACGAAGGCCGAGACAATGGCCACCATGATGGATGAGAGCAGCGCACTGAAGAGCAGGGGAGCAAAGCGGGCAGGAATGGTCATGTTGTCACCTCGGGTTGCTTTCAGATTGTGATGAGTCGCAGCACCTCGGCCGTGGCATACAGAGCCATGCCGAACACGGTGTGCGAGATGAGGCTCTGGATTCGGGCGCGTGTGGGGTTCGCGGTGCGATGCGCCGCAATGCCCGCGCCCATGGCTGGCTGCATCAGCAGGAACGGCGCGATGAGGCTGCCGATGCCCACGGCCAGCGGCGCCTCCCAGCCGGGGGATTGCAGCCAATCACGGCCCGCCAGGAGCACGAGCAGCCAGGCGAATACGATGCCGGTCAGGTAGTGAACGACCCAGCCCAACGCGCGCTCGCCCGCGATGGGCGGTGCGGTGGAGATCGCGGTGTGGCGGAACTGGCCATGACTCATGTGCCCCACCCACCGACCCACCTGGGAGTAGTCGGGCACTGGCCATCCGAGCAGCGGCCTTCTGGCAAGGCCCCACAGGTCCATCGCGGCTGTTGCGCCGGCGCCGAGCAGTAGCACGCTGATCAGTTCATCCATCGTCGTGGTTCCATTGTGTTTGTCTGGCTCCAGGCGCAGAGTGCCACTTCAAGTCAACTTGAGGTCAAGGGGCATCGATGGATATATCCGAAGTGGCTCGCCGCAGCGGCCTGCCGGCCTCCACGCTGCGCTACTACGAGGAAAAACGCCTGATCCGCTCCGTCGGGCGCCAGGGGTTGCGCCGGGTGTTCGGGCGGGATGTGCTGGAAAGGCTGTCGCTGATCGCGCTGGGGCGCTCGGCCGGATTCTCGCTGGGCGAGATCGCGCGGATGTTTTCGTCAGATGGCCGTGTGCAGATCGACCGGGCGCTGCTGGCAGGGAAGGCCAGCGAACTGGATGGGACCATCAGGCAGCTCATGGCGCTGCGCAACGGTCTGCGCCATGCGGCACGGTGCCCCGCGCCCAGTCACATGGAATGTCCTACATTCCGGAGGCTGCTGGCCCAGGCGACCCGGCAAACCGCTGGGGTTCGTCGGGTCGCAGGGAAGTGATCTTCAGGTGCCGGGCTTCTGCACCCAGACCTTGCACCAGCCGGCGCCGAGCACGTCCTTGCCCGGGAACAGGTTGCACACGGCCTGCTTGTCGGTGGCCTTGCCCTGGAACTGCAGGCAGTTGGCGCATTTCTGCGTGACCTTGTGCAGCGGGTTGGCCTTGGCATCCACCTTGGTCGTGTCGGTGATGTAGCCCAGCGACTTGGCCACGGGGTCGTTCACATCGACCAGCGGCTGCGCGGCGGCCTCGGCATCGGTGAGGCGGGCCATCAGCGGCAGCGCCGCGGTGCCCATCAATGCGGCCTTGAGGACGGTGCGACGCGGAAGAGACTTTGACATGCTTGGGATCTCCTGAACGGGTTTCCCCTATTGGACACCAAATCGGATTGGATGTGGGAGTCTCCTTGGAATCGATTCTGCCTGCGGGCCTCGGTGAATGGGCCGCGCTCGGGCTGGTTGCGCTGAGTTTTCTCACGTCGCTGATCACCGCCACTTTTTCGCTGGGCGGCGGGTCGCTGATGATCATCGCGATGACGCTGGTCATGCCACCCGTGGTGGTGGTGCCCGTGCACGGCTGCGTCCAGCTCGGCAGCAACGTGGGTCGGGCCTTCACGCTGCGCGATCACATCCAGTGGAGTTTCATCCTGTGGGTGACGCTGGGCGGCGTGATCGGGTCCGTCATCGGCGGCAAGTTCGCCTTCATGATCCCCGAGAGGCTCTTCTCCGCGCTGATCGGATGCTTTGTGCTGGCAACCACCTGGCTGCCGCAGCCGAAGTTCATCACCGGCAGTCGCGCCGTGCAGTTCGTGGGTGGCCTGGTCGTGTCCGCCGTGGGCATGGTGGTGGGCGCCGCAGGGCCGTTGATCGCCGCGTTCGTGCGTGGCCTGCCCGACCGGCGTCAGCTCGTGGCAACCCATGCCACGCTCAACTCCCTGCAGCATGTGCTCAAGGTGGCGGTGTTTGTCGCTATGGGGTTCGCGTTCCGGCAGTACCTGCCGCTGATCGCCGCGATGGTGATGGCGGGATTCGCCGGCACGACAGTGGGCAGCCGTCTGCTGATGCGCGTGCCGGAGCAGGTGTTCCGGCTGGCGTTTCGCATCCTGTTGAGCGTTGCGGCCGCGAGCCTCATCTGGCGCGCGCTGGCGTATCATCCGCAAAACTAAGGGGGAATCATGAGCAATAACGTTGCCCGTTCGTTCTACACGCTGGCTGCCACTGGCGCGGCCGCACTGCTGGCCGCGCCGGCCGTTGCCGCTACCTCATGCGCCGATCTGGCGAAGTCCCTCAAGCTACCCAATGTCACCATCACCGCCGCCGAGGAAGTGGCGGCGGGCCAGTTCAAGCCCCCGGGACCTGCGGGCATGGGCGGCGCTCCGGGCGGCAACTACGCCGCACTGCCCGCATTCTGCCGCGTGGCGGCCAACTCGAAGCCCACGCCGGATTCGGACATCCGCTTCGAAGTGTGGATGCCGCTCGCCGGCTGGAACGGCAAGTTCGTTGGTGGCGGCAACGGCGTGTGGGCGGGATCCATCGCCTATGGCGACATGACCGGCCCGCTGTCGCGCGGCTACGCCACGGCGGCCTCTGATGTGGGTCACCAGGGCAGTCCGCTCGACGGTTCGTTCCTCACCGGCCATCCGGAGAAGCTCACCGATTTCGGTCATCGCGCGGTGCACGAAACGGCTGTGGCGGCCAAGGCTACCATCGCCGCGTTCTACGGCAATGGTCCGAAGCGCTCGCTGTACGCGAGCTGCTCCACCGGCGGCCGCATCGGGCTGATGGAGGCATATCGCTATCCCGATGACTACGACGGCATCTCGGCCGTGGCGCCCGCCAACCAGATGGTGCCGCTGATGATCATGTCGCTGTGGACCGGCGCGGCCACCATGAAGGACGAGGCCAGTCGCGTGCCGCCGCCCAAGCTGCAGATGGTGCAGAAGGCGGCACTCGCGGCCTGCGATGCCGATGACGGCGTCAACGACGGCATCATCGGCCATCCGCCGGCCTGCCGCTTCGATCCGGTGGTGCTCCAGTGCAAGGCGGGCGACGCGGCCGATTGCCTCACAGAGCCGCAGGTGGCCGCGATTCGCGCCGTCTATGCGGGGCCGAAGAATCCGCGCACGGGCAAACAGATCTATCCCGGTCTTGCAGTGGGCAGCGAGGCGCAGATGGCCGCGCTGACCGTGGGACAAGAGCCATTCCCGGTAGCCACCACGTTCTTCAAGGGACCGGTGTTCAACAATCCTGCCTGGAACTTCCGCAGCTTCGACTACGACCGCGACACCCAGCGCGCGCTGGATTACGGCAGCAACGCGCTCGACATCCCTCCCGACGGGCTCGATCGCTTCTTCAAGGGCGGCCGCAAGCTGCTGCTCTCGCACGGCTGGGCCGATGGCCTGATTCCCGCGCAGTCCACGGTGAACTTCTACGAGGCGCTGGTGAAGGACATCGGCAGAAGCCGCGCGAAGAACGGCGTGCGATTGTTCATGGCGCCCGGCATGGGGCATTGCGCTGGTGGCGCAGGTCCCTCGTCGGTGGATTGGCTCGGCACCCTCGACCAATGGGTGGAAACCGGCAAGGCGCCCGAGCGGGTTCTCGCCAGCAACCTGCCCAACCAGTCGCCGCGCACGCGTCCGCTGTGCCCGCATCCGCAGGTGGCGAAGTACAAGGGGCAGGGCAGCACCGACGAGGCACAGAACTTCAGCTGCGCCAAACCCTGAAGCCGGTGGGATTCAGCCCTGCGAGCCGAACCCCAGCAGCACCATCACGCCCAGCACGAAGAAGATGGCTGCGGCGATGCCATGCACGATGCGCATGGGCAGCTTCTTCGCCGCGACTTCGCCCAGCAGCACGGCGGGCACGTTGGCCAGCATCATTCCCAGCGTGGTGCCCGCCACCACGGCGGCAAGCGAGCTGTACTTGGCCGCCAGCGCCACGGTGGCGATCTGCGTCTTGTCGCCCATCTCCAGCAGGAAGAAGGCCACCAGCGTCGTGCCGAACACGCCCAGCCGCGGCGCGGAATCCTTCTCTTCGTCGATCTTGTCTGGCACCAGCGTCCACAGCGCCATCGCGATGAAGGAAACGCCCAGGATCCAGCGCATCGCCGTGGGCCCGATGAGCGATGACACCCAGGCACCCGCGGCGCCTGCCAGCGCGTGATTGACCAGCGTTGCGACCAGGATGCCGAGGATGATCGGAACGGGCTTGCGGAACCTGGCCGCCAGCACCAGCGCCAGCAGCTGCGTCTTGTCGCCGATTTCCGCCAGCGCGACGACGCCCGTTGAAACGAAGAACGCTTCCAATCCCATGCTCCGATGCCAGTGGCCATTGATCCTGGCGTAGAGTGTAGCGATCCGGTTGTCAGGAGCGAACGTGTCCGCTGCCGTCACCTCGAGATATTCCCGGCTTGCGCTCGCAGGCGCGATGGCGGGGCTGTGCCTGCTGGCAGCGTGCTCCGCGGCTCAGCCGGTGAAGTCCGGCACCAGGTCGTCGTTCCAGGAAGATCTGAAAGCGTGCCGCTTCCAGCAGGGCGGCGGACTCGTATTCAGGCGTCGCTCGCTGCCGCCCACCCATCCGCGGATCGCGGATTGCCTGCAGCGCCGTGGCTGGACGCCGGAGGGAACTCCACGGATCAGGGAGTTCGTGCCGGAGGCGACCTGAGCGCCGCGTTGTAACGTTCGATCACCCTGGCGCGCTCTTCCAGAAGCCGCGTCAGCTCCGGATCCCTGCGTGCCACCTCTTCGAGGTTCTTCTTGTACTCCGGCAGGCGCCGCTCGATCGTCACCGTGGCGGGGACCGGCGGTCCGCTGTCTGCCACCGCCGGGCCCGGTCCGCGGAAGCGCTGCAGTATCTTGAAGGCCGCCTGGCCTTCATCGGCCAGCGCCTGTTCCTGGTAAACGGCGCGGCACGAGCGCTTGATGAAGCGCGTGCCGGTGCGGGCCTCTTCGATGCAGTGGATGTCGAAGTCGTCGACGGTGTTCAGCTCGTTGTAGCGGTCGTAGAAGCGGTCTTCGAGCTGCACGATCTCCCGCCGCATCGCCTCGATCTTCACGCGCTCGCCGCTGACGGTGACTTCGTCCAGTTCGTCCTTCTGGGTGGCTGGCGCTGCGGCATGGCATAACAGGGCGGTCATCAGGGCAGCGGGCAGCAGTAACAGGCGCAATGCGGGAGGCATGGGGTGCGTGCGTGGGGGCGAAGCGCCAATCATGGCTGAAATGCGGCGGAACCGACACAAAACGGCGTTGTCCGGCACGTCATGTCGTCCTAAGATATACATTAACAAATGTATATCCGAAACCTGTCGTGCGCGTAGCGAAATGGGGCAACAGCCTTGCCGTGCGCCTTCCCGAAGCCGTCGTGAAGGCCCTGCGGCTGAAGTCCGGGGACGATATCGAAATCGTCGCCACCGGCTCGCGCAACTTCGAGATCTCGCGGGATCGCAGTCGCGAGCGGGCGCTGGAGCGGCTTCGCGCACTGAAGAAGCCGCTGCCCAAGGGCTTCCGGATCGAGCGGGAAGAGGCCAATGCCCGGTGAGCGCTTCTTCGATACCAACATCCTGATCTACGCGTTTGCCGAGGGCGATCGGCGAGGCACGCGGGCCGAGGAAATGCTCGCAGCCGGTGGTGTCACAGGCATCCAGGTCATCAACGAGTTCACCAGCGTCGCGCGGCGCAAACTGGGCTGGGACTGGCGCCAGATCGACGCGGCCCTCGAGGTCGTGGAAGAACTCGCAGGGCCCGCAAGGCCGCTGACACGGGAGATCCATCGGGAGGCGGTGCAGATCGCGCGGTCCGGCAATCTGCCGTTCCACGATGCGCTGATCGTCGCCGCCGCGATCGAGGCCGAGTGCCGCATCCTGCTGACCGAGGACATGCAGCATGGACGCCGATTCGCCAGCGTCACCCTCCACAATCCCTTCATCGAAACTCCAGGCTGAGGACTACTGATGGAATACCGCTTGTTGGGTCGCGCTGGCATCAAGGTCAGCGCGATAGGCCTTGGCACCATGACCTTTGGTGAACAGAACACCGAAGCGCAGGGCCACGAGCAGATCGACCATGCCCTCGACCACGGCGTGAACCTGATCGACACGGCCGAGGTGTACTCCGTGCCACCGCGCGCCGAAACCTATGGCTCAACCGAACGCATCATCGGCAGCTGGTTCGCGAAGAGCGGCAGGCGCAGCAAGGTGGTGCTGGCCACGAAGGTGGCCGGTCCCGGCGCCGTGCTGGGCGTCAGCCATGTGCGGGGCGGTGACAACCGGCTGGATCGCGCCAACATCCTGGCTGCAGTGGATGCCAGCCTTGCGCGGCTGCAGACCGACTACATCGACATCTACCAGCTGCACTGGCCCAGTCGCCCCGCGAACTACTTCGGTCGCCTGGGATACGAGCACGCCCAGTCGCTGACGCCCGCGCAGGCTGTGACCATCGAGGAAACACTCGATGCGCTGGGCGAGCTGGTTCGAGCGGGCAAGGTGCGCCACATCGGACTGTCCAACGAAACCCCGTGGGGTGTGCATCGCTACCTGCACCTGGCCGAAACAACCGGCCGGCAGCGCGTGGTGTCGATCCAGAATCCCTACAACCTGCTGAACCGCACCTTCGACATCGGTCTGGCCGAAATGTGCATCCGCGAAGAGGTGGGGCTGCTGGGCTATTCGCCCATGGCGTTCGGTGTGCTCAGTGGCAAGTTCCTGGGCGGCGCGCGTCCGCCCGAGGCGCGCATGGTGCGCTGGTCGCGCTTCTCGCGCTACAACAGCGAGCATGCCGCGCGCGCCACCGCGGCCTATGCCGAACTTGCCGCAAGGCATGGGCTGGACCTTGCGCAGATGTCGCTGGCTTTCTGCCGTCAGCAGCGCTTCATGACCAGCGTGCTCATCGGCGCCACCACACTGCAGCAGCTCAGGACGAACCTGGGCAGCGCCGAGCTGACGCTTTCGACCGAAGTAATGAAGGACATCGAGGGCATACACCGCGCCCATCCCAACCCCTGCCCGTAGCGGGGGGTCTCTGGCATGATCGCTGGCGTCACCAGGGGGATGAACATGCGACATGCGATTCTGGTCGGCGCGGTGGCGCTGCTCGCGGCCTGCGCGAAGACGCCTTCAGGCGGCGACGCTTCCGTTGGCACAAACACCCTCGTGGACAACGCCGCGCTCGCCAACGAGCAGGACGGCGCCAACTGGCTGGCCTACGGGCGCACATTCAGCGAGGGGCACTACAGCCCGCTCGACCAGATCAACGCGCAGACGGTGAGCCGGCTGGGCCTGGCGTGGACGCTGGACCTGGACGTGAACAACTCCATCACCACGCCGCTGGCAGTGGATGGCGTGATCTACCTGGGAGCGGGTCACGGAGTGATACACGCCATCGATGCGAAGTCCGGCAGGCTGCTGTGGCGACATGATGCAATGGCCATGCAGGTCAACGGCGAGAAGATCCGCACGGCCTGGGGTATCCGCGGCATCGCGTTCTGGAAGGGGCGCGTCTATGCGGGCACCAGCGACGGCAGGCTGATCGCGCTCAACGCAAAGGATGGCGCCGAGGCCTGGAGCGCGCAGACGGTGGATCCGAAGGACGGCGCCACCATTACCGGCGCGCCGCGCGTGTTCAACGGCAAGGTGGTCATCGGGTTCTCGGGCGGTGATTTCAGCGCGCTGCGCGGCTATGTCACGGCCTACGACGCCGAGACCGGCCAGAAGCTCTGGCGCTTCTATGTGGTGCCGCCCAAGCCCGGCATGAAGGACGGCGAGGCCTCGGACGAGGCGCTGGCCATGGCCGAGAAAACCTGGACCGGCGAGTGGTGGAAATACGGCGGCGGTGGCGCGGTGTGGAACTCCATCACCTACGACCCGGACTTCAATCGCCTGTACATCGGCACCGGCAACGGCACGCCGATGAATTGGAAGATCAGAAGCCCCCAGGGTGGCGACAATCTCTTCATCGCCTCGGTGGTGGCGCTGGATGCGGATACCGGCAAGTACGCCTGGCACTACCAGACCGCGCCGGGGGATTCCTGGGACTACGATTCCTCGACGGACATGACGCTGACGCAGATGTCCGTCAACGGCGCGCAGCGCAAGGTCATGCTGCATGCGGCCAAGAACGGATTCCTCTATGTGATCGATCGCCAGGACGGCAAGCTGCTGTCGGCCGAGAAGCTGGGCACCGTCACATGGGCCGAGCGCGTGGACCTCGCCACGGGCAAGCCCGTGCTCGCACCCGGCGCGAAGTACGAGAAAAAGAACATCCTGCTGTGGCCCAGCTTCCAGGCCGTGCACCACTGGACGCCGCAGGCCTTCAGTCCGCAGACGGGCTATCTGTATGTGCCCACGCTCGAGATGCCCGCCGAGTTCGGCGACAGCGGCGCCAGTCACGCCAACTATTCACCGCGCATGCGCACCACCGACTACACAGGCTTCCCCGCCGCTGGCACGCCGGGCGTGCCGCGCGATGCAGGCCGCAGCGTGCTGAAGGCCTGGGATCCGGTCGCCAGGCGCACGGTGTGGAGCGTCGAGACGCCGGGCATTTCCAACGGCGGCGCGATGGCCACCGCCGGTGGCCTGGTGTTCGAGGGCCTGGCCGATGGCTACTTCCATGCCTATGGCGCGAAGGACGGCAAGGACCTGTGGTCGTTCTTCGCCGGCGTCGCTGCCACCGGCGTGCCCATCACCTTCAGCGTGGAGGGCAAGCAGTACGTGGCTGTCACGGCGGGCCCGCTGGGCGGATCCACCGCCGCGTTCGGCCCCATCTCCGGTCGCTGGGGATGGGATTCGCGGCTGCATCCGCGGCGACTGCTTGTGTTCACGCTCGATGGCGCGGCGAAGCTGCCCGCCACGCCACCGCCGCGGCCAGCGGTGCCGCTCGAAGGGGAAGGGTTCACCGTCGATGCGAAGAAGGCCAGGCAGGGCGAGTTCGAGTACGAGCGCTGCACGCTGTGCCATGGCATGGGAATCGTCGCGGGTGGCATCGCACCGGACCTGCGCGCATCGCCGGTGATGCTGTCGACCGAGGCGATGCTGCGGGTGGTGCGCGAAGGCACGCTGGCGCCGCGCGGCATGCCGCCGTTCCCGGAACTGAGCGACGCCCAGCTCGATGCCATTGCGCACTATGTGCGCCAGAAGGCGCGGGCGGACCTTCGCGCCAGCCAATAGGGCATCGCGGCGCCGAAGCTGAATTGCACCTGAATAGCGCCGTTCCGCGGCGGTTCAGGTGCGCGGTGGCAATCTCCCTTCCAACGACCGGGAATATCCGCGTCGGATGAAGGAAGGAGAGATCGCCATGAAGAAACTCATCGCCGCACTCGCGCTCACCGCCGCAGCCGCCACGGCGCCGGCCTTCGCCGGCAATGTGGGAATCTCGATCAGCGTCGGCGAGCCGGGCTTCTACGGGCAGCTTGATATCGGTGGTTATGGCCGCCCTGGCCTGATCTACAGCCAGCCGGTGGTGCTGGCGGCGCGGCACCGGGCCTACGCCCCCGTATACGTCCGCGCGCCGCGTGACCACTATCGCAACTGGGGTAGGTACTGCGGCCGCTACAACGCCTGCTCGCGCCCGGTGTATTTCGTGCGCGACGAGTGGTACAGCAACGTGTATGTGCCGCGTCATCGCCAGCACTACAACGACCGCCACTGGCGCGATGATCGGCGCGATGACCGCCGTGACTGGCGCAACGATCGGCGTGATGACCGCCACGACTGGCGCAGTGACCGCCGCGACGATCGCCGCGAATGGCGAGATGATCGCCACGACGATCGCCGGGACCGTCGGGATGGTCGCCGGGATGGCCGGCGGGGTGATCGCGACGACCGCCGCGACCACGACTGATCCAGCCTGCGCGGGCTGATGAACAGCAAAGGGTTGTCACGGGACAACCCTTTTGCTTTTGGCGCGCCGAAAGTCTACTTGACCCGCTTGAACAGCTTCAGGTCGATGGATTCGCCGACGGCCTTCAGCCCCGCATCGCTGCCGTGCAGGTGGTCGCCCATGTGATAACCCTCGCGCATCTGCCGGGGGTCGGCCGGATCGGCGAAGGCAAGATCAAGGCGCGTCGTGCCGTCGAAGGCGCCGCTGTTCAGGATCCAGTCGTTGATCTTCTGCCGCGCGGCCTCGCCGGCCTCGCTCCAGTAAGAGGCGCCCTTGTACGGGCCGATGGGCGAGCCGATCACCTTGATGCCCTTCTCGTGCGCGCGCGCGATGATCTGCTGGTAGCCGGCGATCATTTGCTCCACGGTGATCTCGGGCTGGTCGAGGCCCGGGAAGTTGGGCTGGTTCGGGCCGCGAACGCCGAAGCGGTTGCCGATGTCGTTCACGCCCTCGAAAACGATGAGGTACTTCACGTTGGGCAGGCTGAGCACGTCTTCATCGAAACGCGCCAGCGCCGATTCGCCCATGCCCGGGCTCAGGATGCGATTGCCGCTGATGGCCGAATTGGCCACGGCCCAGCGCTGGCCCGCGGCCTGCAGCCGATTGGCCAGGATGTCGGGCCAGCGGCGGTTGGCGCCGGCCGTGGCGCCCACGCCATCGGTGATGGAATCGCCGAACGCGACGATGGTGCCCAGCGCCTTCGGTGAATCCACCTCCACCACCGCCAGGAACGCGCGGAACTGCGCCTTCGACACTGGCGTGAAGGGTTTGCCCACGAAATTGCCCGGTGGCGATACCGCCAGTTCATCCACCCCCGTGAGATGGCAGGTGCACGGCCCCGTGGCCTTGGGCAGGTAGAACTCCACCTTCAGGCGCGAAAGGCTGGGCACGTCGAGCGTCACCACATCGCTCGCGAAGGGCGCGCCACGCGGAATCACCGCTTCGCCCGTGCCGCCGAACGAGAGCGCGCGCGAGCTGCCTTCGATCTCCTTGCCCGCATCGTCGATGCGCACTACTCGCGCCGCGCCGATGGCAAGCGGGCCGGCGCCATAGCGGTTCGAAAATCGGATGCGCAGCTTATTGCCGCCTTCGCTTACGCGCAGAATCTGGCTGAGGGTCACGTTGTCGTAGGAGGCCGCGGCGAAGGGTCCTTCGGTTGCCAGCGGCGCATGCGGCGGGGCAACCCAGCTCGCCACCCACATGGCGCTGGCGGGCAGTGCAGTGGCGCATCCCAGTGCGCCGGCCGTGATGATGGCAAACAGTCGATTACGCATCGTTATTCCCCCATGGTCTTTTGCTGGTGCGCGCGAAGTCCCAATCCTATAGGCTTTTGGGCATCGTGCACGACCTGTCCCGGGAACTCGAAACGCTGGCCGTGGAAGGCGTGTCCGCGGAGGCCCGCTCCGCCGCGGTGAGGCTGGAGCGCCGCGAGATATTCTCCGTCCACCGCGAACTGGTGGTGATGCTCTATGCCGGTGTCGCCACGGTGGTGGCCGGCGTGGGCCTGCTGGTCAAGGCCAATCTCGATCGCATCGGTCCGCTGGTGCTGTTGTCGGGCATCCTGCTGGCCTCGCTGCTGTGCTATGCGGTGGCGCTGCGCGCGCGCCGCCAGCGGCGCGAGCGACGACTGGGCGAAGACTATGTGCTGCTGCTGGCCGCGCTGCTGTTCAGCGCCGCCATCGGCTATGCCGAAGTGAAGTTCCGCCTGCTGGGCAACGCCTGGTCGCGCCACCTGCTGCTGCTGGCGGCCTGGCACCTGGGCACGGCGTATTTCTTCCGTTCACGGCTGGTGCTTTCCGTGGCGCTGACAGCGTTCGCCACGTGGATGGGCGCGGAGCTGCAGTTCGGCGCGCTGTTCGAGTTTGGCAATCGCTGGTGGGGCGCCGGCCCGCGCGCGCTGGTGTGCGCCATCGTGTTCTACGCCGGCAGCCGGCTGCATGTGATGGAAGCTGCGGAGCAGGGCGCGGGCTTCCGCGATGTCTATCGGCAGTTCGCGGTGAATTTCGGCTTCTGGGGCGCGCTGGCGCTGGGTGCCGATGCATCGACACGCTGGATTGGCGCCGTGACGCTGCTGGGGCTTGCGCTGGCATCGGGCCGCGTGGGGCTCGCCGAGCGCCGCGAGAGCTACCTGGTCTATGCGGTGGGATACAGCACCATCGGCCTGATCTGGCTCGAGGCGCTGCTGTTCCGCGATTTCGGGCTGACCTCCACGCTGGGTTTGATGACGGTGATCGGCGCGGTGGTGCTGCTGTTCAGCCTGCGGGCAAGGCTCAAGGAGTCCCGCGCATGATCATCGCGCGTCCCACGGTGAGCGAGGAGCGCTGGTTGGTGCTGGCGCTGCGTTATCCGGCGCTGCGCCAGAAGGTAGAGGAAGCGGGCAGCGGTGGCCCCTGGAAGACCACGACCTGGCTCGCACGCTGCCTGGGCTTCGTGCTCGGGGTGGTCGGCACAGGCATGTTCGCCGGAATGCTCGTGTCGTTTCCCTCGCCCTGGTTGCTGGGTGGCCTGGTCATGGTGATCGTCGCCGAATGGCTGGTGGCGCAGCGCAGGGTGATTCACTCCGGCGTCGAAGAAATCGTGTACCTGTGCGGGGCCATCTCGATCGTGGTGCAGATCCTCCTCTGGAATCGCTCCGGCGGGCATGAGGAGGTCGGTGTCGCGCTCATCGCAGCAGCGGCGCTGCTGGTGGGCTGGCGGCTGATGAATCCCTACATCACGACGCTGGCGGCGGCGCTGTTGTCGCTGGCCGTGGCGATGAGCAGCGGGCATCTGTTCGGTGGCGGCATGCGGGAGATGGAAGCCGGAGCCTTCTGCGCGGCGCTGGCCGTGGGCGCCCTCATCAGCAGTGGCTGGCAGTGGCAGCGGCCTTCTACTGATCGCATGCTGGACGGGCTGGTCGTCGTGATGCCCTGGCTTGCATATGGGTGGCTCGCCGCGTGGTCCGGCAGCGACGCGTCCGTGCGCGGGCAGGTTGCGCTGGCATTCGTACTGGCGTTCCTTGTGCTGTATGTCGTCGTCGGCGTGAAGCGTCGTTCGCACGCACCGCTCATCGGGGCGCTGGGCCTGATGGTGTGCATGGCCTGGGCGCTGCGACATTTCGTGGTCTGGACGCTGCACTGGCAGCTGATCGCAGCGGGCCTGGCGCTGCTGGCCACCGCGATCGTCGTGGATCGCCTGCTGCGTGTGCGGCTGGAGGGCGTCACGTCACGGCCGCTGGAGGAGACCAGCGGCCTCGACCTGCTGCAGGTGGCTGCGGCCGCGCACCTGACGCCCCGGCCCGGTGAAGCGCCGCCGGCACCGGTGCAGGGCGAGGGCGGTGGCTTCGGTGGCGGCGGCGCCAGCGGGAAGTTCTGAGCATGCCGGGCAAGATCACGCACAGCGAGGCCGGTGATCGCGGCGTATTCGCGCTCGAGCAGGGCGGGCGGCAGGTTGCCGAGATGACCTATCAACGCCTCGACGAAGCGCGCATTCTCGTGGATCACACGCATGTGGACCCGGCCCTTCGCGGCCAT
>Ga0075163_10004479_pt1 | contig 18759 bp, 15 predicted proteins | sample JI1023141ADNA_FD_71478 | JGI IMG/M metagenome (GOLD analysis project Ga0075163, IMG submission 71478) | Wastewater effluent complex algal communities from Wisconsin, to seasonally profile nutrient transformation and Carbon sequestration -... | ecosystem: Engineered > WWTP > Effluent > Algae...
CTGCTTCAACACGAGCGCCCCGCGCTCGTCGTTCTCACTGTCCATCGGCATCAAGCCTCCTTGAGGCCAGATACCGCCTTCAGGCCGATGCCGTCACGACGCGGCAGGCCGAACGGATACGCTGGCGTGTGGCCCGTTGGACGAGACGCTGGCCCTGTGGGCGAACTTCTGCGACGACGTCGCGGATCGCCTCAACGACGACGAGCCGCTCTCCGATGCGCTCGATGACACGTGGGTCCTCCGCGATGGACACGACGTCGACCTGGACGACGACCCGGCGGCGTCGACGGCGAGCACGGGCGGCGACCTGTGTGCCGCCGGGAGCCCGCAGTGACCACCGAGGTCGCGCCGTCGAGCCAACGCCCTGCCGCGGCGGGCCCGAAGTGCCCGCCGGCGGTCCCGTTCGTCCACCGTGGCGAGTACCTCGGCTGGTTCGTGGGTCTGGCGGCCGCGGCCGCCTCCCTCTCCGGAATCCCCGAGACCGCGGCGGATGTCCGCGACACCCACATGCGGGCGAGCTCTGGACCATCGCCCGCGACGGCTTGGTCTACGTGATCCGCTACCCGCCGCCCTCTACGAGCAACATCACCACGAGCATCGAGCACCCCTGACCGCGGCCATAGAAGGATTTGAGCTCTCTGGCCCGAGCCGAGCAATCAGTTGGGATCCTCGAAGCAGTACAGACGCGCCGGGCTCGAACAAGGCTGGATATACCCAACTTCCTTAGTCCACCCGCTCTCCGTGTCAGTAGTTTTGCCGAGGCCCGACAAACCCATCATCGTACTGGACCATTTGACGCAGTGACTAGTTGCGCTAGCGGTCATGCCGTTGGCGTTGGTATTGGTCCAGACATTACTACCCATCATCTCAATGATCTCCTCTCCTGTATGATCGATATTGATGCGGTGATTAAGAGTGCCGTCGACGAGATCCAGCCAGCCAGTAGCGATGGAGACTTTCGACGCAAGGCAATAATTGCCCTTGAATTCCTTGTCGAATCTAGAAGCCGGGGACATACTGTCGTCACTAAGCCATGCTTTATAGGTGCCGGGAGTTGCACCGACCTCCGTGTCACACTTTTCATCTGCTCCAAAAATGCCGCCCAGATTTCCGGTGTAGTCCGCTTGCGTGACAAAAACGCGGCGCTCGATGGCGCAGTCCTTAGAGCAACTGTCGCAATCTATATCGTTGCCGTCGTCGCAGGTTTCGCCGGCCATGGTGTTGAGGGTGCCGTCGCCACAGTCGGGAGCGCGGCAGTCGGCCTCGCAGGCGTCGGTCTGGGCGCCGCCAGCGTCGCAGGATTCGGGGCCGTTTTTGAGAGAGTCGCCGCAGAACCCTACGAGCAAACAGCCGGGGGCGCAGGCGCCGGGTGGAAGCTGGATGGGGGAGTAGAGCGGGTCCTTGTTTTGCCCGTTGTCGCAATCCTCGTCGCCGTACACGACTCCGTCTCCGCAGAAGCAATCTTCGGGGCATCCTTCCGCCTCCTTGTCACAGACATTGTTGCATTCGGGCGGTACCATGGTCGTCGAAGATTCCTCAGAAGACGATTCAGACCCGGAGTCGGTCTCGCCCGTCGTAGTCTCGGAATCCGTCGTGGACGTGGTCTCGCCCGTCCCACCATTGACGCGGGGATAATCTTCGGGGTCTCCGCAGTCCTCAGGGCAGTTGCATGCGTCCTCCTCGCCCTCGCACCGAGGGACCTTTTCGTTGCAGCAATTCGTCTCGTCGTCAGTGGCGCACAGCTTTGGACCGATGTTTTTATCGCGGTTGCTCTTGAGCCAGTCGGCGATGCACCTCGTCTCGTCGTCGCCTTCGATCGTGCCGTTGCCGCAGGTCGGCTCGCAGTCGGCGCGGAACCAAAGGCTCTCCTGGAGCTCGCAGATGCCGTTGCCCGCGGCGAGTCGGTCATAGCCGTCGACCAGGCAGACCCCCTGCCTTGCGTGCCAGCCTGGCGCCTCGGCGACTGAAGTGTGTGGTGATGTCGCCATCACGAACGGCGTATCGAAGCAGTCCTCGGGGACATCGCGGTAATTCTCGCCGGGGCCGCAGATATGATTGCCGTGCTCGCCGCCTAAGCGCGCCTCGCCTCGCAAACAGCTGAGGAGCATGCAGGCCGGGATCACGAGGCGGAGGTGCGACACGAGTACGACTCTACACCATCCGGCGATGGGGTTGCCTACGCGCGGAGGACTGGGTATCGTCCGCGCCAATGCTCACCGTGCTCCTGCTCGCCCTCGTGGCTGCTCCTGTCGCGGCGAGCCCGGCCCCAGAGCCCGACGGGGAGCGAATTCCGCGGCGCGGAGAGATGGGTTGCCTGGACGTCCGCAAACCCGGCGACGCGGCGCTGCTGCGGACTAGGGACAGCGGCCCCGAGGCGCAAACGACGCTCGCGTGGCCGCTCTACCAACCCCGAGCTCACGCCGACAGGAAGCGCTGGGCGGAGATCCTGTCGGCCACGCCAGCCGACCAGCGGACCTTACAGCAGCTCGAGGACGCGTGGGAAGCGACACAAGACCCGTGTTTTCTGTATCTGCGGGCTATGGCCAGCAGCGGCGAGCGCAAGGCCGTGGACGCCCTGCGCGCAGCCCACGAATTCCTCGCCGTCGACCCGATAAAAACCATTGAAACAGATCGAGAGGCAATTCTTCATATCTGGGAGAACATCGACGTCTACGACCTCGCCTTCACGGTCGAGGCCCGACCGGACGTGGCAACTGCCGTTCGCGGCCAGGCCACGTTCACCGGGCTTGGCGAGGGCGCCGACGCGGACCTCGAGCGGGCCTACTGCGAGGCCAAGCCGGATCGGTGCGCTGCCCGGCCCTTCACGCTCGCCGCGGAGCCCACGCGCACCCAGCTTCCCATCGGGCGCTGGGCGCTCACAATTGAGGCGCCATTCGAGTTCGTCGACGCCTCCGGAGCCACTGCGACGACTGCCACGCAGGAGATCCGGGTCCGGTACACGGTGGCGGATGGTTCCCCGCCGATGCAGACTGTGCGTTATATCGCTCCGAGACTGGAGCACAAACCCGAACAGATCCCCGACCGGCCGGCGCTGCCGCCGAAGGTCGAGGAAAGGCCGAACCGTCGGGCCCCGATCGCCGGGCTCGCCGCTGGGGGCGTCACCGCGGTCACGGGTGGCGTGCTCCTCGGCGTTGGCGTAGTGCGTTGGAGCGCCGTACGCGGACGCGAGCTCGAGGACTGTAACGGCACCAATGTGTTCGGGATCGAGCTGTGCCGCCGGCAGATGGGGGACGCCGCCAATCTGCGCTCCGGTGGCGCCGCCGTGCTCGGCGTAGGCGTCGGAGCGCTGGTAGCGAGCGGCCTGTGGTGGAACCCGCCCCGTGACGCGCGACAGCAGCGACGCCGGCTGCGCTTAGGCGTGGGTGTCGGCGCCGTGTTTGCGATTGCGAGCAGCGTCGGCCTCGCCGTCACACGCACAAGGTTCGAGGACAACTTCGGGAACGTCCCGGATGTCCCGACCCGCTGGCCCGCCAACCCCGGGAGCATGCAGGGACACACGGTCGCGGCGACTGGGCTTGGGCTCGGGCTCGGGCTCGCGGCGACCAGCGTCATTCACTGGGCGGTTCACCGCTCGCGCGCGTCGTTGCGGATCCAGGCCGCGCCGATCCAGCTGCGTGCCGGCGCCGGCCTCGTGCTGTCCGGACGCTTCTGACTCACCGAGTCGGCGTGCCCGGCCCCAGTAGCGGTGGCACGCACACGTGGCGGCTGTCGGCGTTAAGGCGGCATGTGAATGGCGAGCGGCACGGACAGTCGCTGCAGCAGTTGTCGCGGGTCTCGCCCTGCTCGCAGCGGCCGTTCCCGCAGCGCGCTGGGCCGGCTTGGCGAGCGAGACAGCGCCCGCGCGCGTCGCACTGCAGGCAGTCGGCGGGGCACGTGGCCGGCGGTGGTGGTTGGACCGGCAGGGCAGGCTCGCAGTCTTCTTCGCAGCGGCCGGATTCGCCGGGTTCGCAGCGGCCGTTACCGCACCAGCGCTGCTTGCAGCGCGGGTCGCCGGTGCGGAGTTCGGCGAGGATCTCGTCGATGCGGCGCTCGAGGTCCTCCTCTTGGGCGGGGGTGAGGGTGCCCTCCTTGGCCCAGCGGATGCGGCGGTTGCAGTCGAGGAGCATCGTCAGCGGCAGGTTGCCGGTATAGAGGGCGCGGTTGGGCTCGCGGAGCAGTTCGACGAGGTCGTCGTCGCGGGAGCGGTCGGCGAGGCGGGCGCGGGCATTAGGCATGAGCGGGCCGAACGTCGCGTATGACTGCTGTGGCGACGAGCCGTCGCGGACCTGGATCGGCACGAACGCGACAGAGCCGCCCCAGTCGGCGGCGCGGCGGCCGAACATCTCGCGCAGGCGCGGCAGCAGGTGCTTGCACGGCCCGCACCACGGCGCCCACAGGCCGAGGACGTGGACGCTGTCGGGCGCGAGTACCTCATGCGCGCCGAGGCGGACGTGGTCGATCGGCCCGGAGCCGTCGCCAAGGCGCTCGAGCTGGAGGCGCATCGCTGGCGTAATGTCAGCACCGCGCGAGAGGTACGCGTCGGCGCCGCGCGGCTCGCTGACCGGGACGTCGGCGGGCGAGGCGGATGGGGCTGACCGCGGGCGGGGCGGGTCCTCGCACGTGCGGCGTTGTTCGTCGATCTGCGCGAGCCGGTGCTGCTCGGTGGTGATGAGGCGGGACAGCAGCAGCGACAGGGCCAGCGTCAAGGCCACGAGCAGCGCGAACGCGGCGAACAGCGCAACGCGCCGGCGGAGCTCCGGGCCCGCGTTGCCGGCGCTCATAGCCGGTCAACCTCGTGGCAGCAGGAGCAGTCGCGGGCGGCCGCTGCGATCTCGCCGCGCAGGGCGATGAGCCGCGACGCGAGCACGCCGGCGAGTGCGAGCCCGAGGGTGGCGAGGGCGCCCGCGACGACCAGCATGCGGGACAGCGTGCGGGCCGTCATGGCTTCAGCGCCTCCCGCGGGTCGCACAGGATGGGGATCACCAGGACGACGCGGTTGACGGCCTGCTCGAGGTCGGTCCGCGTGCGGCCGGTCAGGGCCTCGCCGCGGGCCTGCCGGGCGAGCCCCTCGTGCAGGCGGGTCTGCTCGCCCTCGTCGAACGCGAAGGGCGGGTGCTGGCCGATGTAGTGGCGGGTGAAGTTCTCGAGCGTCAGCAGGTTGTCGCCGGCCACGCCCCACGACACGTACATTGTCTGCGGCCCCGGCTGCGACGGCGGCATGCCCTCGCGCAGCACGCGATCGACCAGGCGCTCGAACACGTCGATGCGGCGTAGCGTCAGGGCGTAGTTGCGGTCGGCGTTGCCGTCCGGGCTGGCGCGGCCGATGACGAACACCTTGTGAGCCTGCGCGAGGCGGTCCTTAAACGGTCGCAGTTGGGCGAGCAGGAACGCCTCGGCCGCCGCGTCGGGCCAGCGTCCGCGCAGCGCCGGCTGGCCGCGGGGGAACGACACCGCGAAGCGGTCGGGGAACGCGCCGAGCAGCAGGTCGATCTCCTGGTCGCTCGCGGTCAGCTCCTTCCATACGTCGCCGCTGCAGTTCATCGGGTCGTCGCCGAGGGCGCGGACGTCGTGGCGGCGCTGGCGGCACTTGGCGGCCAGTTGCTCGACCGCGTGGAGCACCCGCGGGTCCTCGCAGTTCGGCGGGGCCGGCAGCGGGCTGCCGCGGAGGTGGCAGGTGCGGTCGTCGCCGCAGACCAGGTGTGGCGGCAGGCAGGCGAGTTCGCGGCACGAGTCGCCAGCGGCGGTCGCATAGGCGACCGGCGGGCGGGTCTGGCACGCGCCGTGGATGCACCACTGGCCGTCCTCGCAGACCTCGTCGTCGGGGCGGGTTACGTCGCAGGCGTGCTCGTCGCGGCCGGGGACGGGCGTAGGGGGTGGGAGGGCGACCAGGTAGACGATGTACAGCAGCGCCGCGACCATGACGGTCATCAGGGCCACCAGGGCCGTGAACAGCGGGTCCGAGTGCGCGGGGCGAGTCATGGCTGGTCGGCCTGGAGGATGTGGACGATCTTCTGCACGTTGTCGGTCGGGCGAGCCTGGTCCATCCGCGGGTGGCCGCCGGTCATCGGCACGACGAACGCCTGCGGCACCGAGCAGCGGCCGACCCGCCGGTCCTGGCACCACCGCGCATACCAGCGCTGGTAGAGGTCGAGCCGGGCCGTCGTTTCGGGGCTGTCGATGCAGGCCCGAAGCGCGGCTCCGTCGAGATCGGCGGTCACGGTATAGCGGATCAGCCGCTCGATTTTTTCGAGCGTGAAGTACGGCGGGGGCGTGTCATGCAGGTTGTACAGTTCGGCGAGGGCCGCCAGCCCATGGCCGGGGCTCTGCAGGGCCACGCACTCGGCGGCGCGGGCGGCCAGGCACGCGCGATGGAACTGCGCCTCGTTGCTGGTCAGTGGTCGGCCCTCGCGGTCGACGAACCACCCCGCAGGCCGCGTCGTGTCGCACGCGTCGAGCGGCAGCGGGTAGACCCACAGCTCCGCATTGGCCCATGTTCCCCCGGCTTCGCCGTCGGCCAGGCGGGCAAGCGACTGGTGCAGCACGTCGATCTCGTTGCGGCAGCGGGCGCAGGCCGGGTCGGCGAACACCAGCACGAGTTCGTTCGGGGCTCGGCCGAACGTGTGGCGGATCGCCGGCTCGGGCGGCATGTCGGCCGGGCGTTCGCATTCCGCGACGCTCGCCGCCCGCGCGTAGACCAGCACCTGGGTGACGGTTGCGACCGAGAAGATCGTCGCGGCCCACAGCATCGCGTCGATGACCACCTGCGAGCCCGCGCGCACCGCAGTGATCATGTATCGCAGCGCGCGGCGTCCGGCCGCCATGCGGATCGCTAGGGCCGCGAGCATCGCACTGATCGCCGCGATAGCGAGGCAGTACGGGCACAGGTGGGTGAAGTGGCGGACTGCGTAGCTGGTCAGCGCTGCCGACACCACCACGGCCGCCAGCGCTGTGAGCAGTAGCATGGGCCGAGCCGCCGGCCAGAGGCGCCCGCGTCGACGGACCAGCGCCAGCGCCAGCGCCAGCGCCAGCGCGAACAGGGCCGCGGCGTGGATCGAGATCGGCACGCCCAGCAGCTGCGACCACGGGCTGGCGAGCGCCTCGTCGCACGACAGCAGTGAGGCTTGGGCGTCGCCCGTGCAGCCGGTCGCGTCACACAGGTGGTCGGCGCGGAACTTTAGCCGCGTCACCCAAGCGCTGATCCCAAGTCCAAGCGCTGCGAGCACCGCCGCGATCCCCGCGCCGGCCGCCGGCGGGTCGTGGACATGGGGCATGAGCGTCTGAAGTCGCGTCTGCATGCTACTTCGCCTTAAACCTGTACTCGTAGCGCCCGGACACGCCGAACACGACACCCCGCAGCTGGTGGCGCACGCACTCGCGGAACGGCCCCGGCTCGGCCTCGACAGCCTCGAACACCCCAGCGTTGTCGAGCGTGATGACAAAGCGGCTCCGGTCGCGGCCCGCCAGCGGGAGACACTCGCCGCGCAGCGCGCCCAGCTTTTCCGCCAGCAGGCGGAGCACCTTCTGTCGTCTCGGGTCCGGCGGCCTCGCGGTCGTCTCAGGCGGCGTTGGCTTCGCGGGCTCGGCTTGCGTGGCCTCGGGTGTGGTCAGCTCCGCGGGCGCAGCCTCCGTGGATTTCACCGTGGGCGGCGATCGGGGGCCGTCCGCCGGTTCGGGCACCGCGGGCGGCGATCGGGGGCCGTCCGCTGGTTCGGGCGCCGCGGCGTCCGGTTTGGGCGTCGGCGACGTAACTGGCTCGTCGGCGTCGAGCGCGACCGCCGGGGCCGCGTCCGACGGCGGAACGGCCTCGGGGACGCGCACGGACGACGCAAGCGGCACTCCGCGCGGGACCCATGGCGCCGCCGCGGTCGGCGACAGCTCGGTGGTCAGCGCCGCAGCGAGGCCGGCGGCCAGCGCCACCCCCCAGACCACGCGCAGCCCGAGCGCCCCTCCGTCGAGCTGGCTGGTGTGCGGCACGTCCTCGCAGCTGCAGACGATCGCCTCGGCCAGCTCGTCGACGGTCTGGAACCGCCGCGACGGGTCGATGCTGAGCGCGCGCATCACCAGATCGTCGACAGCGCGCGGCAGCCGCGGCAGCTCGGCGGCTCGCTCGGCGCTCGGCGAGACCAAGCGGTGGGTCCGCTGACGCTCGCGCACGATGTCCTGTGCGCGCCCCTTGTACGGCGGCCGCCCGGTAAGCAGGCAATAGAGCGTCGCCCCGAACGCGTAGATGTCGGTGCGCGGGTTGGGGCGGTCGACCCCGGTCAGCAGCTCGGGCGCGAGGTACGACGGCGTGCCGAGCACGACATTGGATGCAGTCTGCTCACCCTGAGCGTTGAGATCCTTGGCGATGCCGAAGTCAATCAGCTTGGCGACGTGCTTGCCACCGTCGTGGACGAGGAAGCAATTCGACGGCTTGATGTCGCGGTGGATGATATCTTCGCTGTGCACGGCGATCAGCGCGTCGCACAGCTGCAGGGCGATCGGCGCCAGGCGCGACCACTCGAGCGGCCCGACCGTACGGACCAGCTCGGAGAGGTCCTGGCCGGTGAGGTGTTCCATGATGAGGTACGGCTCGCCGGCCGCGGTCTCGCCGAAGTCGAGGGCCCGCGGGATGTGCTGGTTCTTGGCCGAGATCTCGCGCATGACCCTGGCCTCGTGGAGGAACCGCGGCAGCATGTCGGCCTCGGCGATGAACCTCGCATCAAGGAGCTTGACCGCCGCCAGCTCACCGAAGTTCTTGTGCACCGCGCGATAGACGGACGCCATACCGCCCTGGCCGAGCCGCTCCTGCAGCACATAATTGCCGACCGTCGTCCCGGTGCGATGGTCACGCATGGGGCCCTGTTTGGGCAGCGTGTCCGGCTCCTCCCCGTCCTCGGAGGTGAAGATCATGGCTCATGGTATCATCTGCGGCGATTCATCACAGGTCATTGCAATACGGAGTTCGATGGGTTTTATCCCAAAAACCACACCGTCGACGTTCTGCAGCACCCCGCGAACCGCCACGGCCAGCTCACGGGTGAGGGATAACTGCCCATTCTCCGGGCCCGCTCCACGTTATCTGATAGAACGGTCCCATGACTAGGCCGGCGTCTCGCAGGTACTCGAATACCTCCACCGGGCTCCACTCGCGGCCGCGCGCGAACGCGACGCCGAGGTCTCGCAACTGGACGAACAGGCGGGCCTTCTCCTGCTTCGATTCGACGCTGCGCTCATATGCGCGACGCTTCTCATCTGCGACACGAAAGCCGAGCCGGGTTAGCGGCTCGAGGTCGCTGTACAACGAGGCGATGATACGGATCCGCGAGCCGTCGGCCAGCTCGACATAGGTGGGAGGAGAGATCGGATTCATTGCACGAAGACCTCTAATACCGTGATGACACCGTCACCGTCAACCGTGCGGATCGGGTCGACGAGCACTTCCGGCGCGCCGCCTGGCAAGTGCTCGCCGGCGCCGCGAAAGAGGTCGTTCCCGCTGGTCGGAGGCGTCGGATTTCGACCGCTAAGGTCGGCCACTTGCCGGATCTTGAATCCGTCCTGGAGCGACCCCGGAGCCAGGCCGAGCGACTGTTCGAGCGCGGTGGCCTGGGCGCGGGTGATCGTCCGGGTCCCGCCCTCGAGCCCGCCGATGATATCGGAGATCGCCCGCTGATCGGTAATAAAACTGCCAGCGCGCCCGATGGTGCCGTACTGGTCCCAGCTCGTCGGGCTGATGTTGAACCCGAAGTCCTGCGCGAGCATTTTGCCGAGCCTGGACTTGGCGAGCTCACGTCGGATGCTGTCGAAAAACGGATCCGCGTTGGCCAGCCAGACGCGCAGCCGCGCCCCGAGCACCTGCACCAGCCGCTTAACCCCGGGTATCTTGCCCAAGCCGAGGAGGAGGATATCGAATAGCAGGCTCTCGCCAGCCGCCCGGAACGCACAGGGCCAGCACACCGTCCCGTCGCCGAGAATCAGATCCTTGGCGACGCTGCCCAGAAAGGACCCGATCATACCGCCGATGGCGCTCCCCACGAACGTGCCGACGGGCCCGCCGACTAGGGTGCCGACAACCGCCCCGATACCGGTAAAGAGGCCCGTGATGCCGCCGACGAGGGCCGCCTCAAGCACGTTGCCATGGGTGGCCCAGGCGACCGCCGCCGAGATGCCGGCGCCGAGGATGGCGCCGACGGCCCCGCCGATCAAAAGGGCGGCGAGCAGCGGCGCGATCGCTCCGAACGGGTCGGCCCGGTTCCACGGGTCGTTGCCGGCGTAGCTATAATTCGTCGCGCCGACCCGGTACCAATTCGGGTCGAGCGAGAGGTAGCAGGCAAGCCACGGCGCATAATAGCGGGCAAAATTGTAGTGGAGACCCGTCTCCTCATCTTCGTATTGTCCGAGCAATCGCCAGGGCTGGCGGATCGCAGCAATCAGGATCTTGGCTGCACCGAAGCTGTCATACTCGGCCTCCCAGACGATCCGACCCTCCGCGTCGAAAGCTCGGACCGCCGCGCCGCGGACGTCCGACTGGATGTAATAGATCTGGCCCGCCTCACGGAACGCGAACGGCGTCGCGGTGCCCGGCAAGAACAGGTAATCTCGCCGCCGCCGCGGAGCTGCCGGGCCCGCCTGGGTCTCCTCCCACAGCAGGTGCTCTCCGTTCCACCCGAAGCGGTGGATCCCGCTGCGTGACCGCTTCTCGATCCGGCGGCCGAGCGGGTCATACCGCATCTCGACCACGCCGCCGTCGGTAGAGACCCGACGGAGCGTCCCATCCGCCGCGAACGCACAGCGCATCGCCTCGGGGCGTCCGGGGCGTCCGGGCAGAGCCGTCATATTGCCCATGCCGTCGTACAGGATCTCCGACCCGCCCACCCGACGCGGCTCGTCCATGGCGCCGACTGATCGCTCGATCGCATCGACGCGGATCAAATTTCCCTTCGCGTCGTACGCACACACGACGACCGGCCGTCCGTCGCGCACCTCGGCCAGCAACCGACCCTCGGCGTCGTGTGAGAAGCGACGGACCGTGGCGGGGCGGTGGCCAGTCTCCTGCAGCCTTTGCAGCCGCTCGTCGCCGTCCCGCTCCCAATCCGTCCGGCGGAGCACCGCCCCCGTGGGGCCTCGGGTCTCGATCGATCCGCGCAGTCCTGGATCATCGCGCGCGAAGGCACAGATCACACCGTTGGCATAACGGATGCTGGCGAGTTCGTTGCCTGCATAGTCGAATCGACTGACACCGCCGGCCCAGTCGCACACGGCCACCAGCCGACCCTCGGCGTCGTATTCGCAGTGAAACTCGTCGCCGAACGGGTTTCGTACGGCAAGCACGCGGCCATCAGCGTCGAGTTCGGTCCGAACAGCCCCGTGGTCGCTGCGCTCGGCGATCGGTCGGCCCTGTTCATCGTGATCGAATTCGAGGGTGATGTCAGCATTGCTCGCGCCGCGGAGCTGATCCCCCGGCCCCCAGGTAAATCGCGCGACCTCGCCGTCCGGCCATTCGATGCCCACGAGCCGGCCGTCGGCGGCATGGTTCTGGACGGACTCCGTGCCGTCGCGCCGCTGGAGGCGGATCTTCCGGCGGGGGTCGTCGAATGTGATCCCGAGGCGCGAGTCGTCCGGGAAATAGACCGCCGTCACACGTCCACCCGCCCCGCGGACGACCCGCACCTCGCGCCCGAGGGGGTCGATCACCGAGTTCTCGCGGAGGTCCGGCGCCCACGCGAACCGCGTCGCCGCACCGGTCCGATCCGCGATGCGCGTCAGACGTCCGGCGTCGTCGTGGTCGAGGCGCGTCGTGCTGTCGTCGGGGTAGGTGACGCGGGTCAGACGACCCTCGCCATCGTGTTCGAACCGGTGGCCGGGACCCCCTATGCGGCCAAGCCGCGTGAGCCGGTAACGCTCGTCCAGCTCGACCGCGATCCTCGGGCCGCCGGCGCCGCCGAGCTCACGCAGCCGTCCGTCGTCTGCGCGGGTCACCAGGGTCGACCCGGCCGGACCCAGCCATCGCGTCGTGCCGCCGTCAATCTCAATCACACCGAGGTCGCAGCCCGTCGGCTGCACACGCCGCCGATCCGCGGACACCTCGGCGGGGAAGCCGGAGCGCGCGAGAGTCGCCGCGAGCCGCCCGGCGGCATCGTCCCTCCGCGTCGATGCGAGCGCCCTCAACTGCTCATCGCGGATCTTCATGCAGGGCTCCGGGGGGTGTCCGGGTCCCGCGAGAATTCCAGCGCGCGTGCGCCATCCTTGGACTCCGCCCACATGCTCGTGGCCTCGCCGAAGAACTCCACACGCTCGGCCGCCGTGCACGTCGGGAGGAACACGCGCAGCACGCCGGGGTCGTAGAAGCGAAAGTAGGCGCGGCGCCCGGCGGACAGCTCGATGCGGAGCAACCGTCGCAGGTGGCGACGGGCATCGGCGAGGTCTGTCTGGCTCCGCAGATAGATCGCATGCCGTTGTCCCCAGCCGTCCAGGAGCAGGGGCATCACCTCGGCGGCGAGCGCGTGCAGGTCGACAAGCCACGGGCCCCACGGCGCGAGCGCGTGGTTGACAGGCTCGTATAGCGAGCAGACACCGCGTTCATGACGACCCACCCATTCGCGGATCCGGTGATCGCGTGCGCCGTCAAGGACTCCATACAGTCTGCCGGGCCCCTGCGCAGCGAGCAATTGCACGACGGGGTGCTCGTTATGCATGGACGTCCTCCACGAACGACGCGCCGGCATCCGCCGCGTCGATCAGACAATCCGCTCCGGGCGGCAGCCCGATCCACACGCTCGGCAGCCCCTGGGTGATCTTGCCGGCTTCGGTCGGATCGCCGAGGCGCGCCGCCATTCGCCCATTGATCAGGACGGTCGACTCGCCTTTGACGATCGGATCCTGAAGCAACCCGCACACCGCATAGTCGCCCTCACGCGCCGCCGGGAGGCCGCCCACGAGCACGTCCGGGCTGCCCTCCGCCGCCAGCGGACTCGGACCGTGCGCGCTGCATACGTGGAGATCCGTGATACGTGCTGCGGGTGGCATGTGAACCGGACGATCCGATCCGCGGACGTCGCAAGGAAACACCCGCACAGTCATGGACCAAGTACCCACGCGTCAATCCCCAATGGCGCTTGGGTAACGTCGCTTGGGATCAGAGGAGTGCACTTGCGTATCCCAGCCTCCAACGCCTGGGCGAGCAGGGCTCGCGCAGCTCGTCCTCGTCCTACCTGGCGTCGGGCCTTCGTGTTCGGCCTGGTCTTCCTGCGCACGCGCTCCGTCGTTGCTGCCTTAGCGCTTCGGGCCCTCAACAACCGCTGGGTCGTGCTCAACTGGCAGGTGCGCGCCACCTACGACGCCGCCCGATCCTCGGCTGTCTGTGCTCGCCAGGTCCGCCTTGAGTCGCGCGCGGTGTTGGCCGGCCCTGGCCCCGGGGACAGGGCCGGCGGGCGCCCGTGACAGGGGCCGAAGTCGACCAGTTCCGGCCCCGTGGCTGTCGGGCACGCCCTACGTACGAGCCCCGGACGGGCCTATGCGTTGAAGCGCGTCTAAGGTGGTTCGACCGAGCTTCTCCAGGAATGCGCTCGGGAGCGAGAGGGTGCTGGCGAAGGTCCGGAGCACGGCGGTGAAGCCGTCGGCCCAGGTCTCGGCGGTCACCTCGGCGAGGTGGGCGAGGGCGGCAAACTCGAGCGTGTGCGGCTGCTCGGAAGGGGTCCAGGTGGGTGGGTGACGAGGTGGTGAAGCGGTCGGGGGAGATGGCTGGTAGCGCCCGAGCCGCGGTGGGCGTAGAGGCGGTAGGCTCAGGCCGGTCGATGGCCGCGTTGGAGCGGACGACAGGAGGGCTCGCGCTTCATGCGGTGTGGAGCTTGGGGTCGCCGGCGTGGCGGTTGGGGTGGGCGTCGTGGTTGCCGCTTCATGTGGTCGCGCCGGCTGGCCCGGCGTCGTGGTGGCCGCTTCACGTGGCGCCGGCCGGCCCGCTGCCGCCGTGGCCGCTTTTCGCGGTGGAGCTGGCGGACCCACCACCGCCGTGGCCGCTTCACGCAGGAGTGGCGGCGGACCCGGCACTGCTTCTGGGCGCGGCGTGGAGGTCGTGGGGCCCGTTTCCTGAGCCGGTGGGCGCCGGCCGGTGCGCTTCCTGGGTGCTGGTGACGCCGGGTCGTCGATGAGGTCGAGGTCGATGTGAACCGTCGCCGCCCGGTCCGCCGAACTCACCCGTCACCGGCGAGCCGGGCGCGCAGGTCCTCGCAGCGCAACAGGGCGGCGGCGAGGACGGTGACGCCAGCCAGGTTGCCGTCGGGCCAGGTGCCGGTCTCGGGCGCGGCGGACGGCGACGCGGCGTCGGCGAGGCGCTGCAGTTCGTCGCGGTCCGCGAGCAGGCTCGCGGCGGCGGCGCGCGAGATCGGGTCAACCGCGTGGGTCGGGATCTTGCGGGCGAGCGCCTCCCAGTCGGCGCGCGGGAGGCCGAGGCGGCGCATCAGGTGGGCGAGGACGTGCTGGTCATGGCGGTCGGCGCTGGCGTCGGCCTGGGCGCGGAGCTCGTCGCGGGCGGCGGTGTCTCCGGGATCGCGCTCGAGGAGGACCTGGGCGATGAAGCGGCGGCAGAGCGTGTCGGGGTCGATGAGGATGTGAGGGAGTGGCGTGGTGGTGGTGGCGGTGCGGCGGCCGCGTGGGTCGCCAGCGAGGAGGTCATGCAGGAGCGCGGGGCCGTCGTCGTACTCGGCGAGGGCGCGCAGCGCGGTGTCCATGTTGGGGCTGTTGGGGGGACGCTCGAGCTTGATGTGGGGGAGCCGCGCGAGGCCCTCGGCGCGCCAGGCGGGGCGGCGCATCAGCATGGCGACCGCGTTCCAGCGCGGCGAGGGGGCCCATGGACCGGTGTCGGCGAGGCCGTCGATCAGCCACACGACGCGGCCGGCAAGGGCCAGCCACGGCAGCTCGCGGGCCAGCGGGACGCCGTCCTCGCGGTGGGTCTCGCCGACGAACCGCAGGAAGCCGCGCTGTGCGGGCGAACGTTCGGAGGCCCAGGCGGCGTAGCGGCGCAGCTCGATGCGCACGGGGATCCGGTCGCCGTCGCGGGCGAGCTGCGCGGTTAGCCAGCGGGTCAGGATGCTCTTGCCGGAGCCGGGCTCGCCGACAAGCAGCAACCAGGGCTCTCGCGCGGGCCATAGATCCGTCACCGGGACGGCGGGGGCCGGCGGGGGCAAAGGGCGCGGCTCGTCGGACCCTCCGGTAGACGGTGCGGGCGGTGCGGGCAGGCGAGCGGTCAGCGGGATGAACACCCGCTCGAGGTCGAAGTCGGGGATGTCGAGCAGGTCGCCGAGCATTTCCTCGACCGGGGGTCGGTGAGCGACGCGACGGGCGTGCGCGGCGTAGTCGCGGCGGTGCTGGGCGAGCGCGGGGTCCTCGGTTTCGACGAGGTAGGGGGCGACGACCTGTCCGAGGGCGTCGTCGTCGCCCGCGTCGCGTAGGGCGGACAAGAGGTCGGGGACGCGGCCGTGGGCCTCGGCGGCGGCGATGACGTCGCCGGCCAGGCGTTTGGCAGAGGCCTCGGGCGGGAGGTCGGCGGCGAGGTCGTTGAGGTGGAGCTCGACGAGTCGCCGGAGAGCGCGGGCGTCGGGGTAGCGCCGCACCAGGAGGGCGTGGAGGGCAGGGCGCCACGTCACGCGCGTGAGAGTATCACGGGGGCTGGCGTGGCGGGCGTTCGGACCTGGCCGCCGGGCCCACCCTTGGATCGAGGGGCAACTGACGCCACGCCGTTTAAGGCAACACTCCTTCTGTGGTATACTCGCGCGCCATGGACGAGACCTCACCGATCGCGGAACATCTTAAGATCCTACAGTCGAGGAATGCGTTCTTGGGCAAGGTTCTCCCCTCGTTCCTTCGCTCGAGCAAGAGTGAGATCGCCTATTTTCGGTGTGATAGTGATGATGTCTTTGTTGCATACGCCAGGATTAATCCTGGCGACGAGATCAAGAATCAGTTCGGCATTTCTTTAGAAATACCAGTTGTGATTTCGTTACACGAACAACTCCAGCCTCGGGTTCTTGATTTGTTCAAAGATCTGCGCGCCCTTTCAACTACTGACGGCGACATCGGAATCCTTGTTGCGCGTGATCCGAAGGCTCGTCTGTACGCGCGCGACAAGAAGAAAGTCGGTTTCCCGATTTTGGTACTCCTTGAGAAGGATCTGGGGGAGATTCACCGCACTTCAAATCTCAGAGAGAGATTGGCGGAGTTGCTTCGCTCGATTAACTATTTCGATATTAAGGGCGAGATTCGGCAGGCGGATCAATTTTTCGGACGCATTGACGACATCCAAAAGGTTTCGGAATCGATTCGCGCAGGTCAGAGCATTGGTGTGTTCGGCCTCCGAAAGTCGGGCAAGACATCACTTCTCCTGAAGATCCGAGATAGGCTGGACGCCGCGGGGGAACTAAGCTCTTTTATCACACTTAATGAAATGTCAAGCGACGTTGACTTTCGCCTATCGATTCTTGAGCGTGTTCGTGAGTCAATCAGTGTTCGTAAAGAGGATAGTTTTCCGAAACTCCGCCTGCTAAGCAAGGCAGGCACACGAAATACTCTAAGCGCCGACGACGTTAGGGCGACATGGACAGCCGATCTGAAGCGTATTCTTAATCACGGCGGAAGCCGACATGTGTTGATGGTAGATGAAGTCGACTTGGCGAATGTCGAAGATGGGGAGTTGCATACTCGATCATACGAGGAGCGCTTGGCGATGAATCGAGTTCTGCGCGAGTTGCGGGGAGTAGTGCAGGTTCAGCAAGAATCGCCAGATGCCAATCTTGTTCTTCTCGCATCAGGAGTCGCATCATCTGTCGTTACGCGGATCACACGGTTTGAAGAGGAAAATCAATTATACCAATTCTTGTCAGTTCGCTCGCTCCAGCCACTTTCGATCTCCGAGGTTCGGGAAATGGTTCGCACCTTAGGGAAACGGAGTGGGTTGGCATTCAAAGACCCGCAACTCTTTGATTTTCTATTCGCCGAGTATGGAGGTCATCCTCAGTTGACAAGGCTCGCGTGTTCACTTGTCGCCGAGTCGAGGACACAGAAAAGTGTGAAGGCGGTCCCCTATCAAGTGAAACTGGAAGATCTAGAGGACGCTGCTGAGAACCCCAGCGAAGATGCACCTAAGTTCAGCGCGGCCCAAACCCTGAAGGGCTTTGGCAAATGGTATGCGAGCGAATATCGTCTTATTGATCAAGGTCTTCGCGCGCGTGCTCCTGTAGATCCGGCCATGATTCCTCATGCGATCGATTTCGGAATCTTTGATAGGACCGGAGCGCTTCGGATGAAAACACTTCTCAGGCGAGGGTATTCCGATGATGTCTGACGTGTTGGACCAACTTATCGATGGCGAAGATTGTTGTCTTTGCGATACTCCTGGACCTCATCGAACTGCGGCGCTTACAGCGATTGTCAGGTCGGCGCTGGACTGCGGGTTTTTGGTGGTTCAGAAAGACGCACTTCAAATTCCGCTGCGCTCGCAGGATTGGTCAGCTTATCGAGATTGTTTGCGCTTGGAGTTGTCATCCAAAAACGTAGCTAAAGTGCTTACCTTCGATAACTGTGACAGGGCATTCTCTGGTGCGATAAGAGTCCCTGCGGAGCAAATCCTCTCCCTTGTCGGGTCTGGCGGAGCCCTTGATGCTCATGGGCTCACTCGTCTCGTCTTCGCGTTAGGCCCTCGAGATATTAGTGCGGTGGGCTTATCTCCAGATGTCCGTGAGCGATGCAAGATCTTCTCATCGCAGGAGGTTGTATCACCAGATAGACTCTCAATGACACCGATCGATGATATTTGGTTTGCTCAAATCTGGGGCAGCCTGCGGCAGAGTGAGAAGTTTCGCTGTCGAGATGTAGTGATTTCGGCGGTTCAATCTGTTCCGCGCCGATGGCGAAGCCTTGATCGTTTTTTGTTTCCGCTGATCTACTCTTCTCAGGGTGTTGTTCTTCCTAATCCCCATTTGGTCGGATGGCAGACACAGTTTCTGTGTGCCCAGTTGTGGCCGGACATGGATCTTAATCTTTCCGCGCAACGGTTTGGGGCGCTGATAGGATTCGAGCAGCAGGCGCTTTGGGTTGATCCTTACCTTTCATTTGATGGGAACCTGGATGCTTCAAAGCTGAAGGTTTTTCTTCAAAATCTGTTTCGAATTAGCCCAACGCTGCAGCAGTTTGAGATGCTTGCGCGCGTTAAGGATGCCGCGGCTCTGACAGTATTTAGGAGCAGAGCTGCAGCAGTTTTTCAGAACGAACAATGGGCAAATAGGGTTATCTGGAAGGTTTTTGATAAAGCTGGTGGTAACGTGCATGATCGGCATTTGATCTTGCGAAATCGTGAGGAGGCGTTCTCGCTACCTCCGGCAGATCGAATCCTGGCGATGAATCGCGTCGGTAATGAGGCGGATAGTGCGCTAGGCTATTCGGCGTCGGCTCAAGAGCGAGCAATATGGAATTCGGCACCTCAAGTTTTTCCATGAGAAGCCGTATCTGTGAGAGCGCAGTCGGTCAGGAGGCCGGGCCTCGCGAGGCTTGCAAGATTGTCCTGCTGGTCAGGTTCACGGCGTCGCGGAGCGCCGTGTCGGCGATGTGGGCGTAGCGCTGGGTGGTTTTGTAGTTGCGGTGGCCGAGCATCTTGCCGACGACCTCCAGGGGCACGCCCTGCATGATGGCGTCACTGGCGACGGAGTGGCGGAGGTCGTGGATGCGGAGGTCGGGCATGCCGACCAGCTCGCGGAGGCGGCGCCAGGTGCGGCCGAGGCTGTGGAGCTTGTC
>Ga0075163_10004480_pt1 | contig 18756 bp, 4 predicted proteins | sample JI1023141ADNA_FD_71478 | JGI IMG/M metagenome (GOLD analysis project Ga0075163, IMG submission 71478) | Wastewater effluent complex algal communities from Wisconsin, to seasonally profile nutrient transformation and Carbon sequestration -... | ecosystem: Engineered > WWTP > Effluent > Algae...
CCCAGAGTTTGCGAGGAAGATCTCAAATCGAGCGCGAATGGGAATCTACGAGGCGCTTCGCGAAGAGCAGATCAAAACTGAGCAACGCCTTATCGCGAAGTCGCTCGAAATTGAACAACACCGGCGTGATCAACACGCGAGCCCAACCCGGCATCTGGAAGCAAATGCATCCCTGTCAACCGAAGGCAGGATTTCGGTGTTCATTAATGGTGTGGTCGAAAGGAACAAGGCTGGCGAGTTAATTAGAAAAGAGTTCCGCAAGGACGGATTCATCAATGCGATTGCCTGCGATTTCATGCCGCTACTGGAACTGCGCCATGGTGACAGGGAGCAACTTTTTAAGCTGTTCAGTGAGCGGCCCTACCTCACGGTCGAAAATGCGCTTGAGGTGCTTGATTGGTGCCTGCTCACGCGAGTGGGTGTCATGACCAAGCAACCCGAAAATTGGAAAGCTAATTCATTTTATCCAAGCGGAGGGTGCAATCTGACGTTCTTCTGTAACAACTTCGAAAATATAGTTGGGCAAGTGCGACTGCGCGCCCGGAGTTTCGGCGCTGAGCCTCCCATCTGATTGATTTGGACCCAGAAGAAGAAATGCTTGTCGTGCAACGTGCCACATTAAAATGAGCGCGAAAAGTCACTTATTTGGGCAGCGCAACATCCGCCCAGGGTTGCACAAGCTCCAGCGAGACATCAGGTGCGCATCACGGGTTTCTTTGCGACGGAGGAGGAAGCGGTTCAGTATGCACGTTCCTGTTTTGCGGAGAGCAGGGGCGCGGGAGATGGATGACAGTTGAGCTTGTGTAAAAGTTTTCACAAGCTGCTTCGCTCTTTTAGAATTCAACACCGACAACCCCAAATGACCTACTTCGCTTACGGCTCCAACATGCTCACCGAAAGGCTCCAAGCTCGCGTGTCATCAGCTTGTCCCATTTCCTGGGCGATTCTCAGTGACTATGGCCTCCGGTTTCACAAGAAGAGCACGGACGGTTCAGGCAAGTGTGTCATCATCAGAAATTCAGGAGAGACGGTTCATGGGGTTCTGTTTGAAATGGATGAAGCAGACCGAGGAAAACTGGATAAAGCCGAAGGTCTTGGACACGGCTACCATCACCAGACAGTCGAGGTTCAAATGCCCGATGGCTCTGCAGTTTCGGCTTCGGCCTATTCTGCCTCTCCATCTCACATTGAACCGTCCCTGAAGCCTTTTGACTGGTACCATGAGTTCGTTCTCGCTGGCGCTCTTCAGCATTCATTGCCCGCCGACTACATCGAGCGGCTTCAAATGATCGAGACTCAACCGGACCAAGATCTTCAGAGAGCAGCGAGAGTTGAGGCGTTGCGGGTACTCGGTGTGGCGTCCGGAGGTGTTGCTGGGTGAATTTGATATTCTCGGTGGATGCTGGATTGAGGGGGGACAGTGAGAGCTGAAGATTCGATCCTCATACGATTTGAAAGGGGGATTTCCTCCCGAGGACATGCGCGATCTCGGGAATAGATTTCCTGTGCAGGTTGATGCATGACCTGACAAGGTCATGCGTCCTCCAATGATCATCGCTTTGCCCGCCCCGCTATCCACTCCATTTGGAGCGTAATCTGTTTATCTAAGCGAAAAAAACAGGAATATTCCTCGCCATCCTCTCGAAATTGAGTCTCATTGACGAAAAATTAGTCCGTATGAAAGTAGAAATGTCGCATCGGATTGGGGCCACGATCAAGATTTGGTTGTTCGGTATATGCCTCCTGCCCCTGACTGGCTTCGCTGGGATTCCTCTCCCCGACTTTGTGATCTTCGGGCGAGTTTATACAAAGACGACGCAAACGCAGATAACGGGCACATTGCCGGGCCCCATCACGGTGAAGATCAACTCCGCAACTGGACCGACTGATCCGGTGATGGCTGCTTCAGAAAGCCTGCTCGACAGCAACGGAAGCGATCAGGGAGTTCGTGAGTTTTATGTGATCCGCATGCGGAGGTTTGAAGCAGGGACATCACGGGGCACCACCGACACTTTTGTGATGCCTGGGGACCGCATTCATGTTTATCTCAACGGCGTGGAAGTGACCGAGACTGAGGCCACTAGCATCTTGGTGACTGATGCGCCGAGTGATGTGCGCCTTCTCTCGCTGAATGCTCCGCCCAATCCCGATTCGGATGGTGATGGGATTCCTGACGACTGGGAACTTCAATATTTCGGTAACCTGTTGAGTGGTGCCAACGAAGATCCAAACAAGGACGGGGTGAGCAACTTTTTTGCGTATGTGATGGGCTTGAATCCCAACTCAAATAATGCCTCGCGAATGCCGACGACGCAGATCGAGACGGGAGGGAATTTGGTGTTTTACTTCCGTCAATCTACCATGGCCACGGGGTTGACTTATATTGTGGAAAGTTCCGACGCTCTGATCGGCAACAGTTGGCTGCCGATCCCAGGGCTGACGCCAACAGTGATGGGCACGGAGGGAACATCGCGCATTCTGAAGGTGACCATTCCCGGAGGCGTGGACCGGCCACGGAGATTCTTCAGGCTGGGGGTTTCTCAGTAAACCGGATCATCCAACATCAAACCCAAGATCAACGCCATGGACTTTTTATTTCGTCAGCCGGTTCTGTTGAAACATCAGATGAGACTCTGTGTCTTGCTCGCCTCGTTGCCTCTTTTTTCCGCGTGTGCGGAATGGACCCAGCAGGTCATCACGCTGCGGCCGGGATGGAATGCGGTCTGGCTGGAAGTAACGCCGGAACCCAATGACATCGAGACCGTTTTTCAGAGCCTGCCTGTGAAGTCGGTGTGGCGGTATTACTCGGAGGAAGCCTCGGCCCGGTACATTGACGATGCGACCACGCAGGGATTGAAGCCCGACCCTGAGCGGTGGCTGACCTGGATGCCTGGACAGGCTTCGGGATCGGTGTTGAAGAGCTTGCAAAAAATCCATGGCGGAACTGCCTACCTGATCGAGTCCCAGGGAACCGGCAATGTGACGTGGACGGTCACGGGCAGAGCTGTGGTCGAAAACTTGTCGTGGCTCAATGCCAGTTACTCTCTGACGGGATTGTGCATTGATCCGGCAAGCCCGGTGACATTTGCGCAATTTTTTACGGGTTCCACCGCTCATCTGAGCGCGGACATCCGGCGCATCCAGGCTGACGGCACATGGGCGACGATCCCCACCAGCACTCAGATTCAGCGCGGGGAAGCGTACTGGATCTTCTCCAACGGCATATCCTCGTTCCAGGGACAGGGCAGTGTCGAGGTGGATGACAGAGGACTGCTGGACTACGGCTCGACGGTGGTGGAGCAAAGTGTGACGTTGTGCAACAACACGGCATCAAACGCCAGCTTCACCCTCAGTTTGGTGGGTGCCACGCCACCTGTGGGTGTGCTTAGCGGCGGAGAGGTTCAATTGTCGCTCTGGAGGGATGGCAGCAGTCTGACTTATGGATGGGAACCGTTGACCAGTGTCAAGACGGTGACCGTGCTGGCCAATACCAAGAAAGTGGTACGGCTGGCGATCCGGCGTGCCGACATGCCTGGGCAGGGAGTGGATCATCCATTCCATACAATCCTTCGAGTCGCAGGTCTGAACTTGTGCAGCAATATCGGCGTGGTTGCCGATGGATATGCCGCAGCAGGAGGCGGAGGAGGCGTTGCCAGCCGCAATGCCGGTTTGTGGGTGGGACAGTGTGTGCTGCGCAATGTCAATGAACCAGCGGGAGCGAGTCCGAACACCCTGCAACCCACGGCCACGGAGGCATCGCTGCGGTTGTTGTTGAGAGTGGCGGCGAACGGCAGCGTTTCGCTCGTGCGTGAGGCCACGATCTTGTGGCTTGATGGACTGACCGATGTGAATGGCAATGTGACGGAGGCCGGGCGTTACTTGGTGGCGGCGTCGGATGCGGAACTGGCGCAGTATCAGTCCACTTATGGGGCGGTGGGGACAGGTAGGTTGAAGGGAGCCACGGTGCGAGACGGGAAAGCAGCCGCACGTCGAATCAGCAGCGTCGGATTTTCGTTCACCACACCACAGGCAATGAGCGGAACGTTCCACCCGTCCACGGGAGTGCTGACCGGCACCGTGACCATCGGCTACGATGATGACCTCAACCCTTACAAACACCGGTTTCACCCGGACCATGACAACATGGACTCGCGCTATGCGAGTAAGCTGCCCGAGGGCCAGGAGAACTTCACCATTAGTCGCCAGATCACCCTGACGTTCCAGAATACCGACCCCGAGAACCTGCGTCTGCCGGGCTGGGGCGACGCATTGGCAGGCGGCACCTACTCCGAAACTATCAATGGCCTCCACCGCTCTCCGGTGCAGGTGACCGGCACCTTCCGTCTTACAAAAGTTGTCTCGTTTTGATGTCTTTTCATTCACCTTCCCGTTCTTCCTCGCATCTCCCACCTGACCTCCCCTGCTTCATGAAAACGTATTTCACATTCACAGTCCTGAGACGCCGTGACAATGGAACCCGGGGTCGGAGATTGAGTCAAACATGTTGCTGGCTGTTGCCATTGCTCCTGGGCTTCTTTGCCACGGAGAGTGCAACGGCGCAAATCGTTCAATTCAGTGCTGAGTTGCCGGCAGGATATCCGGCCAGCGGTCGCACCGTGGGATGGGGTGGTTTTGATTTGACCGCCGAACAAAACCAGGTAGGCGCAACTACTGTGACTTTCCCGATGCCGGTTCCTGTCCGCCCTGTCCTTCCATTGGCCGTTCAGCCCTCCAGGTTAGCTGTATGCACGGATTTTTCGAACGCACACAATTTAGTGATTCGGTCTGACGGCACCGTTCTTGCCTGGGGATTTAATTCCAGAGGGCAGACAAATGTGCCCGCGGGGTTGGTTGGGGTGAGCTCCGTTTCTACTGGCTCAAGCACAACGAGCTATGCAGTCATGGCAAATGGCTCGGTGGCCCAATGGGGGAGCGGTAGTTCCTCCGTACCCTCAGGCTTGGCGAATATCGCGAGCATCAAAGTAGGATGGAATGGCAATACGCTAGCGCTCAAATCTGACGGAACTTTGGTACAGTGGGGAGGAGGTCCCACGATTCCGGCTGGCCTCAACAATATTGTGTCAATCGCTGCGGGCGACGACTATTTTCTTGCGCTGAAGTCGGATGGAACAGTCACCGGCTGGGCCACATCCGGGGGCAGCTTTCCCCCGACGACGATTCCTGTAGGTTTGTCAAATGTCGTCGCTATATCGGCTGGGGGTATGGTTTCTGCGGCCCTAAAATCGAACGGAGAGCTGGTGATGTGGGGGCGAGATGCAGCCAATACCTCCTTGCCTGCGGTTCCTGCCGCAGCACAGACAGGGGTTGTTGCTATTTCAGCCATGCCCCAAGGCGTTGTCGCGTTGAAAAACGATGGCTCGGTCCTCGTCATAACAGATGAAACAATTGCCGGCTTGAGTTCCGTCCCTTTTAATGCAACAAATGTAATCGCTGTCGCGGGAGGACAGAACCACATCATCGCCCTGCGGGCTGATGGAAAAATGATTGCGTGGGGTAGCAATAAAGGCGGCTGTGGCATCATTCCTGAGGGAATTGACGGCATCGTCTCCATCGCCTCCACCAATTACGGCTCTGTGCCCATCGCGATCTGTCATAGCCTCGCACTGCGGGCTGATGGTACGGTTTTTGGGTGGGGTGGCAATGTTCGAGGACAAGCCTCCGCTCCGGTGGGAATGAGTTCGGTGGTGCAGATAGCGGCGGGCGTGGGTTTTTCAATCGCGCTAAAGGCGGATGGCACGGTCACAGGGTGGGGCACTAGCGTTTCGGTTCCTGCGGGCTTGAGCGGAATCACCCAGATTGCAGCAGGTGAGTCTCATGGACTCGCTCTTCGTTCCAACGGAACGGTTGTGGCATGGGGCTCTGGCGGGGCCGTATCCGTGCCTTCCGGACTGTCTGGGGTTACTCGCATTAGTGCGGGGCCCACCCACTCCGCCGCCAGAAAATCGGATGGGACTGTTGTTGCTTGGGGAGGGAGTTTTATGACGCCCCCGGTTGGGTTCTCCAACGTGGCAGATATTGCCTCGGGTGCGGATTTCATCTTAGGATTGAAGGCTGATGGAAGTACGGTGAGTTGGGTACCTTCGGGGTTAGGCACTTTTCCTCCCTTGTCAGGTGTCGCTCAAATCTCAGCGGGAGGATATTGGGGGGTAGCCAAATCTTCGTCAGGATTACTCCAGGCATTTCAAGTTGGGCCTGGTAACAATTCCCTTTCTCCAATTCCATCGAATTTGGAGCCACTCACAAGATTTCAGGTCTGTGGCGGTGGTTTTGCGGTGGCCTATGTTGGTCCACCCTCCGCGCAGACTGTGGGCCTAGGGTCACAAATTTCTCGACCGATCGAATCACCAATCGGCACAAATCCGCTGATCATGCGCATGAATGGAGATTCAACGGTCCGTGCGGCCTACATTCCCGGGATTGGTTCCGGAGGAGATGGCAGTTTATTTGCGACCGGTGTCGGGCAGCTTTTCGTTTACTGGCCCAAAGCGCTTGGAGGGTATGTCCAGCAAACCTACCAGGTCACCGACACCGCCAGCAAAACGATTGTGCATTTGTACCACACGCACACGAGTGCGCAGAATCTGGGAACACCTTCGGGACCAGAGACAGCCAACGTGCCGCGCGTATTCCTGCCTCCTGGGAAAAGTCTGGTGGCGGTGTGGAATGACGCGCTTCCGCTGCCCACGCCGGGCGACCCTTATTTCGCCTACGGCACGGACGGGGGACTGCTGGCCAAGCAGCGCACCGGCCGATGTGTTGGCTTTGTTTTCAACGACACGGACGGGGATCGCGTCTTCGATGCTGGAGAAACGTATTTGGGCATGGAGGTGATTGAGATTCGCTCGTTTGATCCGGCGGCTGGAGACCCGTCAACGACCGTAAACTACGCGGAAGATTTTCAGCGGCAGATTACACCAGATCATGGGGCAACGCCTGCGTTTGCGCGGGAAGTGCTCAAGTCAGGCAGTCCTTCCGGCTACGTTTCCATTGTGCCTCCTGCGAGCGGTTCGCCAATCACGGTGAGAAAGGATGCCAGCAACCGATTAACGGGAATACGGGCGGTTGTTCCTGCGTCAGGCATGATCGTGCCGTGGCGGCTTACAGGCCCAGGGGACATTGAGTGGCCTCACGAACGTCACAGTTACCAGGTTGCCTTCCCAGACACGGGGAACGTCATGCTCATGGCTCGCGGCACACCGGGTAATCCAGGATCGGGGATCGTGTATCCTGCCGGGGTTAATCCCACCGTGGTTTATGCCGTTGCGCTGGCGGACGATTCGCCGCTGACAGAAAACGTGCATTTCAGCATCAATGGTGGACAGATTACCACGACGATTCCTGCTAAGATCGTACTGATGTTCAATCCTGACGGAATTCCGGACAACGGCGATGAAACTTATCAGGCAGTCCTAGCGCTCGATCATGGCGACTCAAGATTGTACGATTCTGTCGTCGCTAACCATCCCATCGGCAGTGAGATCGTCCCACCGCAAGGCAGCATCTATGGGAAGGTGTATTCGGGGCAAAAATTCGCTGACTATCTTCCCGGAGGCTTGGTCCGAGTGTATGGCGAGAGCAGGCAGATCATTCCGGTCAATCTCGACAGCCTAGAGGTATGGTGGCACACTGAGTTTATCGTGCCCAACAGCGGGATCGCTGGGCAGGAAAAGAAGATTGAATTCCCGTCGATGGTGCGTCGCTACAATACAGTCTGGCCTGACATTCCTGCCAGCGGCCCATTGCCTAACGGTGCAAATCAGCTCAAGATTGGCAAAATTGTGATCGCCAGCGAACAAGGATCTGGGGCGATTGACCCAGCTATTTACAAGAACCCTGGGATCTATTACCAAAACAGCTCAGCCCAACCAGGCTTCAATCCAAATGACGAGCACGCTGCAGTCTTTGCCGCGCCTGGAAGCCAGGGGAGCAGTGCGATCTTCGCCCTGCGCGATGATTTCGCGCGGCCCACCACATCGGAACCTTATGTTTTGATGCATTACCGCGAGCCGACGGACACCGACCTGAACAAGCGCTATCGCTTTAAGGTATTCCGTGTGGTGGCGGAAGACGCGGCGCAGGGCTTTACATTCAGTTATAGTGGTGAGGCAGGGAAACCCATCCAACCCCTTTATCCTCTTACTCTTCTGCGCCCCTCTGCACCACAGAACAAAGGGGATGGGGTTTCGGGTCCGTATTTTGAAGATCGCAAAGGGGATCTCTGGGCACGTGCCGCCGCTGACAACGGGGGGGCTGCCGTGATCAACGCCGACTGGTATTATCTCAATCAGCCGAGCTTCTACTATCCACCGTTGGCGCACAGTTACACGGGAACGGTGGAGGTGCCGTTTCTCGACAACGACACACTCAATCCACGCGATGTGGCATACACGGTCACTTGGCCGACAGTGCCAACACTGCTGATGGGCGAAACACTGGTGAGGCCCAAGCATGGCCTGCCTGGGATCGAAGGCCAGGACAGCGTGCAGGTGATTTATGAACAGGCGCGACACCTGGATGGAACGGGAACCAAGGACAATGTGAAACTGATCGACTTCAAAAAGGAGATCAAAGTGAAGCTGTCGGACTATGGTCAACTGGCGGCCATTCCGTCCGACGTGGCTTCAGTTCAAGACGGAGCTGTGAGGAAGTTTGGCAACCTGACGCCATCGCTGGCGCAACGTCTCTACTACAACCCAACAGAAAATGAACTGCGCTACAAAGGAACGTTGGTGGTGCCCGATATCGGCCAGACGTGGGTGCTGCCCAACGTGATCACGCCGCTGGAGCGGGCGGTGCTGCTCGATGTGAAGTTCCGAGGTGGTGATGTCCGTTTCCTCAATGCACTTACGGCATTGTGTGACGCAGCGGCGACCGTGAAGGAGATTCCTGCCGGCGATTACGTCATCAATCCGGCGACGGCCATTGGGTTTGACAGCATGGCCGTGACGGCAGGCTATGCCGAGGCGGAGGGCTATGTGACGCTGATTATGAATAACGATCCGGATCTTTCCTCGCCTGCCACTCCAGTTAGTGTGGAGATCATCCGTGTGACAGCCCCTCTCTATCGCGGAACTCTACAGGTGATCGAGCCCGAAAGCCTCTTTGATGAGAAGCTCACCCTGATGTTTGATGGTGATCTCGCCGGATTATCGAACCAGTATGAGTTCGAATGGAAGAAAGTGGCCGCAAGTGTGCTTTCCGAGGTGGCCGACCAGAACAATCTTGCTGTAACGGATGATGCCGTGCTCCCTGGCTCCACGATATACGGCTCGGGCAATGGTCCGTGGAACAGTTATCAGTTGGGCACTGGCAAGAACTCCGGCTCAATCGAAGGGCCTGGGCTAGAAACCTTGACGGACAACTTTTTCACCTGCCGCTACCGCCCGCTGAACGCCGGCCATCCGCTTTACAACGGCGGGCAAGGATGGAGCCAATGGACCCCTCCTCAAATAGGCGAAGGCTGGATCAAGCGAGTGTTGAGCGGCTTGAATCCGTTTGAACAGCGCTTCAGCGACTTGTCGAGCCCGACAAGAACCGTTGACACCCGGGTAAGCATGCTGAGCCTCGCCGGTGCACGGTGGGAAGGAAACGTGCCCTTCACTGAGCAGGGGGCGATGAATTCGGGCCTGATTGAAGCTTATGAAACGATTCTGAATCGAGGCATTGATTTCAGCATCGAGGGTTTGCCAGCCCTCGATAATCCGGACGCGAACAATGCGCTTCTGCTCGCTGCGGGGCGGCTTGCCGACCTGTACATGCTTCTGGGCAACGAGGCAAACGCTGATGCGGCGGACCCGACGCTGTCGGTTGGAACTCAGTTTTCCAGTTCGGTCGGGTCCGTGCATGCGTTTATGCAGATCGCGGGAGGAGGCTCTCTGCTCGAAGAGGAACTGAGCCTGCTGCGCGGGCGCGATGATCTCATGGCACCGGGTGTGCAGAACCCACCGGTTTACGCCCGACTGCTGTGGAATTTCACCGGCGATCGTGGAGAGACCGCATACGCGAACAACTATGGCATCCGCGACAGCAACAACTCAGGCGGGATCGATGAGTCCGATGCCAAGAAGGATTATCCACAGGGACACGGCGATGCCTGGGGCCACTACCTGACGGCGGCGAAGAATTATTACCGCCTGTTGCGCAATGCCAACTTCACCTGGCAGAAGCGCAGCGAGCAGATTTTACTGGGAGGTGTGCCGGTTGAGGTGGACTACATGGACGAGCGGAGGTTTGCCAAAGCTGCGGCAGCTCGAGCCCAGTCGGGAGCTGAGATAACCGCGCTGACCTATCGGGATCGATACAAAGAAGATTCGGCTCAGCAGTGGCAGGGCTACAAAGATACGCAGACCTATTTCGACGGTTCTAAGCGTGCGTGGGGTGTGGATGAGTGGGGCTGCCGGACGGGACAGGGGGGGTATCTGGATTGGGTGGTTGGCAATGCGCTGCTGCCTGCCAACGACGCCGCGCATACCGGTATTCAGAAGATTGACCGCACGACGGTGACCGAGTTGCGCGATCTGGCGTCGAGTCTCGCAAAGGTGCAGACCGAGGTGGACAAGGCGGACTCGGGTTTGAACCCTCTGGGGCTGGTGAAGCACGCTTTGCCGCTTTATGAACTCACCTCGGCGGACGTAGATGCCGGAACCACTCTATTTGAGAAAGCCTATCAACGCTCAATCACCGTGCTCAACAACGCGCTGGCGGTGTTCAATCGTGCGGATGGCGCTTCGCAAGAACTGCGAAGCCAAGGTGACACACTAACCCAGTTCCAGACCACTGTGGATGAGAAGGAAATGGATTTCAGGAACCGGCTGATTGAGGTCTTTGGGTATCCGTATTCGAGCGACATCGGCGGGGGCCAGACTTATCCGGCCGGCTACAGCGGACCCGATCTGTATCACTACATGTATGTGGACCCATCTGAACTGACGGGAGTGGATCAGAAGAATCTGGCAACGGAAACCGTCGGTGTAAGGCTGATGGATTACGGATTGGACAAGGACAAGAACTCGGACTTCATCGACGACAATGGAGTAGCCTCTCCAATGGAGAAGGTCGTCACTTTCCATCTCTCGACCCAGGGGTATGGGTTCATCAAACCCTCGGCATGGACCGGCACCCGTCAGGCGCAGGGTCAGCTCCAAGTAGCACATTCGGAGATTCTGCAAGCACGTTCCAGATTGGACCGCGCGATTACGGAGTATGACAACCATCTCAAGCAGATTGAGGATCGGATGGAACTTTTGCAGGCGCAGAAAGACGTCAATGCGTCGGAGATCAGCATTCAGAATGCAACCTTGGGCACACAGGAAAGTCTGAACGACGTCATACGCTCGAGTCGGCGCAGGCAGACGAATTTCCGCACCCTCGGACGAATCGCTTCAGCGATGTCAAATGCAGTGGCCGAGGGCTTGCCGACCAACTTGATTGTGATCGCTGGTCTGGCAGCAGGTGGAGGCGGTGACTTTATGGCGCCAGGGCGCGCCGCAATCCGCACGATCGGCACACTGGTGGACCAGGCGATGAGTGTTGCGGCTGACTATGAATCGCTGATCGAACTTGGTCACCAGCAGGCCAAGGAGCGGGTACAGTCACAGACCAGCATCACCTTGAGCATCCTGCGCAACGACTTCACCATCCAGCAGGAAGTGAAGCAGATCGAGGCGTTAATGCGCCAAGAGGCGAGCGTGCGATTGGAGGTTTATACGTCGAAAGAAGTGATGATCCAGGCGGCTGAGCGCTACAAATCACTGCTAGCCCAGGGGCAGCGATTGCTGGAGGAGAGACTCGTGTTCCGCCAGAAAACGGCCGCCAATGTGCAAAGCATGCGCTACAAGGACATGGCGTTTCGGATCTTCCGCAATGATGCGCTAGAGAAGTACCGCGCCCAGTTCGACATGGCGGCAGCGTGGGTTTACATGGCAGCTCGCGCCTACGATTTTGATACCAACTGGTCGGGGGATGGGAGCGAGCCTCCTGGGGTCCTCCCAGGGATGGAGTTTCTTGAATCGATCGTGAAAGCGCGTGCCATTGGGGAAATTGGTAATGGGCAGCCGATCACATCACAGAACGGCGGTGATGGTGGTCTGGCCGATCCAATGGCCAGGATGAAACAGAACTGGGATAATCTCAAGGGCCCGCTTGGTTACAACCAGCCCCAGAACGAGTCGATCCAGTTTTCAATGAGGAAAGAATTGCTGCGCATTCCTTCAGGGGCCAAGAGCGACAAGGATTGGCGCGAGGCATTGCAACGATATGTAGTGCCCGACGTGAGGTTGCTGCCGGAGTTCGTCCGCTACTGCATTCCACCATCCGGCACTTCTGTGGAGCCTGCCATCGTGCTTCCTTTTGCAACGACGGTTGAGGATGGCATGAACTTCTTTGCCTGGCCGCTCGCGGGTGGGGACAGTGCTTACTCCTCGACGGTGTCGGCCACCAAGATTCAAAAGTTAGGGGTTTGGTTCAGCAACTACAACAATTCCTCGCTGGGGCTGTCCTCCACGCCGCGGGTGTATCTTATTCCGGTCGGTGCTGACATCATGCGCTCTCCCATGGTGACCTCAACGCGGGAATGGCGAGTGGTGGAGCAGGTCATTCCCACGCCATTTGCCTTGTCAGCATCCTATGTGAACTCATTGCCAGGGGCTTGGGTGCCGGCACTTGATCCCAACAGCTTTCTGGGCAACGAGGCTGACATTCGCCGTTTTGCCGATTTTCGCGCCTTCCATGATGGGGGGACATTCAACGCTTCACAATTGACAACGAGTTCACGTCTGATCGGACGCTCAGTGTGGAATACGCGCTGGCTGCTGGTGATCCGTGGTCGTGCGTTGCTAAGCAACCCGGACGAGGCACTTCAACGATTCATCAACGGTGCCTTGGTGAGCGGGCAACGCGATGGCCAGGGCATCAAGGACATCCTGCTCAACTTCCAAACCTACGCCATCCAGGGATTCTGAGCATGTGGACATCACACTCAGCCCCGGCCTTCTGCAAAGCCGCGGCCCTTGCTCTGGCAATGGCCCAACTTTCTCTGGCGGCTGAAGACAAGAGCGGTGTAGGCCCCAACGTCATCTCGCTGCCCAAAGGTCCGGGTTCGATAGAAGGTCTGGGCGAAGCCTTTCAGCCCTCGCTGAACACGGGCACCGGCAAACACGCCCTAAAGATCGCCGTCTCTCCCGGAACCGCAGGCCATGCGCCGGAACTCGCGCTCGTTTATGACGGCGGTGGAGGCAACGGCATCGTCGGGATGGGCTGGTCGCTTCCCATGGCCTTCGTGCAGCGCCAGACGGACAAGGGTGTGCCCCGCTATGTGGACGGCCCGAACGGCATCGACGATGATCTGGATAGTAACACAGACGAGGCGGATGAAGTGGATCACTTCATCAATGGTGCCAGCGAGGAACTGGTGCCCGTGCAGGATGGAGCCGTGGTTTCCTTCTTCTCCAAGAATGAGGGCAGCTTCATGCGCTATCGCCGCATAGGGGCCTACTGGGAAGCTAGGACACCGGATGGCTCGCTCCTCATTTTTGGTCAATCAGCTTCGGCGCGGCTTGTGGATCCGGCTGATCCCTCACATGTTTTTCGCTGGTTGCTGGAAAAGGAGATCGACACGCATGGCAACACCATTCGCTATCGCTACGCAACTTCTCCAGGAGCCACCAACGCCGGGCAAATCTACCTGCAGGCCGTTGAATATGGCCCTGGTGCGCCGGGGTGGGAAGGCAAGTTCCACTTTGTCTGGTTCGATTTCGAAGATCGGACGGACTGGTTCGAAGATTGCAGCGCCGGATTCGCAGTTCGCACCGGAAAACGTTTGCGCGAGATGGTGGTCGGCACCCAAGGCGTGACGCTGGCGAATCATGCTGCCGGTGACTTCAATCATGACGGCACCCCCGATGCCCTCAATCGGATTTACCGGCTCGGTTACCAAGCCGGACTGCCGCGCTCACTGCTCGCCAACGTGACACAAATCGGCATGGACGGCGTGTCATCGCTGCCACCTGCTTCCTACGGCTACACCCAGTGCTCAGAACCTGCGACCATAGCGGCTGCCGGTGGATTGATCGTTTCGCTCAACGCTCCTCCCGTCGTGTTCGATCAGACCACGGTGGATTTCACCGATCTCAATGGCGATGGACTCCCAGACCTGCTCCGAACCAGCACGGTCGGTGGCCCTCACCAGGTCTATTTCAACCAGGGCGAAACCACGGCAGGCGGTTCGCCAGCCATCCAGTGGTCGTCACCCGAGGATGTGGCAACAACGCCAGGAGTCGGGGATCCCTGGAACCTCGGTCTGGAGCAAAATCAAACTGTTCTCTCCGACGTGGATGGGGACGGCTTGTCCGACTTGGTGCAGATGACGCCGTTTGATACGTACTACTTCCCCTGCAAGCCACCTCTCGACGGTTCGGCACAATGGGGAGCACGGCAAGCCCTGGGTTCGGTTGATTTTATCCCGCCATCGCCGTTCGGCAGCGGCGGCTCGGTGAAGACAATGGATGTCAATTTCGACAAACGGACCGACATCGTTCGCTCGACGCCGGTGGGAGGCGGATTCGCCTATCAGGTATGGTTCAATCTAGCCGACGACACGTTCAGCCAACGTGCCACCTTCAACCCGGCTACAGGTTACGATTTCTCGTCCCAAGCCGTGCAACTGGCCGACCTGAATGGTGACCGAATGCAGGATGTCGCGTGGGTTCGTCCGACACAGGTGCTCTTCACCGCGAGTCTTGGCATCGGGCGATTCCAGGAGGAGGAGACGATTCCCATTCCTGATGAAACGTTGACCACCGAGCAGATCGGAAAGGCGGCGCTGCGTGATGTCAATGGCGATGGTCTGGCGGACCTCGTGGTGGACCGTCCGGTGCCGCAGACCTTGTGGATTTGGTTCAATCGTGGAAACCGCACACTGAGCAGCAGGTGCATCGTGACTGGCCTGCCTGCGTCTTTTTCCTCCGCCACTGCCGTTCGCTGGGTGGATGTGAATGGCAACGGCACCACGGACATGGTGATCGGAGACAGCGGGCTTGATGCTGGGGAGCGCATTCAGACGGTGGACATCGGGCGGCTGTTTGGCTGTGTCCCACGCCCCTGGCTTCTGAACCGCATTGAAAACGGAATTGGGCGGGTGGAAACCCTGCTTTACGACACATCCACTACGTTTGCCTTGCAGGATGGCACCGGCCCCACCGGCTATCGCTATTTGTGGTCCCATCCACTGCCTTTCCCCGTTGAGGTGGTGAAGGAGATCCGGACATCAGACTCCCTCGGCAATCAGTATGTGACCCGCTTCAGATATCATGACGGATTCTATGATCCGGAGGAAAAACAATTTCGCGGTTTTGCCCGGGTGGAGCAGATCGATGTAGGCGATGCGACGGCACCTACATTGGAGTCGCGGTTCACTTTTGATGTCGGCGCGGTGAGCGAGGTGATGAAGGGCAAGATGCTGCGCCAGGTCGCAGCCACCGAGGCTGGCGAGGTGTTCACAGATTCAGCCACGATCTGGAACATCAAGAACCTTCATGCGGGGCTTGATGGTCGCTCCGTTGACTTTGCTCACGCGCAACTCTCGACGAGTGACATTCTCGAACGCGGCGTCGGCATTCCTCGCAGGATCGAGACCGAGTTCGATTACGACGACTACGGCAACGAGATCGAGCGCAGGGAATACGGTGTCGTCGAGGGAGTGAACCGCGCCGCCTTCAATGATGAGCGGGTCACGGCCACCCAGTATGCGCTGAATCTCTCCTCGTGGATGCTCCGCTATCCCAAGCGCAGGGAAATCCGCTCGCTTGCCGGTGCCGTTTTCGTGCGGAGGGACTCGTTCTATGACGACGAATCCTTTGGCGGCGGAAACTTCGGCCAGGTCAGCGTCGGCAATCTCACCATGGTCCGCGATTGGCCTGATCCGTCGAAGCCTGCCGAGTTCCTCACCACCTCCCGCACCCGTTTTGATGTTTACGGCAATCCGGTCGATCTCCTCGATCCGCTGTACGGTCAACAGGCCGGGCACTGGCGGCAGATTGGCTTTGACGCAGACTTCCATTCCTTTCCGGAGTCCGAGACCATCCACACCGCCGGAACTTCGGCGTCCCTGCAATACAGCGCTGCTTACGACAAAGGGCTGGGAGTATTGACGTCAGCGTCAGATTTTAACACCAACGAAACAACGTTCAGCTACGACCCACTTGCCCGCCTTACGCGAATCGTGAAGCCGGGGGACAGCGCTCAGTTTCCCACGGAAACCTACTCCTACCATCTCGCGCAGACGATCGTCGGCGTGGGGCTTCTCAATTGGATCGAGACAAAGAAGCGCGAGACTGCGGGTGGCGGCACCTTTGACTGCCGTGTTTATGTTGACGCTCTCGGGCGCACGCTGCAAAGCACCTGTGAGGGTGCCGAACCAGGAGAGTTTGTGGTTAGCGGTGCGACCACTTTCAACGAGCGGAAACAAAGGACGCGGGCCTATCTGCCCTATTTTTCGTCCAGCTTGGAATTCTCTCCACCGTCACCGGCCAGTGCCGCCTATTCCGACTTCCTCTTCGATGCCACACTCCGTAGCACGGAAGTCATCAATCCCCCGGAGAGTACTAGTGGTCCTCGCCGATCTTCACGAACCGTCTATGAGCCCCTGCTGACCCGATTATTCGACGAGGAGGACAACACGCCTGCCTCACCCCACCACGACACGCCTCATGTTCAATACAAAGATGGGCTGGGCAGACTGGTCGGGGTGGATGAGATCAATAACGAGAACGGCACTCCCGCTACCTATCCGACACGCTACCGGTACGATCTGAACGATCAACTCATCGGGATCACCGACTCGCAAAACAACGTCAAATCGATGCTCTACGATGGCCTGAAGCGCATCACCTTCATGCACGACCCGGATCGCGGCGTGATGGAGTACACTTATGACGATGCCTCGAATCTAAAAGAGACCATCGATGCCAAAGGTCAGCACATCACGATGACCTACGACGGCGCGAACCGCATCCAGACGGAGGACTATCTCGATGCTGCCGGTCACACGCCCGACGTGACTTACTTCTACGACACGCCCAACACCGTGCCCGCAGGCGATGGCACCAGTGTCACCAGCACGCAGGTGAAAGGCAAGCTTAGCAGCGTCACCGATCTCAGCGGCGCGGAGCATTTCAGCTACGATGCGCGGGGACGCACCGCGTGGAAAATAAAGAGGATCCCCGATCCACGCACCGGCGTGCTGGCCAGCTTCATGAGCGGCTTCAGCTACGACTCGCTCGACCGTCTCACGCACCTCCAGTATCCCGATGGCGACACCGCAGGCTACGGCTACAACGCCCGCAACCTCCCCCAGACCATCACCGGCGGCCCCAGCGGCTTCATCATCTCCGGCATGACCTACAAGGCCAGCGGCCAGCTCGACACCACCACTTACGGCAACGGCGTCGGCACCAGCTACCAATACGATCCGCGCCTCAGATTACGCTCGCTGAACACCGCCAAGGACGCCACGCAGCTCATCTCCTTCGCCTACCAGTTCGACGCAGCATCGAACATCACGCGCATCGACGACAACCGGGCCGCCATCCCCAACAGCGATCCGCGCAAGAACACCCAGGTCTTCGGCTACGACGACCTCTACCGCCTCACCAGCGTGCAGTATCCCGCGCTGCTCAGTGGCAGCGCAGGCAGCATCGCCTATGCCTATGACCGCATTGGCAACATGCTCAGTCAGGGCTCCAACATCACCGCCACCGAGAATGGCCTGCCGCTCACCAATCTCGGCACCATGAGCTACGGCGGCACCGCCGGCCCCAGCGGGCGCATCGGCCGCAGCGCGGGCCAACCCGGCCCCCACGCCCTCACCGCCGTCAGCGGCGGCTCACGCAGCTACCCCTATGATGCCAATGGCAACATGGAGACCATCGACGGCATGACATGCACCTGGGACTTCAAAGACCGCCTCATCGCCGTCGAGAACGCCACCATGCGCGCCGACTACACCTACGACTACACCGACCGCCGCATCACGAAGCGTGTTCTCTCCAAGTCTCCTCCTCTCCCCATCTCCCCGTCTCCGCCCGAACACACAATCTACGTCGATAGGACCTACGAGCTCCGTCCGAGCGGAGAGCCTACGAAGTATGTGTGGAACGGCGAGACCCGCGTCGCCCGCGTCACCACCAATCTGAACGCCACCCAGCGACTCCAGCGCTTCACCCTCCACCCCGGCTGGAACCTCTGCACCCTCGCCGTCGCCCTCACCAATGCAGGCACCCAGCTCAGCACCGCCCCGGTGCAGAACGTCTATCGCTACGATGCCGCCACCCAGACCTACCACAGCATCGCCGGCAATGAAGCCCTGCCCGCAGGTACCCTGCTGCGCGTCCGCGCCAGCGCCGTGGGCGAACTCGCCGTGCGCGGCACACCCGCCGCTGCCGCCTCCGTGAACTACTACCCCGCCGGACGCCACTGGATCGGCAACGCCACCTTCCAGCCGCTCGACCTCGCCACCGCGCTGGCCGCCGAGGCCCCGCTCTGGTTCTGGCAGGCCAGCACGCAAGCCTGGCGCTACCGCCTCCCTAGCGCCCTCAGCACCGCCAGCGACGCACCCGCCCGACTGGAGCCCGGCGAAGCCATCTTCGCCCTCCACACCGCCGCCTTCACCCTCGCCCCTGCCGAACCCAACCTGGAAGTCCGCTACTACCACCAGGACCACCTCGGCTCCTCCAGCGTCAT
>Ga0075163_10004482_pt1 | contig 18755 bp, 14 predicted proteins | sample JI1023141ADNA_FD_71478 | JGI IMG/M metagenome (GOLD analysis project Ga0075163, IMG submission 71478) | Wastewater effluent complex algal communities from Wisconsin, to seasonally profile nutrient transformation and Carbon sequestration -... | ecosystem: Engineered > WWTP > Effluent > Algae...
GTTGCAACGCCGCGATCGGCGATGGATCGACGTCCCCAACCGGTCAGATCCTCTGCGGCGAGGTACTAGGGGCAGCTGAGCTCGGTCGGCACGGCGCGGGTGGCCAGCCAGGTCTGCGCGCAGGCGGTGGCGTCGTAGCCGCTGGTCGCGCGGATCGCGTCGACCAGATCGGCCACGCCCGCGGCCTCGCCGTCGTGGGCGTCGTAGAACTGCCGCATCGTCGCGTCGAACATCGCGCGGCCGATCTTGCGCTCGACCGCCCGCAGGAACAGCGCGCCCTTCACGTAGGGGACGCGCGTGAAGATCGTGAGCACGTCGACGACGCCGCAGCTCTGCGGCCAGGCGATCGCGCCGCCGCCCGAGGCGCGGAGGTTCGCCAGCTCCTGATCGAGCGCGGCCCACGCCGCGGTGCCGGCGCCGGCCTCGCCGACCTCCTCGATCACGCGCGCCTCGTAGTAGGTGGCCGCGCCCTCCGACAGCACGAAGTCTTCCCAGCACGCGAGGCGGATGCCGTCGCCGAACCAGCCGTGGGCGGCCTCGTGGACGTGGACGCTCTCGTCGCCGAGCGCGTCGGACGCGACGTGCCACAGCGGGTGGTGCTCCATGCCGCCGTAGGCGCCGCCGCCCCAGTGCGCCGACACCGAGCCGACCTCGGCGCCGAAGCGGTACGGGCCGAGGTGCTGCTCCATCCAGTCGAAGGCCGCGCGCAGGTGCTTGGTGCCGGCCGCGGCGGTGGCGGCCTCGCCGGCGTAGTGCCACACCACCACCTCGGTGCCGGCGGTGGTGCGACCGAGCGACGTGCGCACGTAGGGGCCGACCGCCCACGCGAGCTGATAGGCGGCCGCGTCGGTCGGGATGCTCGCCGGGTACACCGCGGTCTGGCCGGCCGGCGGGTTGGTGATCGCCAGCGTGAAGCGGCTGCCGTCGGCGGGCAGCGACCGGCACGGGAACAGGTTGCCGCAGTAGTACGGCCAGGTCAGCGTGAAGCCGGCGGCGGCGGCGCCGTCGGAGTCGTCGTGGTAGCGCCACGCGTAGTCGATGGTGATCGTCGTCGGCGCGGCGGCGACGCCGAGATCGAGCTGCGCGCCGGTGCGCGCGAACGGGACGTCGACGTCGCCGGCGCGGACCGCGCGGATGTCGAGGTCGCCGACCTCGAGGCTGGCGCCCGGGCCGGTCGACGCGCCCAGCTCGATCACCGCCGTGCCGGTCATCGCGGTCAGATCGATCGTCAGGCCGGTGGCGACCACGTCGCGGGTGACGTCCGCCGTCGGCGGGATCGCCGCGGCGTCGACGCCGGAGTCGACCGCGGGCGCGGTGTCATCGCCGCCACAGGCGGCGGCGGCGAGCAGGAGGGCGAGGGCGGGGCGGCGCATGGGCGCGCACGCTACCGCAGGCGCCGCCGCGGCGTCCGGGGAATCGTGTCGCGCGCGGCGATCGGGTAGGGTCGCGGCGTGCGCTCGGCCGTCGCTTGCAGTCTCGCGTTGATCGCCTGTTCGTCGCCCGTCCGGCCGCCGCCGGCGCCGGCGCCACCGCCGCCGCCCGCCGCGACGATCGCGCCGCGGCTGGTGGTGCTGGTGGTGATCGATCAGCTGCCGGCCTGGGGGCTGGCGGCGCGGCGCGGCGCGTACCGGCGCGGCCTGGCCCGGCTGCTCGACGGCGGCGTGCACTTCGCGCGCGCCGAGTACCCGTACGCGATCACGTTCACCGCGCCCGGGCACGCGGCGATCGGCACCGGCGCGCCGCCCCACGCCACCGGCATCGTCGCCAACACCTGGTATCGCCGCGCCGCGGGCGTCGAGCAGAACGGCGAGCTCGACCCGGCGAGCCCGGTGCTCGACGTGACCGGCGCGCCGCTGGCCAAGGTCGAGGGCGCGTCGTCGGCGGCGCTGCGCGTCGACGGCCTGGCCGAGGCGCTGCGCGCGGGGACCGGCGGGCGCGGTCGCTCGGTGGCGATCGCCGGCAAGGCGCGGGCCGCGTGCTTCGTCGCCGGCAAGCGCCCCGACGTGGTGCTGTGGTACGAGCCGGCGGCGCAGGCGATGACCACCAGCGCCGCCTACGGCGCGCGGCCCGCGTGGGCGCCGGCGCTCGACGCCGCGCACCCGGTGGCGCCGCTCCTGGCGCGGACCTGGGCGCTGCCCGATCCGGCGGTGGTGGCGGCGGCGACCGGCGGCCCCGACGACGGCCCTGGCGAGACCGACGCGCTGTTCCCGCACCGCCCGGCGGCGCTCGGCGATCCGGCCAAGGCGCTGCGGCTGATGCCGGCGCTCGACGAGCTCGAGGTCGACACCGCGATCGCGGCGATCGCCGGCGAGGGGCTGGGCGCCGACGACGTGCCCGACCTGCTCGCGATCTCGTTCTCGGCCCACGACTACGTCGGCCACCAGTGGGGCCAGGAGTCGTGGGAGATGTTCGATCTCGAGCGGCGCCTCGACGCGCAGCTGGGCCGGCTGCTCGACGTGCTCGACGTGCGGATCGGCCGCGGCCGCTACGCGGTGGTGCTGACCAGCGATCACGGCGCGACCCGGATGCCCGATCTGACCGGCGGCGCGCGCATCGCGCCGGCGGCGATCGAGGCGGCGGCCGAGGCGGCGGCGACCGGGCTGCTCGGCGCCGGCGACTGGGTCGAGGCGGTGTCGTCGGGGATGATCTACGCGCGGCCGGCGGCGCTGGCGTCGCCGCGCGCGGCCGAGGTGCTGGCGGCGATGGCGCGCGCGGTCGAGGCGGTGCCGGGCGTCGCGGCGGTGGTGCCGATGGACGCGGCGGGCTGTGCCAGCGCCGACGATCGCGTGCGCCGCGTGTGCGGGTCGACGGTGCCCGGCGAGAGCGGCGAGCTGCTGGTGTGGCCCAAGGACGGCGGGCTGGTCACCAGCTATCCGCGCGGCACGTCGCACGACGCGCCGTCGGACGACGATCGCACGGTGCCGGTGATCGTCTACGGCGCGGGCATCGCGCCGCGGGTCGAGACCGCGCCGGTGCCGGCGCTCGCGGTCACCGCGACGGTGGCGAAGCTCCTGGGCGTGGCGCCGCCGGCCGCGGCGACCGCGCCGGCGCTGGCGTATTGATGCGGACGTCCTCCTTGTACGCGACGTAGGGGCTGGCCTCGGCGCGCGCCAGCGCCGCCTCGAACATCGCGCGGGTGTCGGCGTCGAGGCGCTCACCGAGCCGGCGCCGGTACAGGCCCTCGTAGTAGTCGTCGGGGCGCACCCGCACGGTCACCCGCGCCACCGCCGCGCGCGCCACCGCCGCGCCGCGCCAGCCCTGGGCCAGCTCGAGGCTGGCGCCCGGCGCGATCCGCGTGTCCTCGCGCTCGACGAACGCGCCGCCGCGGAACTCCAGCGCGCGCCCGATGCGCCGCTCGGTCGCCGCGCCGGGGATCGCCGCGCCGCGATCGTCGAGCAGCTCGATCCGCAGCCACGCCGCCGGGGTCGGCGTCGTCGGCAGGTAGTGACCCGCGCCGACGTTGGTGATGCGCGCCCGCGCGGTGACGCCGTCCGCGGTGCGCGCCGCGACCGCGACCACCGCGATGCCCTGGCGGAAGGTCGCCGGATCGTGGACGCCCTTCCAGGTGTGCTCGCGGTTGGGCATGTGGCAGTGCTGGCACTGGATGCCGCGCGGCATGTACGGGCCGAGCAGCCACTCGCGGTAGGTGTCGAGCAGCGGCCGGCCGGCGACCGCGACCCGCGGCGGCAGCTGGTGGCACGGCAGGCACAGGTCGGCGCGCTCGTAGATCGGCAGCTCGCGGCGCGGGTAGCCGGGCGCGGTGAGCAGCGACGCGGCCAGGCCGCGCGGCCCGAGCCGGGTCCAGCCGCGCAGGTGGCACGCGGCGCAGGTCAGGCCCTCGCGCTGGAGCGCGGCGTCGAACGCGGGGTTGGCGGCGTAGCTGCGATCGGCCGCGTCGCCGCCGCGCTGCGCGGGGCGCACGCGATCCTGCTGCTCGCCGAGCGGCGCGTGGCAGCGCAGGCACGACTCGGCGGCGGCGCCGTCGAGGCGGTTGGTCTGCGCGAGCAGCCCCGGCGAGCCGGCGGCGGCGTGGATCGAGCCCTTCCACTGCTGCACCTGCGCGGCGTGGCAGCGGCCGCAGCGCAGCGACGACAGCGACGCCTCGGCCGGCGCCAGGCTCGGCGGCGGCGGGCCCTGCATCGGCACGACGTGGCCGAACGGCAGGCCGTCGGGATCGTCGGCGGCGCCCGGGCGATAGCCGCCGGCGGTCGCGCGGTCGGCGCGATCGCGCGCGATCACCGCCGGCGACAGCGGCGCCAGCCCGGCGCGCGGCGCGGCGAGGCCCAGCACGTACGCGGCCAGATCGCCGGCGTCGCGATCGTCGATCGGGAACGCCGGCATCGCGGTGCCGCCGACGCCGTGGCGCAACGTCGCGATCACCGCGCCCGCGCGATCGGGGCCGGGGCGACGGACGCCGTCGCTGACCAGATCGCGCGCCGGCGCCGGCGGGCCGTAGGCGCTCGGCTGCAACGGCCGGTCGCCGCGGCCGCCGGCGCCGTGGCAGCGCGCGCAGCCGAGCTCGTCGAACAGCGCGGCGCCGCGGGCGGCGTCGCCGGCGCGCCCGCCGCCGCGGCCGCCGATCGCCGGGCCGGCCGGGGCCGGATCGTGCGGCAGCTTCGCCAGCGCCAGCACGACGTCGATCAGCGCGTCCTCGTCGGCGGCGCTCAGCACCGCGCCGAAGGCCGGCATCGCGCCCGGCGCGCCCCAGCGGATGGTCGCGCGCAGATCGTCGCGGGCCGGCCGGGTCGCGTCGCCCGTCGTGATCCACTTGAACGTGCCGGCGGTGAGATCGCGCGGCGGCGGATCGAGCCAGGGCGCGGCCGGGCCGCGGCCGTCACCGGCGACGCCGTGGCAGGCGAGGCACAGCCGGTCGTACAGCGCGGGGCCATCCGACGGCGCGGCCGCCGCGGGCGCGGCGAGCGCGACGAACACGAGGAGGCAGACGGCGGACGCGGGCCAGCGCACCCTCGGAAACTGCCTGATCCCGACGCGGTGCGCCAGCGCGCCGTGACCAACTCGTGACGGGCGCGCGATGGCCGGCCAAGGCCCGGTGCGGTACCACGCGCCGATGATCCGCACTGCCATCCTCGGGCTGGGTTCGTACGTGCCCGATCGCGTCGTCACCAACGACGAGCTGCGCTTCCTCGACGACAAGCACGAGCGGCAGGCCGAGCCGACGATCGCCACCGACGACGCGTGGATCCAGCAGCGCACCGGCATCCGCGAGCGGCGCTACGTCCAGCCGGGCGTGGCCACCAGCGACCTCGCCGCCGAGGCCGCCAAGCGCGCGCTGGCCGACGCCGGCGTGGCCGCGACCGACATCGACTGCATCATCGTCGGCACGCTGTCGCCGGACATCCACTTCCCCGGCGTCGGCGTGTTCCTGCAGCGCAAGCTCGGCATCGCCGACAAGACGTCGTGCCCTTGCTACGACATCCGCCAGCAGTGCTCGGCGTTCCTGTACGGCCTGCAGATGGCCGACGCCTTCGTCAAGAGCGGCACCTACAAGCGCGTGCTCCTGGTCGGCGCCGAGATCCACAGCCACTCGATGGACTTCTCGACCCGCGGCCGCGACGTCACCGCGCTGTTCGGCGACGGCGCCGGCGCGATGGTGCTGGGCCCGGCGCCCACCGACGACGCCAAGCAGGGCGTCATCTACACCAAGGTCCACGCCGACGGCACCGGCGCCGAGAACCTGTACATCAAGATCTTCGACATCACCAAGGCGCCGTACATGGCCTACGACACCCGCGATCGCGAGGTGAACAAGGACATCTACCCGCAGATGGACGGCAAGCGGGTCTACGTGCGCGCGGTGCGCGAGATGAACCTGGCGACCCAGCGCGCGCTCGCCGAGACCGGCTTCACCTGGGACGACATCGACTGGTTCGTGCCGCACCAGGCCAACCTGCGCATCAACGAGCAGGTCGCGGCGCTGGCCAAGATCCCGACCGAGAAGTGCCTGCACACGATCCAGTTCTTCGGCAACACCACCGCCGCGACGGTGCCGCTGACGATCGATCACTGGCGCCAGGCCGGCAAGGTCAAGAAGGGTGACCGGGTGCTGTCGACGGTGTTCGGCTCGGGCTTCACCTGGGGCGCGGCGATCTTCACGGTGTGATCGAGCCTGCGGGCTCGCCGGCGATGGCCACCGCGTCCACCTTCGTCGATCGATCGCCGGCTGACTGCTGGCGGCTGTTCATCGATGCCGCCGCGCTGACCGCGTGGGTGCCGGGGCTGCGGCGCGCGCGCGTCGTCGCCACCGATCCGCGCGGGCGCGCCCAGGAGGTGGCGTTCGAGTTCGCCGCGTCGCGGACCTACACGCTGGTCTACACCTACGACGACGCCGACCGGCGCCTCAGCTGGACGCCGCGGCTCGGGCAGCGCGACGGCGTCGCCGGCTGGGCCCGGTTCGACGCCGAGGACGCCGGCACCCGCGTCACGTACGCGACCGCGGCCGGCGACGGGCGCACCGCCGACGAGCGCGCGATCGACGAGCCGCGCGCGCTGCTCGCGGCGTTCGCGCGCTGGGCCGCGACCGCGCGCTGACGTCGCGGTCGGGCGCGGGCCGCCTCAGGCGATCGGGATCGTGACCGTGAAGGTCGTGCCCCGGCCGGGGCTGCTCGCGACGCTGATCGTGGCGCCGGCCTCGTCGACGATCGCCTTGACGGTGGCCAGGCCCAGGCCGGTGCCGGTGGCCTTGGTGGTGAAGTACGGCTCCCAGATCCGCGCGATCACCTCGGGCGGCATGCCGGCGCCGTCGTCGGCGACGGTGAGCACCACCGCGCCATCGGCGGTGCGCGCGGCCAGGCGGATCGCGCCGTGGCCGGGCAGCGCGTCCTTGGCGTTCAGGCACAGGTTGAGCACCAGCTGCTCGACGTGGCCGGCCGGCATCGCGACGGTGACGTCGGCGGGCAGGGCGTCGAGGTCGACCTCGATCGACGCCGCGTCGCGGAGCAGCGTCACCAGGATCGGCAGCATGTGCTCGACGACGGTGCGCAGCGGCGCGGCGGCGCCGCGGTTGCCGCGATCGCCGAAGCGCCGGAGCTGCCCGACCAGGTTGCCGCCGATCTCGGCGCACGCGCGCAGGCTGGCCGCGGCGTCGGCGTCGCCGTCGCGCGCCACCCGCGCCGCCACCAGCTCGACGGCGAGCAGCACGTTGGCGAAGTCGTGGGCGACGCCGCGGGCCAGGCGCTCGACCAGCTCGAGCTTCTCGGCGGCGGCGGCGCGCCCGGCCGCGACCCGCAGCGCGGCCTCGGCGTCGAGCCGGGCGCCCTGCTCGAGCACCATCGCGACCAGGTCGCCGGTGGCCGACGCGAACGACAGCTCGTCGGGCGACCAGCTGCGCGCGGCGCCGACGTGCTCGAAGCACACCACGCCGATCAGCTCGCCGGCGCGGAACACCGGCGCGTCGAGCAGCGCGCCGATGCCGAGCGGCGCCAGGTACGAGTCGGCCAGCTCGTGAGTCGCGGGGTCGCGCGGCGCGTCGTGGGCGGCGACGATGCGCCGCGACTCGATCGCCACCCAGTAGGCCGGGTAGCGCGACGCCAGCAGCACGTCGCCCGCGTTCCACTCGTCGGTCGACAGCGTGTAGCCGAGCGCCAGCGCCAGCGCCTGGCGATCGTCGGCGAACCGCCAGAACCCGACGCGGTCGACCTTCAGCGTGCGCGCGCACAGCCGGAGCGCGCCCTGCAGCGCCACCTCGTGGCCGGCCATCGTCACCCGCAGCCGCGCCAGCTCCAGTCGCGCGGTCTCGAACGCCACGCGATCGCGATCGGCTCCACCCATGCCGCGACGGTACACCCTCACCGCCGGCGGCGCAGGCGATCGAGCAGCGGCCGGGTCTCGGCGATCCCGAGCGCCGTGGTCGCCACCGCGTAGACCAGCGCGCCGACGGCGACCGGGCCCAGCGCCACCAGCGCGCGCGCGCCCAGGCCAGCGTGGCCGGCGACGTCGTCGAGCCCGAGCTTGGTCGCCCACGCCGCGCCGCCCATGATCGCCGCGGCCAGCCCGACCTTCGCCAGGTGGCCGCCCAGCTCGCGGTGCGGCAGCCGCACGATCCCGCGGTGGATGCCGAGGTACAGGATCGCGGCGTTGACGATCGCGGCGGTCGCGGTGCCGACCGCGAGCGCGCGGAAGCCGTAGCGCAGGTGCAGCGACGCGTTGATCGCCAGGTTGCCGCCGACCGCGACGAGCGACGCGATCACCGCCAGCCGGGTGCGGTCGGCCGCGTAGCACACCGGCGCCATCACCTTGACCGCGGCGTACGCCGGCAGGCCGATCACGTAGAGCTCGAGCGCCAGCGCGGTGGCCGCGGTGTCGCGCGGCGCGAACCGGCCGTGCTGGTAGATGAGGCGGATCACCGCGTCGGCGTCGACCAAGAGGCCGACCATCGCCGGCACGCACAGGAACGCCACCAGCCGCAGGCCGTCGGTGACGTGGCGCGCCAGCGCGGCGTCGTCGTGGCGGGTCACCGCGTCGGCGTAGCGGGTGGTCGAGACCGTCGCGATCGCCACGCCGAACACGCCGATCGGCAGCTGCAGGAAGCGGAACGCGTAGGCCAGCCACGACACCGCGCCGGGATCCTCCGACGCGAACGCGGTGTTGATGAACACGTTCACCTGCACCGCCGCCGCCGAGATGATCGCCGGCGCCATGATCAACGCGACCCGGCGCACCGCCGGATCGCGCAGCCGCAGATCGAGGCCGAGCCGCGGCCGCCAGCCGGTGCGGCGCAGGCTGAGCACCTGCAAGCCGAGCTGCGCCAGGCCGGCGACCACCGTGCCCAGCGCCCAGCCGATCACGACGGCGCGGCCGGGCAGCCCCGACGCGTGCAGCCCGACGCCGATCGTGATCGCGACCAGGTTGAACGTCGCCGGCGACAGCGCCGGCGCGGCGAACTGCTCCTGGGCCTGCTGCATGCCCATCGCGATCGCGGTGAGGCTGGCGATCAGCAGGAACGGCAGCATCACCCGCGTCAGCGTGACGGTCAGGTCGACCTTGCCCGGCACCGCGTCGAAGTCGCCGACCATCGCGGTGACCAGCCACGGCGCGATCAGCATCGCGGCGGCGACCAGCGCGCCGACCGTGACGATCACGTTGCCGGCGACGCGCGCGGCGAGACGATCGGCGGCGACCCGGCCGCCGCGGTGCAGCTCGCCGCGGAAGCCGGGGACGAACGCCTGCGACAGCGCGCCCTCGGCGAGCAGATCGCGCAAGAGGTTGGGGACCCGGAACGCGGCGATGTACGCGTCGGCGAGCGTCGACGCGCCCAGCATCGCCGCGAACACCTGCTCGCGCACCAGCCCGAGCACCCGCGACAACAGCGTCGCCAGCGACACCAGCCCGGCGACGCGACCCAGCCGGCGGTCGCTCATGGGGCGCGCCGACGCGCGAGCGTCGCCAGCGGCACCCGCAGCGCCCGCGGCGCGCGGTGGCGCAGCGCCGCCAGCGCCCGCACCGAGCGCGGATCGTCGTCGAGCGCGACGCAGCGGGCGGCGTCGAGCAGCGCGCCGGGGCGCCGGGCCGGGGCCGGGGCGACGGCGCCGCGCAGCGCCTCCTTGCCGGCGTCGTCGAGCGCCGCCAGCCCGGCCGCCGGATCGCCGGCGCACAGGGCCTGGGCCGCGACCAGCTGGACGTCGGGGCGCGGATCGGCGGCGACCCGGGCGGCGATCGCCGGGCGCAGCGCGGCCGGGGCCGGCGCCGGCGTGGCCTCGAGCGCCGCCAGCCGCACCTCGGGATCGTCGTCGGCGTAGGCCGGCGCCAGGAGCGCGGCGAGGTCCGGTGGCGGCTCGGCGGTCGCGGCCCGCGCCAGCGTCAGCGCGGCGGCGACGCCCAGCGCGTCGGCGCGGACGTCGCTCCAGCGATCGCGCCGCGCGGCCAGCGCCGCCCAGGCGGTCGCGGCGGCCGCCAGCAGATCGTCGTCGAGATCGTCGCGGATGGCGCGGTCGCCGTCGAGCGCCCCGGCGATCGCGCGGGCGGCGCGGGCGGCCGGCGCGGCGACGCTGCGATCCCAGCCGCCGGCGATCGCGGCCAGCGCGGGCAGCGCCAGCGGCGCGTCGGGGTGGTGCGGCAGCGCGGTGATCGCGGCCAGCGCGGTCGTGCGATCGGCGGCGGCGGCCTCGGCGGTGAGCGCCGCGATCGGCGCGGCGTCGGCGGCGCGCCCGAGCTCGGCCAGATCACCGGCGACGTACAGCGCGCGCAAGGACGGCGGGGCCGCGCGCGCGACCGCGCTCAGCCCGACCACCGCGAGCAGCCCGGCTAGCCCGAGCCGTCCGGACCGCCCGAGCCGCCGAACCTGGACCGCGGACGCCGCGGTGACGCGCATAGGCTCTGATACCGCCGGCGGCGTGGCGGTGTCGATGGCCTGGGTCGGCAGAGGCCGCCGCCGCACTTTGGTCGCCACAAAAATTGACACGTGATAGTGCGTTCAGTACGGTCATTCCGTTCAGGTACGGCAAGGGGAGCCCAGATGCACGACCAGCTTACCGATCGCCAGCAGCAGATCCTTGATTTCATTTCACAATCCATCAATGGGCGGGGCTTTCCGCCCACCCTGCGCGAGATCGGCGAGCACTTCGGCATCAAGTCGACCAACGGGGTCAACGACCACCTGAAGGCGCTCGAGAAGAAGGGCTTCCTGCGCCGCGAGGACCTGAAGTCGCGCGCGATGCGCCCGGTGGCGATGGACAACGTCGTGTCGCTGGCCGAGCGCCGGCGCGCGGTCGGCAACGTCGCGCTCCTGTCGGACGACGACGACATGTGCGAGGTGCCGATCCTCGGCAAGGTCGCCGCCGGCGTGCCGATCCTGGCGGTCGAGCAGGCCACCGACACGGTCAAGGTCGACCGCGTGCTGCTCGGCGGCCACCGGGAGGTGTTCGGCCTGCGCATCGTCGGCGAGTCGATGATCGAGGACGGCATCTTCGACGGCGACTACGTCTTCGTGAAGAAGACCGCCGCGGCCCGCACCGGCGACATCGTCGTCGCGATGATCGAGGGCGAGGCCACGGTGAAGCGCTACTTCCCCGAGGGCGATCGCATCCGCTTCCAGCCGGCGAACGCCAACATGTCGCCGATCATCGTCCGCAAGGCCGAGTTCAAGTCGGTCGACATCATCGGGATCGTGGTCGGCGTCTACCGAAAGCTGTGATCGTTGGGATGGAGAGGGTCTTTCGCAAAGACCCTCCCCCGGCATTCGCCGGGGCCCCCACCCGAAACGGCCCGGAGCGTTCAGCGCGGGGACGGCGAAGGGCCCCCACCCGAAACGGCCCGGAGCGTTCAGCGCGGAGATGGCGGAGGCCCCACTCGTGGGCAACGGATCGGGCGTGGGCGGGGTCCAACGGGCGTGGTGGTCTATCCGAGCGAACGTCGCGAGATCACCTGCGGGTCGCACCCCGCAGGGCTGCTAGCGGCGGCAACCACGTCCTGTCCCCACGGCGGCGCCGCCGTGTCACACTGAGCGCCGTGGCCCGGGTTCGTCCGTACCGGAAGCATTGGCTGATCGGCCCGGCGCTCGTCGCGTCGGCGATCGTCCAGCTCGGGGCGGCCGGCGCGTACCAGGCGATGCGGCCGGTGCCGCCACCGCCGCCGTGGACGCTGAGCGTCGAGGTCGCGGGGGAGGGCGAGGGCCAGGTGCGGATCACCGAGGTCGGCAGCGGCAAGCTGCTCAAGACCTGCGGCGGCGCCAAGGCCTGCCGCGTCGAGCTGCCGCGCGACACCTACGTCACGCTCACCGCGGAGCGCGGCGACAAGATGACCTTCGAGGGCTGGGACGGCTGCGTCGGGCGCGGCGAGGACGTGCTGGTGTGCGACGCGATGATGTTCGTCGACCGCAAGGTCGTCGCCAGCTTCGGGCTGCCGCCCGAGGAGCTGCAGGTGGCGGTCGTGCCGACGGTGGCGCCGCCCGACCTGAGCCTGCCGCCGCTGCCGGTGCCCAAGCCGCCGCCGCCGCCGATCGAGGCCGAGAAGCTCGAGGAGGAGCTGCAGGTGGCGATCGCGCCGCTGCCGCCGCCGCCGCCGCCCGAGATCAAGCCGCCGACCCCGCCGCCGCCGCCGCCGCCCGAGCCCGCCGCGCCCAAGCCGCCGGTGCAGCCGCCGCCGTCGAACCTGCGCATGGTCGAGGTGCCTGACCAGAACGAGGTCAAGGACGCGCCCGAGGACGCGACCCACCTGTCCGACAAGAACCGCGACGTCGCCGAAGAGACCGCGGCCAAGGACACCAACCTCGATCAGGCCGCCGACGGCGCGACGCCGCCGAGCGAGGAGTCGCCCGACACCACCAGCCCCGAGATCGGCGGGCCGGAGGATCGGATCGCCGCGCTCGAGACCGCCGAGTCGGAGTTCAACGATCACGATCGCACGAGCGATCGCAGCGGCGACGCCGACCACGCCAAGGGCCAGGTCGTCGGCGAGGCCGGCGACAACGGCCAGGACGGCGAGGGCGGCGATCCCAACCCCGGGCTTTTGGCGATGCGCGGCATCGGCGGGCGCGGCAAGCTGCTCGACGACAAGCGCGGCGACGGCAAGCGCGAGGGGCCCAAGGGCCTGCCCGGCCTCAACCTGCCGATCACCGATCGCGACTACGAGCGCGCGATCGGCAAGGACAAGGCCGACAAGGAGCAGGTGCTGGCCAAGGCGCGGATGTCGGCGCGCAAGGGTCGCTGGGAGCGCAAGCTCGAGGCGATCAAGAGCTCACTCGAGAACTTCACGCCCGACGTCAAGCCCGGCAACCAGACCGCGCTCAAGACCCGGGCCTCGCCGTTCGCGGTCTACATCGCGCGCATGCACCGCCGGGTCCACGAGCTGTGGGGCTTCGGCTTCCTGGCTCACCTCGACGGCGAGTCGTCGAGCCACCCGCTCAACGACTTCGACCTGTACACGGTCATCGAGGCGTCGATCAACCCCGACGGCACGGTGCACAAGACGACGATCACCCACGGCTCGGGCAAGCTCGAGTTCGACGTCGCGGCGATCGACACGCTGATCTCGGCGTCGCCGTTCGAGGAGACGCCCGAGGCGATCCGCTCGGCCGACGGCCGCGTCTACCTGCGCTGGGGCTTCTATCGCAACTGGCGGCAGTGCGGCACGTTCAACGTCGAGCCGTACATCCTCGACTCGGTGCCCAACGCCGAGCCGCTCGACGACAGCCAGCTGGCGCTGGCCGGCAAGCCGCGCCGCGGCGACCGCCCGGTGACGCCGTCGGCCGACGACACCACGCCGGCGCCGAGCCCGGTGGCCAAGGATCAGCACGTCGACTACGCGGCCAACATGTGGATGGCCGGCTTCGCCTCGGCGTCGACCGCGCGGATGCTGCGAGTCTCCGGCACGCCGTTCCGCGCCGGCGACGCGGTGGCCGCCGAGCGCCCCGAGGAGCTGAAGGCGGTCTACGAGGGGCTGCTGGTCGAGTCGGGCGCGCTCAAGCGCTTCGAGGTGCTGTCGGCCGACGCGTTCGTGGCCAAGACCCACATCGCGGTCAGCGCCGAGCCGGGCGCGATGGTCATCCTGGTCGAGGCGGCGAAGGCGACGTTCGGCGTGGTGCTGACGCCGACCCGCTCGGGCGACTACCGCGCCACCAGCATCGCGCGCTAGCAGGTTCGAAACGCCAACGGCGTTTCGACCTGCTCCGTGCCCGTGCCCGTGCCCGTGCCCGTCTCCGTCTCCGTCTCCGTCTCCGTCCCCGTCTCCGTCCCTGCTACTGCCCCTGGTGCGCCGGCAGCGCGTACAGCTCGCACGGCTGCGTGTAGTGCAGCGTCGTGCCGTCGTCGACCGGCGTGCCGGGGTTGTTGCGGTGGAGCACGCCGCCGCCCCAGTTGAACTGGCCGTCGATGAACGCCAGCATCACGCACATCTCCTGATCGCCGACGCCCCAGCGCACCGTGCGGGTGCGATCGCTCTGGAACGTGCACGAGAAGCGCAGCCGATCGAAGCCGGTCAGATCGAACGCCGGGGTGAGCGCCTGGCCGGCCGGCTCGCCGATCGCGCTCATCGTCGAGAACACCGTCGCGTCGCCGGCGGCGCGCCCGGCGACGATCTCGATCTTGCGGCCGAGGTCGTGGTAGTGCGGCAGCGCGTAGTAGACCTTCAGGTCGAGCGGCCCGCCGATGACCTCGGCGAAGCGATCGCCGAGCGGGCAGTCGACGGTGAACTCGGCGGTACGGCCGGGCGGGATCTCGAGGGCCTCGTAGGTGAGCGACAGCGCGGCCAGCCGGGTGGTGACGTCGGCGGCGGCGATCGGCGTGAGCGTCAGGTCGAGCGGCGTGGTCAGCGGCTGATCGCTGGCGTTGAGCAGGTGGATGCCGGCGACCACCTTGGCGTGCGGCGGGATGACGATCACCACGCCGGGCGGGAACGCCTGGGTCTCGTCGATCGCCTGGGTCGACTGCGCGAACAGCACGCCGCCCATCGCCGCGGCCAGCGCCTCGTCGTAGCTGCGGCTGTCGCAGTCCCAGCTGCCATCGGGGCCGGCGTACGACGTCTCGGGCACCCAGAACCAGTTCGAGTGGTGGAAGCCGCTGCCGGTCGCCAGCGTCACCGCGTTGACGTACAGCGGCTGGTCGTTGCCGAGCGTCCAGCTGACGCAGCGGTTGGTGACCTCTTCGCCGGGGGCGACGGTGTACGTGTCGATGCGCTTGGTGAGCGGCGCCGGCGCGCCGGCGGCGTCGGGCTCGAGCGCGGCGGGCGACGAACACGCGGTGGTGGCGACGACGAGCGCGGCGAGGACCAGGCGCGACATCCGCCCATCGTAACGGCGCAGCCGGTCCGCCGCCATGGAGTAAAGTGGCAGGATGTCGAAGCTCCTCGCGTGGGCCGAGTCGCTGTGGACCGGCGCGGTGGCCACCGATCACGGCTCGATCCTCACCGGGGGCATCGGCACGCCGATCACCGAGGTCGCGCCCGGGGTGGCGTTCCTGGCCAACTTCGCCAACGTCATCGCCGTCGACGGCGGCGCCGAGCTCGGGCTGATCGACACCGGCAGCCCGCTGACCGCGCAGCGGGTCTTCGACGAGGTCGGCCGCTGGCGCGCGGCGCCGGTGGTGGCGGCGATCTACACCCACGGGCACATCGACCACGCGATGGGCATCGGGCCGTTCGACGCCGCGGCGGTCGCGGCGGGCCGGCCGCGGCCTCGGGTCTACGCCCACGAGGCGGTGGCGGCGCGCTTCGATCGCTACCGGCTCACCGCCGGCTGGAACGGCGCGATCAACCGCCGGCAGTTCCGCATGCCGGGGCTGGCGTGGCCCACCGAGTACCGCTACCCCGACGTCACGTACCGCGGCCAGTGGAAGCTGGCGATCGGCGAGCAGAAGGTCGAGCTGCACCACGCGCTCGGCGAGACCGACGATCACACCTGGACCTGGCTGCCGGGGCCGCGGGTGTTGTGCACCGGCGATCTGTTCATCTGGGCCGCGCCCAACTGCGGCAACCCGCAGAAGGTGCAGCGCTACGTGCGCGAGTGGGCCGACGCGCTCGACGCGATGCGCGCGCTGGCGCCGGCGGTGCTGCTGCCCGGCCACGGGCCGCCGATCGTCGGCGAGGCCCGCGTCGCCCAGGCGCTCGGCGAGACCGCGACCTTGCTCCGCACGCTGCACGATCAGACCGTCGCGGCGATGAACCAGGGCCTGACCCTCGACGAGGTGATCGCCGCGGTGACCGTGCCGCGCGAGCTGCTCGAGCGGCCGTACCTGCGGCCGGTCTACGACGATCCGGTGTTCATCATCCGCAACGTGTGGCGGCGCTACGGCGGCTGGTGGGACGGCAACCCGGCGCACCTGTTGCCGCCGCGCGAGCGGGCGCTGGCCGCCGAGGTGACCCACCTGGCCGGCGGCGCGGCGGCGCTGGCGGCGCGCGCCGAGGCGGTGGCCGAGGCCGACCTGGCGCTGGCGTGTCAGCTCGCCGAGTGGGCCGCCGCGGCCGCGCCCGACGACGCCGGCGTGCGCGCGATCCGCGCCGCGCTGTACAAGCGCCGCGCCGACGGCCAGCCCAGCTTGATGGCCAAGAGCATCTTCACGGCGGCCAGCGAGGGGCGATGACGCTGGGCCAGCTCGCGCCGATCGTCATCGGCACCGCGGTGCAGGTCGGCTTTCACTACTACCTGTGGCGGCGGCTGGTGCGCGATCCGGGTTGGTCGGCGCTGGTCCGCCGCGTCGCGACCGCGGCGATCGTGGTGCTCGGCGTGTCGACGCCGACGACGATCTGGCTCAACCGCGCCGACGTCGCGTGGATCGGCCCGACGCTGGGCTGGATCGCGTTCCCGTGGATGGCGCTGGTGGCGATCACCGTGACCGTGCTGGCCGCGCTCGATCTCGGGCGGCTGGCGTGGACCGGCTGGCGGCGGTTGGCGGCCCGCGGCGCGAACGAGGCGCCGGCCGATCCCTCGCGGCGGCGGGCGCTGGCGCGGCTGACCGGCGGGGCCGCGGTGGTGGCGTCGACCGCGACGGTCGCGGCCGGGCTGCGCACCGCGCTCGGCGATCCGGAGATCACCACCGTCGAGATCGCGATCCCCGGACTCGATCCGCGCTTCGACGGCTTCACGATCGCGCAGCTCACCGATCTGCACGTCGGCATGACGATCGATCGCGACTACGTCGCGCGGGTGGTCGCGCAGGTCAACGCGATCGGCGCCGACGTGATCGCGGTGACCGGCGACATGGTCGACGGCACGGTCGCCGCGCTCGCGCACGACGTCGCGCCGCTCGGCGAGCTGCGCGCGCCGGCTGGCGTGTACTTCGTGATCGGCAACCACGAGCTCTACGCTGGCGTCGAGCCGTGGCGGCGGCACTTCGCCGGGCTCGGGCTGACGCCGCTGCGCAACCAGCACGTCGTGCTGCGCCGGGGCGACGCGGCGCTGGTGCTGGCCGGCGTCGACGATCACACCGGCGGGAAGTTCGGCGCCGCCCACGCGCCGCGCTACGACGACGCGCTGGCCGGCCGGCCGGCCGACGCCCCGGTGGTGCTGCTGGCCCACCAGCCGCGGCAGATCGTCCACGCGATCCGCCACCGCGTCGCGCTGCAGCTGTCGGGGCACACCCACGGCGGCCAGGTGTGGCCGTGGCACTTCGTCGTGGCGCTGCAGCAAGGCGGGCGGGTCGCCGGCCGCTACGACGAGCAGGGCACGACGCTGTACGTCTGTCGCGGCGCCGGCTACTGGGGCCCGCCGGTCCGCGTCGGCGCGCCGCCGGAGATCGCGCGGATCGTGCTGCGAGCGCCGCGGTGAAGGCCGCGGCGGTGGCGGCGCTGATCGCCGCGGCCTGCGGTGGCGGCGGGCCCGCGCGCGCGCCGGCGCCCGCGGGCGCGGCGTTCACGCGGATCGTCGTCGACACCGGCGGCGATCACGGCCTGTCGGGCCTGGCGGTCGACGCGGCCGGCACGCTGTGGTCCGTCGCCGAGCGCGGCGCGGTCGCGCTGGCGATCACGCTCGACGGCGACCGCGCGCAGGCGGTCCGCTACCCGGTCCACGGGCTGCCGGCTGGCGAGGATCTCGAGGCCGTGGCGATGGCGGCCGACGGGCTGTGGGTCGGCACCGAGGGCCGCGCCCGCGGCGTCGCGCGGGTGTTCCACCTGGTGCGGCAGGGCGACGGGCTGGTCGTGGCCGGCGCGCCGATCGAGCTGCGCGCCGCTGACGTCGGCGTGGCGATCGACGCCAACCACGGGGCCGAGGGCGTGTGCAGCGTCGGGGACGTCGTCGCGATCTCGCTCGAGAGCGTCGGCGGCCGCGGCGCGGCGCGGTGGGCGCCGGTGGTCAGCGTCGACGTGGCGCGCGGGACGCGGCGCGTCCAGCGGCTGGCGTTGACGACCACCACCGGCAAGCTGGCCGCGCTCGACTGCTGGCGCGACGGCGCGCGCGTGCGCGCGGTGGCCGTCGAGCGTCACTTCGCGGTGACGCGGCTGCTCGGCTTCGAGCTCGGCGGCGCTGACGACGCGATCGTGCCGACGGTGCTGCTCGACCTGGCGCCGATCCTGCGCGGCCGCCTCAACCTCGAGGGCCTCGTCCGGTTGCCGGACGGCCGGCTGGTCGCGGTGGTCGACAACCAGTACCGCACGATCACCGGCCCCGACGAGCTGTTGCGGTTCGCCGCGCCGCTGGCGCCGTGAGCGGTCAGTACCGCGGCCACTCGTGGCAGCACACCGCGACGAGCTGGCTCGACGCCTGCGTCGCGCCGACGCCGTCGCTGGTGCACCCCTGGACGAACGCGAACGTGAAGGACCCGACGATCTGCGACGTCCACGACCGGCCGGGGTTCGGCACGCCCGCGTAGCAGACCGCGGCGCGCCACTGGTTGAGCGAGCAGATGCCCGCGCGGTACTGCCCGTCGCAGTAGTCCGCGGCCTGGTCCCAGGGCAAGAACGGTCCGCTGGCGAAGCACAGCGTCGAGAAGGCCTGGTCGATCTGGATCATGCCGGCGGGACACGCCGCGATGGACGTGGGGCCGGCCGGGCCCTGGGGACCCTGCGGGCCGGTGAGGCCGATCGGGCCTTGCGGGCCGGTGGCGCCGGTGAGGCCGGTGAGGCCGATCGGACCTTGCGGGCCGGTGGCGCCGGTGAGGCCGGTGAGGCCGATCGGGCCTTGCGGGCCCGTCGCGCCGGTAAGGCCGGTCGCGCCGGTGAGGCCGATCGGACCTTGCGGGCCGGTAGCACCGGTCGCGCCGGTGAGGCCGATCGGGCCTTGCGGGCCGGTCGCGCCGGTGGCGCCGGTGAGGCCGATCGGACCTTGCGGGCCGGTGGCGCCGGTGAGGCCGGTCGCGCCCGTGAGACCGGTG
>Ga0075163_10004483_pt1:0-17500 | contig 18752 bp, 11 predicted proteins | sample JI1023141ADNA_FD_71478 | JGI IMG/M metagenome (GOLD analysis project Ga0075163, IMG submission 71478) | Wastewater effluent complex algal communities from Wisconsin, to seasonally profile nutrient transformation and Carbon sequestration -... | ecosystem: Engineered > WWTP > Effluent >...
CACATCGTCCACCGCGACGTGTCGCCGCCCAACATCATGCTGTCGAAGAACGGCGAGGTGAAGATCGTCGACTTCGGGCTGGCCAAGGCCAACAGCCAGGTCGAGCAGACCGATCAGGGCGTCGTGAAGGGCAAGTTCAGCTACCTGTCGCCCGAGGCGGCGTGGGGGCTCGAGGTCGACGCCCGCACCGACGTCTTCGCGATCGGCATCATCCTGTGGGAGATGCTGTCGGGCCGGCGGCTGTTCTACGGCGACACGGCGTACGCCACCGTCGAGCTGGTCCGCGAGGCGCGGGTGCCGTCGCTGACCGCGCTCAACCCCAACATCGACGCCGAGCTCGACGGCATCGTCCGCACCGCGCTGGCCCGCGACCCGGCGCAACGCTTCCAGTCGGCGGCCGACGTCGGCGACGCGCTGGCGCACTACCTGTTCTCGCGCGAGTGGAAGGTCACGTCCCGCGACGTCGCCAACCTGGTGCGCGACGGGCGGGTCGCCGCCGCCCGCAGCGGCTCGACCCGGCTGTCGCTGATCGACGCGCTGGTCGCCGACGAGCGCGCCCAGATGCTGGCCGACGTCGCCGCCGACCTGGCCCGCGGCGCCACCGGCCCGAGCAACGCCTTCGGCCACGAGATCACCACCACCAGCACGCGCGACTGGGCCGCCGAACTCGGGCTCGATCAGCTCGAGTGACCGCCGGCCGCGCCCGGCTTACAGTGCCGACATGGACGTCCCGCGCCTCCCGGATCCGGTCGCCCGCGCCTACGCCGGCGCGCTCCACGCGATCGCGCTCGCCGATCGCGAGCTGACGGCCACCGAGAGCGCGCGGCTCGATCAGCTGCTCGAGCGACGCTGCCCGGGCGTCGATCGCGAGGACCTGTTCTTCGCGCGGGTCACGCCCGAGGGGTTCGCCGCCGCGGTGCGCGCCCACGCCGCCGCCGACCGGGTCGCGATCGGGCTGGCGTTCGTGAGCGACGCGGTCGCGCTGGGCACCGTCGACGGCGAGCTGGCCAGCGCCGAGGCCCACGCCATCTTGCGGGTCGCGCGGTGCCTGGGGCTCACGCTGGCGGAGGTCGGCGCGGTGACCAACGATCTCGACGAGTGGATCGGCAGCCTGGCCTGACGCGCGCGCTCACTGGCCCGGGGCCGGCCCGGCCGGCGCGACCTCTTCGCCGACCGGCGTGTTGTCGCTGCGATCGACCCGCAGGCTGTCGCGCATCGGGATCTCGGCGGCGAGCCGCTCCGGGAACCGCCAGGTCGCCTGCACGACGACGGTGGTGCGGTCGTACTCGAACGCCGGCGTGGCGGCCGCGGCGGTCTCGCCCGGCAGCTGCCGCAGGTGCTGCGCGCGCAGCGCCAGCGTGATGTCGCCGCGCGGCGCGTAGGTCAGCGCCACGTCGGCGTTGACGACGTTGATCGTCGAGGTGACCTCGTCGCCGCGGATCACCTGGCTGCGGCTGGCGCCGATCGCGCCCGACGCCATCAGCTTGGGCAGGTTGGGATCGTCGGTCAGCCACGGCAACGGCAGCGTCGCGTTGACCAGCGCCAGATCGCTGATCGTGTTCTCGGCGATGTACAGGTTGGGCGCCATCGTCCGGCGCACCTGCATCCCGGCCATGCCCCAGGTCGGGGCGTAGCTGACGCTGACGCCGACGGTGGGCTGCACCATCGACGGCGCGTCGTCGAGCGACGCGACCCAAACCACGCCGCCGTCGGCCATCGCGTTCCACCGCGGCGTGAAGTCGCGCCGGTACGACAGCGTCAGCGCGTTGTTGAGCGAGCGCGCGTCGCCGGTGGCCTGCTCGAGCGTCACGTAGCGGGTCTGCGCCGCCAGCGCGACCGCCGAGTGCTTCCAGCCGCGATCGGCGCCGAGGCTGCCGCCGAGCTCGTAGCCGCCGCTGTCGGTGGCGGGCGCGCCGGCCGCGCCGTCGATCGTGCTGGCGAACCGCCGCACCTGCAGGCCCTGGCTCAAGCGCAGCTCGGGGGTCACGCCGAAATGCAGGCCCTGACCCGCGTCGAGCGCCCAGTAGCGGCCGTTGCCGCTGACCGTCGCCTGGGGCTGCCCCTCGACCGGCGCGGCGCGCGTCGACAGCGCGGCTAGCGTGCCGCTGGTGAACGTGCTCGAGGCCTGGACCTCGGTGCGCGGCGACGTCAGGAAGAAGCCGCGCCAGGTCGCGACGTGGCCGAGCGACCGAGCCTCGTCGTGCTCGAGGTACAGGTTGGCCTCGAGATCGTACTCGAGGTTGTGGATCGTCCGCGGCGTCTCGTAGGTGCCGAGCACGCCGGGCCGGAACTGCAAGAGCAGGTCGCTCTCGTGCGGCGGGCGCGTCGGATCCGGATCGTCGGGGACCGCGAAGATGTTGTCGGTCCACGACGCCTGCGTCGACCCGATCACGTGGAGGCTGTAGTTGGCGTCGGCGCGCGCCGCGCCGGGCGACGCCAGCGCGAGCCCTGCGAGGGCGCACCCGACCGGAAACCTGTTGCGACGTCCCACGGGCCCGAACCTAGCGTGGTTGTGTCGGATCCGCACGCCTGGCGGTGCCGGGGACGTACGCTGGCTTCCGCCGCGCGTCGGGGGCGACCGCGCCACGCTGACGCACCGAGGTGTCCACTGGCAGTCACGCTGGCCGGCGGTGCTCGCCGCGGGCGGGTGAGGCGGCGGCGGCGCAGCGACGCAACGGCGCGCCTCGGCGCGCGACGACGCGATCGCGGCCGCCTGGCCTCGTGCTTGCAGTCTCCCATCGCGATGGGATCGCGCGAGGCACAGGTCGGCCGTTACCGAGTGGTCCGGCGACTCGCGATCGGCGGCATGGGCGAGGTGTTCCTGGCCGAGAACCCCGACGAGCGGCAGCGCCCGGTGGTGGTCAAGACGCTGCGCGAACCCGACGACGGCGCCCAGCGGTTGATGTTCCTCGACGAGGCGCGGATCGCGTCGTCGCTGGTCCACGATCACCTGGCCCAGGTCTACGAGGTCGGCCGGCACGCCGGCGGCTACTTCCTCGCGATGGAGTACGTCCACGGCGAGTCGGTGCGCACCGTGCTCGAGCGCGCGTCGGCGCGGCGGCGGCCGCTGCCGCTCGACTTCTGCCTCACCGTGATCGCCGCCGCGGCCGCCGGGCTGCACCACGCGCACCAGCGGCGCGGCCCCGACGGCGCGCCGCTGGGGATCGTCCACCGCGACGTGACGCCGTCGAACCTGATGGTCGGCTTCGACGGCGCGGTCAAGGTGATCGACTTCGGCATCGCCAAGGCCGCGCGGCGCGCGACCTCGACGCAGGGCGGGGCGGTGAAGGGCAAGACCGCGTACCTCGCCCCCGAGCAGCTGCTGGCGCAGCCGGTCGATCGCCGCGCCGACGTGTTCGCGCTCGGCGTCGTGCTGTACGAGCTGTGCACGCTGACCCGCGCGTTCGTCGGCGCCAACGAGTACGAGACGATGCAGCGGGTGGTGAAGGTCGATCTGGTGCCGCCGTCGCTGCGGGTGTCCGGCTTCCCGCTCGCGCTCGAGGCGGTGATCGCCCGCGCGCTGGCCCGCGCGCCGGCCGATCGCTACCCGGACACGCTGGCGCTGCGGCGCGCGCTCCTGGCCGTCGCCGACACCCAGCGGCTCGAGCTCGGGCCGGCGGCGGTGCGGCGGTGCCTGGCCAGCCTGTTCGAGCCGGTGGTGGCGGCGGTCGCCGACGAGACGTCGTCGGGGCGGCGGCGGCGGCTGGCCCGCGGCACCGGCGCGGCGGGGCTGACGCCGGAGCTCCCCGACGACTTCGATCCGGCGCGCACGACGCTGCGCTGGGAGTGGCTGCCGCCGGCGGCGCTCCTGGCCGGCGGGGCCAGCGGCCCGAGCGTCGCCCCGCCCGCCGCGGCGCCCGCGGTCGCGGCCCCGGCGGTCGCGACCTCGGTTGCGGCCCCGGCGACGCTCGCGAGCCCGCCGGTCGCGGTGGCGTCGGCCGTGATCGCGCGGGCGCCCGCGCGCCGCCGTGGCGCGCTGCTCGTCGGCGCGGCGGCGCTCGCGCTGGTGGCCGCGATCGCGATCGTCGCGTGGCCGCGCCCGCCGCTGCCCGCGTCGCCCCGCGTCGCGCCCGCGGGCCCGGCGCCGAGCGCGCCGCCGATCGCGCCCGCGGTCGTCGCGCCCGCGCCCGCCGCCGTCGCGCCGACGCCGACGCCGACGCCCGCGCCCGCGCCCGCGCGCACCGTGTGGCTGCGCGTGACCAGCGCGCCGACCGACGCCACCGTGCTGCTCGACGGCGTGCGCCTCGGTCGCACGCCGCTCGCGATCGAGGTCGAGCGCCGCGGCCGCACCACCGCGACGCTCAAGCTGCGCCGCCACGGCCGCGCGGTCCGGATCGCGGTGCCGCTGGTGGCCGACGTCGTCGAGCACGTCGTCATCCCCGGCGCGCGCTGACGCCGCTCACGGCTCGCCGCGCAGCGCCTCCTTCATGATCTTGCCGCTGGGGTTCTTGGGCAGCGCCGCGCGCAGGTCGATCTGCGTCGGGATCTTGTAGCCGGGCAGGCGATCCTTCAGGAACGCGCCGAGCGCCGCCGCGTCGAGGCCGCTGCCGTCGTCGGCGACGACGAACGCCCGCAGCCGATCGCCGAGCAGCTCGTCGGGCACGCCGATCACCGCGCACTCGATCACCGCCGGGTGCTCGGCGATCGCGTCCTCGATCTCCTTGGCCGAGACCCGGTGGCCGCCGACCTTCAGCAGATCGCGCGCGCGCCCGACCAGCCAGAACCGCCCGGCGGCGTCGACCCGCGCCAGATCGCCGGTGCGGTAGCCGTGGGGGCCGAGCACCCGCGCGGTCTCGGCCGGATCGTTCCAGTAGCCCTCCATCAGGTTCGGGCCCTCGGCGAACAGCTCGCCCGGCTCGTCGACGGCGCACGGCGCGCCGTCGGGCCCGCGCACGGTCAGCGTCACGTCGGGGATCGCCCGGCCGATCGAGCCGAGCGCCTCGGGCTGCTCGCGCAGCTCGCGCGGCGGCAGGTACGCCAGCCGCGCCGACGCCTCGGTCGCGCCGTACATCACGAACAGCCGGCGCGGGCCGATCGCCGCGAGCACGCCGCGCGTCAACGTCGGGCTCATGCCGCCGCCGGCCTGGGTCAGCCAGCGCAGCTCGGGCAGGCCGCTGGCCAGCCGCGCCGCGAAGTCGGTCTTGTGCATCAGGATCGCGTAGGTCGACGGCACGCCGGAGATGCCGGTGACGCGCTCGCGGGCCAGCGTGTCGAGCGCGGTGGTCGGGTACTGGAAGCGGTTCTCGACGATCACCGCGCCGCCGACCGCGAAGGTCGTGGTCAGGACCGACAGGCCGTAGACGTAATAGAACGGCAACAGCGCCAGGCTGCGCTCGTCGTCGCCCAGCTCGAGGTAGCCGAGGATCGAGCGCACGTTGGCGACGACGTTGGCGTGGCGCAGCACCGCGCCGCGCGGCCGGCCGGTCGAGCCCGAGGTGTAGATGATCGCCGCGCGCGCCGCGGGCGCGACCGCGACGGTCGGCGCGGCGCCGCCCGGTGTCGCCGCCGCCACCACCCGCGCCGCCGGCAGCGCGCCGGCCAGCCGCGGCGCGATCGCCGCGGGCGCGACGATCGTCAGCGCGCCCAGCTCGGCGCCGGCCTGGGCCACCACCCGCTCGACGCGCGCGCCGATCACCAGCGCCGTCGCGCCGCAGTCGGTGACGTAGTGCACGAGCGACTTCGGATCGGCGGCGGTGTTGATCGGCACCGCCACCGCGCCCGCGGCGAGCGCGCCGAAGAAGCCCGCGACCCACGCCAGGCCGTTGTGCGCCATCAGCGCGACGCGATCCCCGGGCGCCACGCCCAGCTCGACCAGCTGCGCGGCCATCGCGGTGGCCGCCGCCGCGACCTCGGCGTAGGTCCAGCGCCCGCCGTCGGGGTCGTGGGCCACCAGCGCGACCCGATCGGGGACGCGGGCCGCGGTGGAGAACAGCACGTCGTGCAGGCGCTCGATCGTCACCGGGCGATGCTACCGCGGCCACCGGTCGTGCGCGCGCGGCGGGGCGTCGCGCGGTTTGACCCGCGGCGCGCGCGCGTGTGACCGTCGGGCGTGGGCCTGCTCGACCCGGCACCGCCGCCGTACGATCCGCTGGCGTGGGCGCAGGCGCCGTTGCCCGAGCGCGGCCGCGCGGTGTGCCAGGCGTGGGCGGTGCAAGGCTACGGGACGCCGCTGGCCGCGTACGGCTTCTACGCCGCCAAGCTGGCGCTGTACGTCGGCGGCTGGATCGCCTGGTGCGCGTGCACGCCCGGGCTCGGGCGGCTGGCGGCGATCGGCGACTGGTGGCTGCACCCGATCGCGTTCACCAAGGCGATCCTGTGGAGCATGCTCTTCGAGGGGCTCGGCCTCGGCTGCGGCAGCGGGCCGCTGACCGGGCGCTACGTCCCGCCGATCGGCGGCGCGCTGTACTTCGCGCGGCCCGGCACCACCAAGCGCGCCCGCTGGCCGGCGCTGCCGGTGATCGGCGGCCACCGCCGGACCTGGCTCGACGTGGCGCTGTACCTCGGCGTCGTCGGCGCGCTGATCGTCGCGCTGGCGTCGGCCGCGCCGCCGCGCGCGCTGCTGATCGCGATCGCCGTCGCGGTGCCGGTGCTCGGCGCGTGCGATCGCACCACCTTCCTGGCGTTCCGCGGCGAGCACTACTGGACGACGATCGTCGTGCTGGTCGCGGCGACCGAGCCGCTGGCCGGCGCCCAGGCGGTGCAGCTCGCGCTGTGGGGCTGGGCCGGCGTGTCCAAGCTGAACCACCACTTCCCGAGCGTGGTCGGCGTGATGGTGTCGAACTCGCCGGTCACGCGCTGGCGCTGGCTGCGCACCCGGATGTACCGCCGCTACCCCGACGATCTGCGCCCGTCGGCGCTGGCCACCGCGATGGGCCACGCCGGCACCGCGCTCGAGCTCGCGGTGCCGCTGGTGCTCGGCTTCACCGACGGCGGCGCGTCGCTCACGCTCGGGCTGGTGCTGATGCTGGTGCTGCACGGCTTCATCACCTCGAACGTGCCGATGGGCGTGCCGCTCGAGTGGAACGTGATGGTGGTGTACGGCGGGTTCGCGCTGTTCTACGCGCACCCCGGGCTGTCGCTCGCCGACGTCGGGCCGCCGCCGCTGGCCGCCGCGCTGGTGGTGCTGCTGATCGGCGTGCCGCTCGTCGGCAACTTGCGGCCGGGCGCCATCTCGTTCCTGCTCGCGATGCGCTACTACGCCGGCAACTGGGCCTACGGCGTGTGGCTGTTCAAGGGCGACAGCTACCGCAAGCTCGATCGCCTGACCAAGACCTCGCCGTGGGTCCACGATCAGCTCGCGCGGTTCTACGATCGCGCCACCGCCGTCGGGCTGGTCGGCAAGGTGGTCGGCTTCCGGCTGATGCACCTGCACGGCCGCGCGCTGGGCGCGCTGGTGCCGCAGGCGATCGACGCGCCGCTCGCCGACTACGAGTGGGTCGACGGCGAGCTGGTCGCCGGCCTCGCGCTGGGCTGGAACTTCGGCGACGGCCACCTCCACGACGAGGGGCTGATCGCCGCGCTGCAGGCGCAGTGCGGCTTCGCGCCCGGCGAGCTGCGCTGCGTGCTGGTCGAGGCGCAGCCGATCCATCGGCCGGCGCTGGCGTGGCGGATCGTCGACGCCGCCACCGGCCCGATCGCCGCCGGCACGCTGGCGATCTCGGCGCTGCGCGCCCGCCAGCCGTGGGAGGGCGGGCCAGTTGACGCGGTCGCCTCGCCCGAGGGACGTTCGCCGCCATGACCCGCTCGGCTGGCCTCGCCTTGATCCTCGCCCTGTGCGGCTGCGGCGCCGCGCCCGCGCCGCGGACGCCGCGGCTCGATCCCGAGGCGCTGTTCGCGCAGGTCGCGCCGTCGGTGGTCTACACCCGCGCGCGCTACGAGGCGGCGCCCGACGACGTCACCGTCGACACCGGCGTCGGCGTCGTGATCCACGCCAGCGGGCTGGTCCTGACCTCGTGCCACCAGCTCACCCACTCCGACGACGGCGTCAAGGCCAAGGAGATCGAGCTGCTCCTGGCCGAGCCCGATCCGGTGCGCCACACCTTCCGCCCCAGCGCGCCGATCAAGGCCGACGTCGTGGCCTGCTCCGACGAGCCCGACCTCGGCCTGGTGCGGATGCGCGGCGGCGGCCACGGCCGGGCGCCGATCGCGCTGGCCACCGCGCTGCCGCGCCCCGGCGGCTGGTTCGCGGTGGTCGGCGCCACCCACCTCGGCTTCCTGTGGTCGGTGCAGCAGTGCCTGGCCTCGGGCATCGGCGATCAGCGCGACACCGGCACCGCCCCGTACGGCGCGGTCAGCGCCGAGGCCGCCGCCGAGACCCGCAAGGGCATGACGCCCGGCACCGTGATCCAGTCGGGCTGCCACGTGAACCCGATGAGCGGCTCGCCGGCGATCGACGCCGTCGGGCGCATCGTCGGGCTGCACCTGTTCAGCCGCTACAACACCGACGAGCCGCCCGAGGAGGTGAACTACTACCTCGGCGCCGACGAGATCGAGCGCTTCGTCGCGCCGTACCTCGCCAAGGAAGTCGCGCCGCCGACGCGGTGAGCGCGCTGCGAAGCGCTCGCACGTCACCCGCGCGTCGCGCACCGCTTGCGCGTCGACGACCCGCGTCAACGACGTGATCTCGTCACGAATGAGCGCGGCTCGCTTGCGGCCTCTCGCGTGAGCTGCGTAGGGTGGATCACGCACGGCTCGGCTCGTGAACCACTAGCTGGAGACGAAGATGGGGACTCTCAAGCGGACCGCCTGGTGCGCCTTGGCGCTGCTGTGCCTGCTGTTGCCGACGCGCGTCCACGCGCTCGAGCCCGGCGCGCAGTTCAGCTACGACACCAACCGTGAGTCGGTCGACGCGTTCTTCGGCGCGTTCACGTGGAGCGTGCCGATCGAGGTGCCGGCGTTCCACGGCCTCGAGCCGAGGGTCGCGATCACCTACGCGTCGGCCAGCCGCCACAACGGCCAGGAGGGCGTCGGCGGTGGCCTCTCCGGGTGGTCGACGATCGAGCGCGCGTCGGTGGGCAAGGGCACGCCCAAGTACGCGGCCGGCGACATCTACCTCCTCGACGGCGTCGAGCTGGTGGCGTCGACCGCGCTGGGCGGCACCCACGCCACCAAGACCCAGTCGTTCCGCCGCATCACGCTGTCGGGCGCCAACTGGCTGGTGTGGGAGCGCGACGGCACCAAGTCGACCTACACGCCGATGTTCACCGTCGGCAGCAACACCTACCGCTGGGGCCTGAGCAGCGTCGTCGATACGTTCGGCAACACCGTCACGTACTCGTGGACCTGCACCGGCGGCGATTGCTACCCCAACCAGATCACCTACGACGGGTACAGCGTCGTCGCCACCTGGGCGACGCGCACCGATCAGCCGACCTTCGCCACCGGCGGCACCGCGCTGGGCAAGACCGTCAATCGCCTGAGCACGATCCAGGTCAAGGCCGGCACCACGCTGATCCGCAAGTACACCGTCACCTACGGCGCGACCGCGTCGACCGCGCAGTCGGTCATGACCAAGGTCCAGCAGGCGGGCAAGGACGGCACGACGACCTTGCCGGGGACGACCTTCGGCTGGCCGACCGAGTGGGCCGGCGGGTTCAACGCGGGCCAGGCCGACACCATGACCAACGCGTCGGGTGAGCTGCTCATGGCCGACGTCAACGGCGACGGCAAGGCCGACGCGATCGAGCACTGGAACGGCAAGGACGTCTGGGTGCACCTGTCCAACGGCGACGGCACCTTCGGCGCCGGCACGTACACGTCGATGGCCAACCCGTCGGGCGAGCTGTTCATGGGCGACGCCAACGGCGACGGCAAGGCCGACCTGTTCGAGCACTGGGCCGGCAAGGACGTCTGGGTCCACCTGTCCAACGGCAACGGCACCTTCGGCGCCGGCACCCACACGATCATGGCCAACGCCTCGGGCGACCTCTTGCTCGGCGACGCCAACGGCGACGGCAAGGACGATCTGTTCGAGCACTGGAACGGCAAGGACGTCTGGGTCCACCTGTCCAACGGCAACGGCACGTTCGGCGCCGGCACGTACACGTCGATGGCCAACGCCTCGGGCGAGCTGATCCTCGGCGACGTCAACGGCGACGGCCGGGACGATCTGGTCGAGCACTGGAACGGCTACCAGATGTGGGTCCACCTCTCGAACGGCAACGGCACGTTCGGCGCCGGCACGTACACCGCGCTGGCCAACACCTCGGGCGAGCTGTTCATGGCCGACATGAACGGCGACGGCCGCGCCGACGCGGTCGAGCACTGGAGCGGCTACCAGGTGTGGATCCACCTGTCGAACGGCAACGGCACGTTCGCCGCGGGCGTCTACACGGCGCTGGCCAACTCGTCGGGCGAGCTGCGCCTGGCCGACGTCAACGGCGACGGCCGCGCCGACGTGATCGAGCACTGGAGCGGCTACCAGGTGTGGGTGCACCTGTCCGATGGGGCCGGCGGCCTCAAGACCGGCGTCTACACCGCGATGGCCAACTCGTCGGGCGAGCTGTTCATGGCCGACGTCAACGGCGACGGCCGCGCCGACGCGGTCGAGCACTGGGCCGGCGCCAGCCTGTGGACCCACCTCGCCGGCGCCACCACCCAGCCGTCGTTCGTCGCGACCTCGGTCGGCCACGGCTACGGCGCGACCACCACCGTCACGTACAAGCCGTCGTCGGCGTGGACCAACACCAACAACCCGCCGCTGACGCCGACCGTCGCGACGATCGCGACCAACGACGGCCGCGGGATCGTCCGCACCACGACCTACACCTACTCGGGCGGCAACTGGGACGCGGCCGATCGCCGGTTCCTCGGGTTCCGCTACCAGAAGTCGGCCGACACCAGCGGCGCCTACCGCGAGGTCTACTTCTACCAGGGCGCCGCGTACTCGGTCGGCGAGATCGAGGACGTCTACTACAAGACCTCGGCGGGCGGCGTGATGGAGCGGCAGTACCGCACCGTCGCCAACCCGCCCGGCGTCACCAACGCCGCGCCGTACCAGCGCCTGCTCCTGCAGGACGATCGCTACGAGTGCAGCGGCGACGCCACCTGCAAGAACACGCGGATCGCCTACACCTACAACGGCTACGGCCAGGCGACGCAGAAGATCGAGCACGGTGACGTCGCGGTCACCGGCGACGAGCGCGGCGAGTACACGACGTACTACCCCAACACCACGACCTACGTGGTCGCGCGGCCGGCCGACGTCGTCCAGCGCGCCGGCACCACCACCGCCGGGGCGCTCGTCGCCGAGCAGCGGACGTACTACGACGCCGCGGCGCTGGCGACGCCGCCGGTCAAGGGGGCGCCGACCCGCACCGAGCTGTGGCTCGGCGGCGAGGCGCGCTGGCTGGCGTCGACCGCGACCTACGACGCCTACGGCAACCGCCTCACCGAGACCAACCCGCGCGGCGCCACCACCAGCTACGCGTACGACGCGACCTACCACCTGTACCCGGTGTCGGCGACCGATCCGCTCGGCCACGTCGCGACGAAGACCTGGGACTACCTGTGCGGCCTCGAGCTGACCGACACCGACGCGAACCTGCGGGCCACGACCCGCACCTACGACACGCTGTGCCGCCAGACCCAGGAGTCGACGCCCGACGGCGGCTACACCAAGTGGAGCTACGTCAACGTCGGCACGCCGACGACCCAGTACGTGCTGCGGTCGGTGTCGGACGGCACCGCGAACGACCTGTGGGACAAGACCTTCTTCGACGGCCTCAACCGGCCGTACCTGACCGAGGCCGAGCCCGCCACCGGCACCGTCGGCTACAAGGTCACGACGACGTACGACACCCGCGGCCTGACCGCGTCGACCAGCGCGCCGTACGCCAGCGGCGAGACCGCCAAGCTCACGACCTTCACGTACGACGCGATCGGCCGGAAGACCCAGGAGACCCGCCCCGACGCGTCGACCCGCAAGTACCTCTACGGCGACTGGTCGATGACCGTCTGCGACGAGCTCGGCAAGCCGCGCTCGGAGTTCCGCGACGGCTACGGTCGCGTCAAGCAGGTGCGCGAGTACACCGGCAAGACCTGCGTGCTGGCGCCGGCGTGCACGGTCGGCACCGACTGCTTCGACACGACGATCGGCTACGACCTGCTCGACAACGTCGTCACCGTCACCGACGCCAAGGCGCTGGTGGCGACCGCGACCTTCGACACCGCCGGGCGCAAGACCCAGATGACCGACCCCGACCTCGGCACCTGGCGCTACGCCTACGACGACGCCGGCAACCTGACCTCGCAGACCGACGCGCGCGGCCAGACGCTGACGATGGCCTACGACCTGCTCGGCCGCCGCACCACGACCACGGTCGCCGCCACCGGCGCGGTGGTGTCGACCCTGGCCTACGATCAGGCCGGCCACGGCGACGGCGTCGGCCGCATGACCTCGATGACCGACCTGTCGGGCTCGACGTCGTGGAGCTGGGACAGCATGGGGCAGGAGACCAGCAAGACCCAGGTCATCGGCGGCACCGCCTACACGATCGGCCGCAGCTACGACGCCGCCGGGCGTCCGGCGACGGTGACCTATCCCGACGGCGAGGTCGTGACCTACGCCTACGCCCCCAGCGGCAAGCTGAGCGGGATGAGCAGCCCGCTCGGCAGCTACGTGAGCGGCGCCAGCTTCGACGCGCGCGGCGGCCTGACGACGCGCACCCTCGGCAACGGCGTCGTCGAGACGTTCACCCGCGACGCCAAACGGTTCTGGGTCACCGCGGCGACCGCCAGGCTCGGCACCACGACCCTGCACGACCTGACGATCGGCCGCAACCTGCGCGGCGAGACCACGGCGCGCAGCAGCACCGCCAGCCCGCAGGACGTCTGGACCTACGCCTACGACGACCTCGGCCGCCTGACCACCGCGACCAACACGCCGGTGCCGGCGTGGAGCGAGACCTTCGCGTACGACGCGGTCGGCCGCCTGACCAGCCAGACCTCGACCGGCGCCTACACCTACTCGACCACCACCGGGCCCAAGCACGCGCCGTCGGTCGCCGGCTCGCTCGGCGCGCTCAGCTACGACGCCAACGGCAACCTGATCGCCGGCAACGGCCACGCGGTGACGATCGACGCCCAGAACCGGGCGGTGACGGTCGACGGCGCGACGATGGTCTACGACGGCGAGGGCCAGCGGGTGCGGGCCGGCAGCAAGACCTTCGTCGAGGACCTCTACGAGGTCGACGGCGCCACCGCGACCAAGTACTACTACTTCGGCAAGCAGCAGATCGCGCGGCGCGACGCGGCGCTGTACTTCTACCACGGCGATCAGGTCGGCTCGGCGCTGACCATCACCAGCTCGACCGGCGGGGTCGTCGCGCGGCGCGTGTACTCGCCGTACGGCCGCCAGCTGAGCTCGACCGGCTCGCTGTTCGACCCGTTCGGCTTCGCGGGGCAGCGCCTCGATCCGTCGGGGCTGTACCAGATGGGCGCGCGGGCGATGGCGCCGACGATCGCGATGTTCACGTCGCCCGACGTGAGCGCGGCGCCGGATCCCAGCGATCCGCAGTCGCTCAACCGCTTCGCGTACGCGCGCAACAGCCCGACCAACCTGGTCGACCCGACCGGCTTCGAAGAGGAGATGCCGGCGATCTACCTCGACGGCAGCGAGGACTCGTACGACCTGCTCGTCGAGCAGATCGATCAGGGGCTGGTGCCGCTGATCTTCGTGCCCGGCATCCTCAACCCCGAGGGCTCCGACAACCTCGCCAACAACCTCGAGAGCGTCCGCGAGATCCTGGCCAGCAACGGCTACGGCAACCGGCCGTTCTTCTACGTGCAGAACGACAACGGCCTGTGGGGGGCCTTCATCTCGCGCGGCGGCGAGGTCGCCGCGCACCAGCTGACCGACGCGCTGAAGGTGGTCGACCGCCTCGACGGCCAGGTCGACGTGCTGGCGCACTCGAACGGCAACGCCACCACCGCGACCGTGCTGGGCCGCTGGTCGGGCGAGAGCGACAGCCACTGGGGCACGATCCGCAACTTCCTCGGCGTCGAGCCCAACCTCAACCGCGAGCAGGCGGCGACGATCGCCGCGTTCGCCGAGCGGCCGGCGTTCTACGTCAACATCAACGACCCGGCGCTGGCGGTGTCGCTGTTCGGCGGGACGCTCACCGGCGCCGCGGCCGACGCGATCGACGGGCGCACCGTCGACGGCGCCGTGCTCGGGCGCGGCGAGCAGGCGGCGCCGATGACCCACGACATGCTGCCCAACTACAAGCTCGGGCAGCAGAACCACCCGCTGCAGTTCCGCCTCGGAGGCCAGCCGTGACGCGGCCGCAGCGGCTCGCGCTGCTCGGCGCGATCGCCGCGGTGCTGGTGGTCGCGGCGCTGTGGGTGCGCGGCCGCAGCGACCGCAGCCACCGCGACGCCGCGGCGCCGCCGTCAGCGCCGTCGGCCCGGGGCCCTGCCGCGGGTCCGGGCGGTCCGCTGCCCACGCCGCCGCCGCCGGGCGAGACCGGCTCGACGCCCGGCGACTCGCCGTCCACCGGCAGCGAGCCCGAGCCGGGCCGCGGCGGCACCGCCACCGGCGCGCCCGGCGATGGCAGCACCGCGACCGGGGCCGCCGGCGCGACCGGCACCGCGACTGGCGCGCCCGACGCGGACGGCACCGCCACCGGCGCGCCCGCCGGCACCGCCACCACCGCGCACCCCTGAGTCAGCGCGGGCTCGTCGCCGAGCCCGTCATGCTCAGTGCTTGATCTCGGGGATCGCGCCGACCACCTGGGGCGCGAGGCCGAGGTAGCGCGTCGTCGCGCGCTTCTGGTCGATGTCGCGGTAGACGCGCTCGACCTGATCGGCGGTGAGCTTGACCGTCGGCGCGACCTCGGCCGGCGCCACGCCGTGGTTCTTGGCCCACAGGCACAGATCCATCTCGCGGTAGGGCAGGGCGAAGTAGAACTCGTCCTGGCCCTGGGCCAGCGAGTACGTGTCGGTGGTCGGCGCGCGGTTGCAGATGTCGGTGGGCACGCCGAGGTGGCGCGCCATCGCGTAGACCTGGCTCTTGTACAGGTGGGCGATCGGCTTCACGTCGGCCAGGCCGTCGCCGCCCTTCACGAAGAAGCCCTGGTCGTACTCGAGCCGGTTGGGCGTGCCGCTGACCGCGTAGTGCAGGCGATCGGCGTGGAAGTACTCGAGCGTCTTGCGGGTGCGCTGCTTGAAGTTGGTGGCGGCCACGATCTGCAGGTAGGCCGGCAGCGGCAGGCGCTGCTTGTCCATCGTGCCGTCGGGCTTCTGGACCACCAGGTAGTAGACGTTCAGCTCGCCGCCGGCGAGGCCGGGCAGGACGATCTTCGACTTCCAGCCCGGGCCGAACTCCGGGTAGACCATCCGGATCGCCTCGTCGCGGCGGCGGTAGCAGCCGTAGCCGTCGAGGATCGGCGTGATCTCCTCGAGCACCGAGTCGAAGCCGAAGGTGTCGGACACCGACCGCGACAGCTTGATGGTCTCGGCCGACGAGTCGCGCTCGGGCATGTGGATGCCGAACACCTTGGCCTTGCCGAGCGCGCGGGTGGCCAGCGCCGCCACGCACGAGCTGTCGATGCCGCCCGACAGCGCCACCACCAGGCCGCGGCGCTTGCACTCGTGGGCGATGATCCGGCGCAGCTCGGCGCCGATGCGATCGGCCTCGGCGTCGTAGTCGAGATCGAGGACGTCCCAGGACAGCGCCATGGCTAGCCAGCCTTCTTGGCGACGAACGCCGCCAGGTTCGCGACCGAGTCGAGGTTCTCGGGGACGAGCTCGTCGTCGCCGACCTTGATCGCGTACGTCGACTCGACGAACGCCACCAGCTCGAGCACGCCGGTCGAGTCGATGAGGCCGGTCTCCATGAACGAGGCGTCCCGGGCCGGCGCGTCGGCGGCGTTCCCGAACAGGAAGTTGTCGACGATGAACGTGGTCACCGCGCGTTCAACCGTGGCAGCGTCGAGGGCAGACATCTTTGACGGGTATCGCGGGCGTGGCGCGAAATCAAGCCGATGCCTGCGAAACGCTCCGAGGAAGCGTCTGCTAGCCGAGCGCCAGCGAGGCGACGCTCTGACGCGGTACGAGCTGCTACGATGCCGGCCACATGTGTGGCATCGGCGGCCTGGTCGCCCTCACCGATCGCGATCCGCCCGACCGGTCCGCCCTGGCGCGGATGCTCGGCGCGATGCACCACCGCGGCCCCGACGAGTTCGGGACGTACCGCGACCGTCACGCCGGGCTGGCCCACGCCCGGTTGTCGATCATCGACCTGGCCAGCGGCCAGCAGCCGATGTCGAACGAGGACGGCTCGCTGTGGATCGTCTTCAACGGCGAGATCTTCAACTACGTCGAGCTGCGCGCCGAGCTGGTCGCGGCCGGCCACGTGTTCCGCACCAAGAGCGACACCGAGGTGCTGGTCCACGCCTGGGAGCAGTGGGGCGAGGACGCGTTCGACCGGTTGAACGGCCAGTGGGCGATCGCGCTGTGGGACGCGCCGGCCCGGCGGCTGATCCTGGCCCGGGATCGGGTCGGCGTCCGGCCGCTCTACTACGCGGTCCATGACGGCCAGCTGGTGTTCGCCAGCGAGGTCAAGGCGATCTTCGCCGCGGCGCCCAGCTTCCCGCGGGCCTTCGCCCCGGTCGGGATCGATCAGACGCTGACCTTCTGGACCGCGGTGGCGCCGCGGACGGTGTTCGCCGGCGTCCACGAGCTGCCGCCCGGCCACCTGCGGATCTACGACGGCGACGGCGTGCGCGAGCGGGCCTACTGGACGCCGCAGTACCCGGCCGATTTCGGTGGGTCGCTGGACGAGGCGACCGAGGCGGTGCGCGCCGCGCTGGCCCGCGCCACCGAGCTGCGCATGCTGCGGGCCGACGTCGACGTCGGCAGCTACCTGTCGGGCGGGCTCGACAGCTCGCTGATCGCGACCCTGGGCCTGGCGGCCAAGGGCGAGGGCTTCCAGACCTTCTCGCTGCGGTTCGCCGACGCCGAGTACGACGAGGGCGAGTTCCAGCGGCTGATGAGCGCGCGGCTGGGGACGACGCACCACGAGCTGACCGTCAGCCGCGGCGACATCGCCCGGGTGTTCCCGCAGGTGCTCTGGCACGCCGAGCGGCCGATCCTGCGCACCGCGCCGGCGCCGATGTTCCTGCTGTCGGGGTTGGTCCGGGAGCACGGCATCAAGGTGGTGCTGACCGGCGAGGGCGCCGACGAGATGTTCGCCGGCTACGACCTGTTCCGCGAGGGCGCGATCCGCCGGTTCTGGGCGCGGGCGCCGCAGTCGACCGCGCGGCCCAAGCTGCTCGACCGCCTGTACCCGTACCTGGCGCGCTCGCCGGTCGCGCAGCGCGCGATGGCGCAGCGGTTCTTCGGGCAGGGGCTCGAGCGCTGGCGCGAGCCTGGCTTCGGCCACGACCTGCGCTGGCGCACCACCGCGGCGGTCAAGCGGCTGCTCGCGCCGGCGATGCGCGGCGCCGGCGACGCGGCGGCGGCGCTCGTCGCCGACCTGCCCCCGGATTTCGGGCGGTGG
>Ga0075163_10004485_pt1 | contig 18751 bp, 14 predicted proteins | sample JI1023141ADNA_FD_71478 | JGI IMG/M metagenome (GOLD analysis project Ga0075163, IMG submission 71478) | Wastewater effluent complex algal communities from Wisconsin, to seasonally profile nutrient transformation and Carbon sequestration -... | ecosystem: Engineered > WWTP > Effluent > Algae...
TTCGCCATCGATGTGCGCCTTGAATTTCTCCGTCACACGGTCCACGTGATCAGGGTGGTGGATCTTCTGCCAACCCCAGCCGCGCATTTCTTCCAGCGTTGTGCCGGAATAGTCGAACCAACGTTTGTTGTACCAATGGATCTCTCCATCGGGTTCGGCGATCCAAGCCAACTGGCCTATGTTGTCCGCAAGCAAACGGAAGCGCGCCTCACTTTCCCGGATGCGTTCCTGCGCCTCGCGCTCGGTCGTGATGTCCGTGCAGGTACCGAACCAGCGGACCACGGTGCCTTGCGCATCGCGCACGGGTACGGCAGTGGCCAGGAACCAATGGAATTTGCCGTGTTTGCTCTTCAGTGGGAACTGGTCTTCCCATGGTTCTCCCTTGGCCGCTTGTGACTTTAAGGACTCCGTTGCACGTTCGTAGTGGTCCGGATGGTGCAGGTCCTTCCCGTTCAGGCGGATCTCTTCACCGGTCATGCCGGTGAATTCCTGCCAGCGTTTGTTGAACCACATGGCGCTGCCATCGGCCTCGGCCATCCAGATCAACTGGGCCACGTTGTCGGCGAGCAGGTGGAAGCGCTCCTCGCTCAAGCGGATCACCTCCCGGGCGCGCTTCTCCTCGGTGATGTCACGGATCACCTTGCTGGCTCCGATGAGTTCCCCGTGCTCGTTCCTCAATGGCGAAAGCGTGAGCGCCACATCCACCAGCGTTCCGTCCTTGTGCAGGCGCTGGGTCTCGTAGTGATCCACGCGCTCTCCATTGCGCACTTTTTCCAGTAGCAGTTCCTCTTCGTCCTTCTTGTCAGGCGGGTATAGTGTGTGGTTGGACCTACCGATGATCTCGTCAGCGCCGTAGCCGAAGATGTGCTCCGCGCCTTTGTTCCAACTGGTGATGGTTCCGTTCAGGTCGCGGCTCAAGATGGCGTCATCACTGCTTTCTACGATCGCGGCCAGGTGGCGCTGGGCTTCTTCCGCCTCCTTTCGGCCTGTGATGTCCAGCACCGTCCCGTTGAAGCTGAGCAATTCTCTGCCATCCACACCCTCTGTGAACGTGGAGCGCCCCTTGGCGAAGATCCAATGGACGGAACCATCCGGATGTACCACGCGGTATTCCGTCTCGTAGGGCTGGGTGTCCACCGGGCGCGTGGCCCCTTCGATGGCTTTGGCTGTGCGTTCCCGGTCATCGGGATGAAGCACCGAAAAGGCTTGCTCAACGCTGATCGTGTCACCCTTCCAACCGAAGATGTTCATGAAGCGCTCATCCACCTCCATGTGCTCCACCTTGCCATCGATGTTCCATGTGCCGAGGTCGGCGGAATCCAAGGCCAAGCTCAGTCGTGCGCTCAGGTCCTGCATCCGCAGTTGGTCCCGCTTGCGTTCGGTGATGTCCTCCACGATGCTGATGATGAACCGCTCGTCGCCCATGGTGACCGCATCAGCATTGCTACGGACCAACAGGGATGATCCATCCTTCCGACGCAATTCCACTTCCACATTGCGCGCACTGCCGCTGTTCAGGATGCCTGCTATGGTGCGTTGGCGCTGCTTGGGATCCACTGTGATGCCGAGCTCCACGCTGGTCTTGCCGATCATTTCCTCGCGGCTCCATCCCACCATGGTCGCATAGGCCGGATTCGCATCCACGACACGACCTTCTGCGTCCACCAGCACGATCCCGAACGAGGCGTGTTGGTAAATGGCCTTGAACCGTTCCTCGCTTTCGCGCAAGGCGTCCTCGGATCGTTTGCGGTCGGTGATGTTCATGGTGCCGCCCATCATGCGCACGGGCCTGCCACCGTTACGGATCACCACGGCGTTGGTGTACACCCAGTTCACTTCGCCATGCGCGTTCAAGGTGCGGAACTCGATCACGTACGGAACGTTCTGTTCCATGGTGGCACGGATCGCAAGGCCCACGCGTTCCCGGTCGTCCGGGTGGATCAGTTGATGGTAGCCGGACATGGTCGGGGTGAACGACCCCTTCTCCACACCATGGATGGAATACACCGCATCGGTCCACACGATCTTGTCACCAACGATGTCCCAGTCCCAGATCCCAAGGTTGCCCACCTTGGTCGCGAGGTCGACGATGCGCTGTTTCTCGACCCGTTCGCTGATGTCCACAAGGACGTTGATGGCACCGGTGATCTTGCCTTGGTTGTCGTAGAGCGGCGTCGGGTTGGCGAGCACCGCGCGTTGCGTGCCATCCGGACGCACGACCACGGCTTCCACGTCGGCCATGGCGCGCTCTTCCTTTATGGCGAGCGCCATGGGGCATTGGTCCAGCGGCAGATCGGTGCCATCGATGGTGCGCATACTGGCCGAGCCGCACCATAACGTTTCGCCCACGACCGGTGCGCGACCCCAAAGCCGAACAGCGGCCTCGTTGAAGAGGCGTATATGTCCTGTTGCATCACACGTGTACACGGCCACGGGCATCAGGTCGATCAACTTGCGGTAGCGTTCCTCACTGTCCAGCAACGCTTCGTTGCGCGCTTGCAGTTCCTCGTTGATCGTTGCGAACTCTTCGTTGATGCTCTGTAGTTCCTCCTTGCTGGTCTCCAGTTCTTCGTTGATGCTCTGCAGCTCTTCGTTGCTGGACACCACTTCCTCGTTCGCCGATTGCAGTTCCTGCTGACCGGTCTCGGCCTCTTCGGCGGCCAGGCGCATTTGCTCGCGCGCTTCCGCCAGGTCCTGTTCCAGTTGGATGATCCGCCGTTCACGTTCATCGCGCAGGTTCTTCCACTTACGGCCGTCGGGCGGCTCCACCAAGGCTTCGCGTAGTTCGTCCGTGAACAGCACGAGGTAGTGCGGCTCGCGCATGTCGCCCATGGGTACCACTTCCACCGCGATGTGTTTGACGACATTGTCCACACGCAATGGAATACCACCCTTGCGCACGGCCCCCTTCTCTTTCTTCACGCGCTGAAGAAGACCGCGCAGTTCGAAGGCAAGGTCGTCGCGTACCATCTTCAGCAGATGCAGACTGGCCTTGCCGGTGGTAGGGGCGAGGTAGGGTGTCATGGTTCCGCGGAACCGGATGATCTCCAAACCCTTGTTGATCAACACGCTCGCTGGAACGAAGCGGTTCAACAGCACGCGCTCGGTATCACGGTCCAGGTCGGCCATGGCGTTCAAGCGAGGCGCGGGCAAAGGTCCATGCTCGGCAGAGGAATGTTGAAGCACGGTGGGCTTGTAGCGCACGTCCAGGTTCAACCGCTCTCCCGCGTTGTACTTCTTGGTGTATACTTTGAAGGTGCGGTCGGGTTGGTCGAAGATCTCGCCTGCCACGGTAGCGCTTTCCGATTTTCCCAAAGCGAGGAACCCCGTCGGCTTCAAGGCGTAGTGGAACGATTTCACGACACGTTCCTGCGCGTGGTTCTCCAAGTAGATCAGCATGTTCTGGCAGCTGATCAGGTCGACGCGGCTGAAGGGCGGATCCTTCAACAGATCATGCTTCGCGAACACGCACATATCGCGGATGGCCTTGATCACCTGGAAGTGACCATCCACATGCTGGAAGTATTTCTTTACCTGCTCAGGGGGTAGGGTCTGCAGGGCGTTCTTCTTATAGATGCCCAAGCGCGCCTTCTCGATGGTGCGCTCGTTGAGGTCCGTTGCGAAGATCTGCACCGGTACCGTGAGCGCCCTGTCGCCGATATGCTCCAACAAGGTGATGGCTACACTGACCACTTCCTCACCACCGGCACAGGCCGAGATCCAGATGCGCAGCGGATCGTTCGTCGCGCGGTCCTTCAATAGCGCAGGGAATACGACTTGGTCCAAGGCCTTGTAGAACAACGGGTCGCGGAAGAAACTGGTCACGTTGATCAACATGTCGTTGCACAACGTGTCCACTTCACTGGGCAGACCGTGCAACAGCGCGCTATAGTCCGAGAGCTTCCGGCACTTGCTCAACACCATGCGTCGGATGATGCGCCGGTGGATCGTGGCTTCTTTGTACTGCGTGAAATCGATCCCACGTTGGGCGTGCAGGTATTGCAGGATGCGTCGTAGTTCGTTCTCGTGCTTCGAAGGGATGCGGGCCTGCCCACCGGCGTACAACTCCTTCACCAGCGCGGTGAGTTCCTTGCCGATATCCTCCGGTTTCACCACCAGGTCCACCACTTCCGCTTCCTGTGCGTTGCGCGGCATGCCCTGTTCCAACGCCGATGCATCCTGCGCCAGGGTAAGTCCCTCTTCCGCCGTGATCGCACGCAGGCCGTCCGTACCATCGGTGCCCGTGCCGGAAAGCACGACGCCGATCGCGTTGTTCTGGTATTCGTTCGCAAGGGCGATGAAGAACGCGTCTATCGGTCGGGATGTGTCCTGCGGAGCGCGCAACGTGAACGTTCCGTTGATCACGGCAACGTGCATGGCGGAAGGTGCGACGTAGACACGATCGTGACCCACCTGCATGCCGTTCTCTATTACGAAGACCGGCATCGCGGTCTTCTTTCGCAAGAGGTCGGCGAGCACTGCTTCACGTTCCGTTTCCAGATGCTGCACCACCACGTAAGCGAGTCCGAGATCCGTTGGTAAATGGGCGAGCGTGCGGGAGACGGCATCCAACCCGCCTGCACTTGCACCGATGCCCACAACGGGGAAGGAGTGCTTATCCTCGCGGATGATCACACCCGCTTGTTCCAACGGTTTCTTTAATGCTTCGACATCACGTTTGCGGAACATGGGCACTTGCTCGGCACCCATGGGCACCGCCTCCAATTTTCCCTGACGCACCCACGCACGGATGGTGTTGTGATGGCACCGCAACAGGGCAGCGGCTTCGGTAAGGGAAAGCATGGGGCCGTGTGCGGCCTCTTCGTTCGATATGGCGGCCATACTGGCGTGGAAAGAGATGATGATCCTACGCAGCTAATTAACAGCAGAAGCCCGGTGCGCACACTGTGGAATCTTCTCCCCATCCAAGCACCAGCGCGACGATGCGAGGAACTTGAACGGAACGGATCTTCGGCTTTTGGAAATCATGGCGGCCCCGCTCCAATGCGCGAAAACAGTGCATATCATTATCGTCATTGCAGGCGTTGTCGATCACCGCACGATCTCTGTATGTTCATCGGAACGGGACTTGCTACGGAAAATTCCAGGTCCTTGAACTTTGATGTTGGCTCTTCGTGATGGCCGGATGTCAGGATCGATAGACCGAACACGCACCTACCTTTCCCCCAAACCCAAAACAAGATCATGGCCAAGCGCAGCGCGAAGAAGACCGTCACAAAAGCGGCGGTGAAGAAGACAGTGAAGAAGGTGGAGAAGGCGGTTAAGAAGGCCGGACGAAGCGCGGCAAAAGAGACGCGCGCTGTGAAGGCCGCTACGAAGTCCACGCTGCGTAAGGGCGGCAGGGTCGTGGGTAAAGTGGCCAAGAAGGCCCAAGCCGCACCCAAGAAAGTAGCAAAGGCGGTTTCGAAAGAGAAGTCGACCGTGGAACGTGCTATGTCCAAGGTTGCGAAGAAGGCGAAGAAGAGTGCGGCCAAGTCTGAAAGCGCTGTACGCAAGGCCGTTGTCCAAGTGATGGCCAGTGCGATCACCACCGTTCGGGATGTGCGTGAGAAAGTGGGCCACGCGATCTTGGGTGATGAGGTGAAGCCGAAGGGCAAGAAGAAGTGATCTTGATGCCCCAGGTCCCGGTGCGAACGCAGTTGCGTTGGTTCCGGGATCGACCGGGGCGTTCCTCGTCAGTGACGCGCTGCAAATTGGCGGAGCCCCAACGAGATTTTCGCTGGGGCTCTTGCACGGAAACTCGCGTTCGATTACACGCCTATTTCCGGTGGTGTTCTACTTGACCGTATCGATCGTCACACGGTCAGCCGTCCTTCAATGCCGCCATCATCATTGGTCTTGCCCGTGATAAGGGCGACCGCGATCTTGATGCCTGCTACCAGCTTGCCGTCCTTGGTGTCCCAGTAATAGCCGCCTTCTGGGGTCATCTTCAGGATCCGCAGATCGGGATTGTCCACGCCATCAGGCACCCATGCACCGGCCAACGGACTCCATAGTTCCTTTTTGCGCGCCATGTCGTTCAGCACTTCCACCCGGCCTTGCATGGTCAGGAATTCCTGGTGAGAAGGATCGGCGAAATACAAGCTCATGCGCGGATCGATGGTGAGCTCTGCGAACTTCGCCGTGGTGCGCAACGTCAAGAACCAGAAATTCCCTTCATCATCCACCTCAGCAACCGCCATGGGTCTGCTGTGTCCTGGATAATTCGCCACATCGGTGACCATCATGCACAGGCTATTGTGCTTGACGATCTCTTTCAGTTTATCGATCGCCTTGCGATTATGGAGCTGTGCCTGGTCCTGCATGGGAGAATGGGTGTTGACGCGATCGACGAGGAACTGGACGGATCCTTGCTAAAGGATGATGATCAATAGGAGGATGATGATGATGAGGCCCGCAGTGGAGATGTAGATGGTGCTCCCGCCCGCAGCGGCATTGTGCTCTTTCATCTCGTTCTTCAGTTCCTTCCACTCGGTGCGCAACTCAGCGCGTTCCTCGGAGGTGAGTGTCGACCTGTCGGTGGCGATCAGTTCCTCCAATCTGGTCTTCAACGCGAGAACTTCCTGTTGTTCAGCAGGGGCTAGTTTGGCCAAGTTCTTTTCGTTGATCTTGACCTCTTTTGAAGGGCGATCGAATGCCATCGCAGGCATTGCTGCTGTGAGGGAAAGGACCAGTGCTAGCGTTGTTGAAAGGTGCATCGTGCGTTTCATGGTGTGTGTTCTTTGGTTGTTCTGTGGTGGGTACCCTACTGGCTTAGTCGGCCAATCGCAGGCGGACGCCAGCTGCCGCGTAAACGTTGTTCACTTTGGGGTTGGTGCTGAAGTCGTCGCCGTTGAACACATTGCTCATGGCCACATCATAGCCCGCTTCGACGAAGAGGAAACCGAGCTCGAGACCTCCCCCGAAACCAAGGTACCATTGTGCGGCCTGTGTTTCCACGGTCAAGGCATCGTTGTCAAGGTCGGCGTTGAGATTGAACAGGGCTGTTGGGCCGCCGACAACATAGATGTTAAAGGCGGGGTCATCCGAGGGGTCCAACAGGCGGCGACCGACAAGCAGTGGGACCCGCAGCGACCGCGATGTGTAACGGAAGTCGACATCGGTGCCATTGGGTGTTCCGTCCGGACCTACTCCGACCAAACTATAGTTCAGGTTCCGCACGAGAAGATGAACACCCGGCTTCACGAACCAACTCCCACCGAGCAGCAGGTCAGCACCGAATTGGTATCCAGCTTTGCCGACCCATTGTTCCGTACCGGCCTTGCTTACGTTGCTTCCGTTATAGCCGCCGCCCAAACGGAATTCTTGGGCGTGCAGGGTCAATGCTCCTGAGGCAACAAGGGCAACGGAGAGTGTTCTCAAGTGGTTCATGGTCGTTAGGTTCTGGTGCAAGCGTGTTCATGCTTCTCTTCAATTCATGGACCACTCCCGTTGGTCGCCGCGCACTTTGTCGTTTGTGCCGAAGGGTTGCGTTCCTACTGCGCGGCTTACGTTGCTCTTTGTGCAGGCGCATTTAGGCGACGTTCGACTAGCGGTCACGGGCCATCGGTCGTGGACTCCTTGACCCAGTGCCATTTTTCTCGATAGGGAGGAACGTGGAACATCGACGCGGAAGTGTGGAAGGAGTTTCCCGATTCCTCTCTCCCAGCGCGGCTTTTCAGAGGTGCGGGGCCCATAGTTGTCAGTGCTTTCTATGCGCAAAGGTCCAGGCCAGCAACGAGAGGAGGAACAACAGCATGAACAACAGAAATAACGCACGGGCAATGGTCGACATAGTGGATGCCGAACCACCGAATGCGAAGACCGCAGCGATGATGGCGATAACAAGGAGTATGACCGACCAGCGTAACATGTTGGGCAAGTGAGCGCCATTTGCGTGCCGTTCCTAGGTGCGCGGAATGAGGAGTATCACTTCTTTTTCTTCTCCACTCCGTCATTCTTACCGAAAAGGTCTTTCAGGAACCCGCCCTTCTTTTCCTTGTCCTCGCTCAAGGGTGATGCAATGTTGATCTCCCGGTCGATGGCGGGTTCCAACGCGCGGATGAAGGCGTTGCGCAGGAGCTGGATCACCGCCGTCCAGGTGCGCACATCGGGTCCGTCCAGCCGCCCTTCAAGCACCACCTTGGTGGCGATCTGGTCTTTGCGGGGATTGGTGAGAACGTCCCCGGCGGTGCCGACTATGCCCTCCCACAATTTCCTTAACAGGTTGTCCTTGCGGTCTTCCTTCCCCAACACGTCCAGGTCTTTGATCACCGGTTTCCAATAACCCTTGAATGCGTTGTCTCGCGTGGCGATCTCGGTATATAGCGAGAGCGTGCCCTTGTTGACATCGAAGTCCGCATAGGCCTTGAAGAAGTCGTTGACCTTCGTCAGGTCCATGGTCTCCACGGTCAGGTCCATATCGAACAAGCTCTTCCGGCTCAAAGGGTCCAGCGCCATATTGAACCGTGTAGCCCCACCATAAAGCTGGGCCGTCGCATGGACGGTCGAGGGTAACAGTTTCTCTTCATCTGCTACCGACGAAAGGTTCTTCGCCAGAGCTTCCACCTTGGTCAATGCCAGGTCCACCGGCGGGTTGGAACCTTCATCTACGTACTCGATCCGCCCCTCATGCAGTGCCAAGCGATTGATGCGCAAGGGCATGAAGTCCTTCAGCAGGTCGCCCAACCCCGCAGTGTCCTTTTGGATCTCATCGGGTTCCGCCTTGTCCTTCGTGAAACGTAGCCGCGGTTCTTCGATCTCCAGTTCACCCACCAGTCCGCCATCGAACAGGGCTTGCCATTCCACCGAGAGATCGATACGGGTTGCTGCGATGAACGGGGTCTCGTGGTGGGAAATGCTGTCCACCTTTTCCAAGTGGAACTGCTCGATCCGATAGGCCCCGCGGTAAAGGGCGAGATCGATGTCCTCTATATGTCCGTTGTATCCTTTCATGTTCGCCAACCGCTCGTTCGCGAAATGGAGCAGAACGTAGGGGAGGGCGATGCGCAGTGCCACCACGGCAAGGAGCACATATAATACGATGCGAAGGCGTTTGCGCTTTCGATGAGTTGGAGTGGAGGGCTGGGGGCGGAGCATGCAGGCACCATGGGAACATCGCGCCGGATCCGATCTCCTGTGCCCAATGGAAATGCGAAGGCCTCTAGTTCAAGTAATGGGGCGATCTTTCCCCACTATTTGGGGAGAGGATCCCCCATTTCATTCCTATGAGCTGCCTTTGTCCTAGTGGTTTGCCATGGTTTCCGGGTCAACCCGTGCTAGGCACGCTTTTCCGTGCAATGCATGAAACTGCGCGGTTGATATGGAGTGTTCCAGCACGGATGCCCCAGCACGGGACCGAGTAACTTGGCGGTTGGGAACGAGCATGACTACGACCGGGTTCAAGTACATCCTTCTTGTGGACGATGAGCCGGAGATATGCCTGCTTCTCTCCAATATCCTGCGACGCGCGGGAACCGAATGCGCCATTGCCCATAGCTTGGAGCAGGGTAGAGCCGCACTTCAGAGCTCCCATTTCGATGCTGTATTTGTTGATGTCCATCTGCCGGATGGCCTCGGCTACGACCTGATCCCGGATATCAAAGCCTCGCAGCCGGGTGCACGCTCCATAGCGATCAGTGCGGTCGATGCCGAACGCGACCGTGCGGTTGCCGCTGGTGCCGATCTTTTTGTGGCCAAACCCTTCAACCGGGCCATCATCCTTTCATCCATCCGCCAACTGGGCTTGCCCAGCTGAGCCAACCTTTCCACCCATGGCAACCTCACACATCCTTGTTCTGGACGATGATCAGGACATCTGCAACCTGCTCTCCCGCTACCTCACTAAGAACGGTTATACCGTGGCTACCGCAGGACGCGGCTCCGTCGCCAAGGAACTTATGGCGGCGCAGCGGTTCGACCTTGTTTTGTGCGATCACCGGCTACCCGATACTGATGGGTTGCAAATGGTGCAGCACATCCGCGCGACCTCACCGAAGACGCAGGTCATCATCATCACCGGTTATTCCGAGGTCCGGCTCGCTGTTGAATTGATGCGCAAGGGTGCCTTCGATTACATCGGCAAACCGCTCTATCCCGATGAGTTGCTCATGCGTGTGCAGGATGCGCTGGCGATCAACAAACGGACGGACAGTTCGTCCACCAAGCCCGCTGTGCCGGGCGGCGAAGTGCGCACTACGAACAACCAGGTCTATGTGGATGGCACGGGTGCTTCTTCACAGAACATCGCGAAGCACATCGCGCTCGTTGCCCCTACGGACATGTCCGTCCTCATTACCGGGGAGACCGGGACGGGAAAGGAGTTCGTCGCCAAACGGATCCATCAGCAAAGCGCACGCTCCAACAGCCCTTTCGTGGCCGTTGATTGTGGCGCGCTACCCAAGGAACTTGCCGGAAGCGAATTGTTCGGGCATACCAAAGGAGCGTTCACCGGAGCGGTCACGGATAAGCCGGGCAGCTTTGAACAGGCCCACGGCGGGACCATGTTCCTGGATGAGATCGGGAACCTCACGTACGAGAACCAAGTGAAGCTGCTCCGCGTCTTGCAGGAACGGAAGATCAAGCGCATCGGTGGAACGAAGGATATCGATGTGGATGTGCGCTTGTTGATCGCCACCAACGAGGACCTCAACAAGGCCGTTGCGGAAGGGCGTTTCCGAGAGGACCTGCTGCACAGGATCCAGGAATTCACCATCCATCTGTTGCCGCTGCGCGAACGCAAGGAGGACATCCCGCTCTTCGCCCAGCACTTCGTGGAACAAGCCAACGTGCGGCTTAACCGCCAGGTGACCGGTTTCGATGATGCCGCCATGCAACACCTCATGCGTCATACATGGTCCGGGAACTTGCGCGAACTGGGCAACGTGGTCAAACGGGCCGTGCTCTTGAGCACCGGTGCGCAGATCAGCTTGGAATGTCTGCCGGCCATGGTCCTATCAGGAGGTTCTGCACCCACCGCTCCAGCGGCTGGTTCCGTACCGGTCGCCCATGCCGACGAAGGTCTGCGCGGTGTTGCCCACCAGGCGGAACGGGAGGCCATTCTTTCAGCGCTCGAGCGCAACGGCTTCAACAAATCGCGCACGGCGGAACAGCTCAACATCGACCGGAAGACGTTGTACAACAAGTTGCGGTCATACGGGTTGGAGGTCTGACCACGAAGCTTGAACGGAACCATGTCGGCTCATTCCTGTTCCGCTCATATCTAGGGCAACGTAGCCGTTCGCCTTTCGACCATGCCCCTGATCCCATACACCGGCGAGCGCGATGAGCGACGCCTTCTTGTGATCTTGTATTTCGGGACCCTGGCGTTGCTATTGATCTTGTTATACGCCACGGTCACCAACATGTGGCGGTACTCGAAAGCGGTCAATGAGATCCGCACTTACAACTTCGCGCAGATCGAATTGAACAACCTGCTTTCCAGCCTGCAGGACCAGGAGACAGCCGCGCGCGGTTTCCTTTTGACCAACGACACCGCCTATCTGCGACCTTACACTGGCGCACAGCAGCGGGACGCGGTGCATTTCGCCAAAGCGGACAGCCTCCTCGTCGGGGATGGATGGCACGCACAGCTCGGCGCGTTGCGCCTTCGGTATATCGAAGTGGAGGAGCTGCTTGCAGAGATCGTGAACGATACTTCCTCGTTCGCTCCAGGCTCCGACAAGGTCTTGCTACGGCTCTTGAACAGCAAGGCGGCCATGGACAGGGTGCGCGAGTTGCACTCCGCCGTGATCGCACAGATCCACATGGACCGCGAATGGCACATGCGCAATGAAGTGCGCGATGGATTGGATGCTCCCGTGATGCTGATCCTGTATTCCGTGCTGGCCATTGCGGCGACGGGGTTGCTCTTTTCGAGATTGTCCCGTGCGCTCGTGGTGACCGAGAGCTCCAAGCTGCTCCTGCAACAGAAGGTCGCCGAGATGGACCAGGAGGTGATGTCCCGCACCTCCATACAAGGATTGCTGCAGAAGGTACTGGACACTTCGCCTAACGGGATCATGACCTTCCGGTCTGTCAAGGACCACTCTGGCAGGATCATCGATTTCGAATTCCTCTCATCGAACCAACGTGCCAATGCGATCGTGGGCCGCACCGATCTGCCGGGCAGACGGCTGTTGGCGGAAATGCCCGAGAACGGCCCTTCTGGATTGTTCGATAACTATGTCCAAGTAGTATCTACAGGTGCACCTTTCCGCAACGAGTTCCACTACAAAGGCGAAGGAATGAACCTGTGGTTCTCCACCCACGCCGTACGTTTCGAGGATGGCTTCATGGTCACTTTCGCGGACATCACAGAGCAGAAGCGTGCGCTGGAGGTGAATGCCGAAGCGGACCGGATAGCGCTCACAGGACAGATCACACGTACAGTGGCTCATGAGGTGCGCAACCCGCTCACGAACATCCACCTCGCCATAGAACAGTTGCACGATGAGGTGCAGGACCGGGATGAACTCGTTCTCCCCTTTTTCCAGATCATCGATCGCAACCTGAAGCGCATCGGGACGTTGATCAAGGAGATGCTGGAATCATCCAAGAAGCGGGACTTGGATCTCGCGCCATGCAAGTTGGAGGACATCGCCCACGCTGTCCTGAAACATGTGGAGGACCGACTGGCCTTGAACGCGCTTACGAGCGAGGTGGTCGTTGCCCCGGAAATCCCAGGGGTATTGGCCGACAGTGACCTGATCGATCTCGCGCTCACGAATATCGCTGTGAACGCCGTCGAGGCGATGGAGCCAGGTAAAGGCCATTTGCGCGTGGGAGCCTACCGTTTAGGCGACGAAGTTTTGATGGAGATAGCCGACAATGGGAAGGGCATTCCTCCCGAGAACCTGGCCCGCTTGTTCGAACCGTTCTATTCGGGAAGGCCGGGTGGCTTGGGCTTGGGATTGACCACCACACGCAGTATTCTCAACAGCCACCGTATCAAGTTGGAGGTACAAAGCGAAGTGGGCCGTGGCACCATCTTCACCTTGCGGTTCCCGGCTGAGGTGTTTGTTGCAGTCAAATGAGCACCGGTTATTCTGATGCCCATTTCCCCGCTCCTGGATCAGGATCGGGGCGTCTCTTCCCCACTCCCGACCAACGGGTGCTTGGCATCCAGTAAAGGTCTATGGCGGCTCGTCGGGCGAAAACACGGGTCCGTGGACTTTCAGTGGCTGTTGGGACGGGATCCGCAGGCAGGAGCCCCACTTGGAACGGCGTTGGATTCGGCGGCATCCAACCAATACCAGCACACCATGAACACCAAACCACAATTGAATGCGCCATCGATAATGCGCCCCATGGTCCTCGGGCTCATGGCGTCCTTCGCCTTTGCGGCCTGCAACAGCGGTCCATCAGAAGGGGAGATCGCTGCACGGGCTGAGACAGAGCGTTTGAAGAACGAACTCATCGGCCGTGATTCCCTCATCGGGGAAATGGCCTTGTCCTTCGACGATATCGAGAAGAACATCGCGTTGATGGATGAGCGTGAGAAGGTCCTCGGCCAGAATGCCGATGGGGAGATGAACATGGACAAACGCGGCAAGATCGTGCGCGACCTACAACTGATGAACGGTTTGATGCAGGAAAGTCGTGAGCGCATTGCGGATCTCACCAAGCGTCTTGACAAGAGCAAGATCGACGCTGGTGGCTTGCGTAAGAAGCTCAAAGAGCTTGACTTGATGCTGGCTTCGCGGGATTCGTCCATTGCTACCATGAAAGATGAACTGTTGGCCCGTGATTTCAAGATCGAACAGGTGAACTCGCAGCTCACAGCCATCGAATTGGAAGTGGTGAAGCGTGAAGCGATCATCGAACAACAGACCAACGAGATGAACACCGCATGGTACGTGGTGGGCACCAGCAAGGAACTGGAGGACCAAGGTGTGGTCACCCATACCGGCGGACTGATCGGGATCGGTAAGACCGCAGCCGTGAACGGTGATGTGGACAATGGTCGGTTCAAGACCGTTGATGTGCGCCAGACCAGCCGTGTTCCTTTGGGTGTGAAGAAGGCCCACTTGGTCACTGAGCATCCGAAGAACAGCTATACGATCGTGGAGGAAGGTGACGAACTGGCCTATCTCGAGATCAAGGACCCCGCTGCATTCTGGAGAATGAGCAAGTACATGGTGGTCGAGGTGAAATAACACCTGCGACCATGGTGGTGAGGCGGCGCCCGGAGAGATCCGGGCGCTGTCCTTTTTATAGGCCTGTAACTTTCGCCGGGGCGCAGCCGTCCCACCTTTGAACACCGGGTTTCCTCACCCCGATGACGCTGAACGAATACAATACCGCCGTAGACCTGCATGCCGATGGCATCTATCGCTTCGCGTTGAAGCACTTGCGCGATGAGGACCTGGCCAAGGACGTGGTACAGGAGAGCTTCGCACGGTTGTGGGTGAAAGTGGATGAAGTGGATGGCAACAAGGCCAAGAGCTACCTCTTCACCACCGCCCATCACGTGATGGTGGATGAGGTGCGGAAGGGCAAGCGCAGCACAACGATGGAAGAGCACCACCAGAACATGCGGTCCACATCACAAGCGCAACCCGACCTGAAGGAAGTGCTGGATGCAGCTCTTGCCACCTTGCCCGCCATCCAACGCAGTGTTGTTTTGCTGCGCGATCTGGAAGGGTACACCTACGAGGAGATCGCCGAGCTTACCCAGCTCAACCTCGCGCAGGTGAAAGTGTACATCTATCGCGGACGCACCGCGTTGAAGGAATACATCGGCCAATTGGATCTTGTCCTGTGAACGAACGCATCGATCATACCAACTACGAAGCCTGGCTGCTGGACCGCCTGGAGGGCAACCTCTCTGCGGAACGAGAGCGGGCGTTGGATGCTTTCCTGTTACAGCATCCGGAGCTGGCTTCAGCTTTGGATGAGCTGCCTACGGTCGGCGGTATTGAAGCGCATTTGTCGAAGTTGGACAAGGAGTCCTTGAAGCGCACGTTGCCGCCGACCGGTCTTGTCGCACAAGCCACGTTGGACGATCATTTGATCGCGCGCTTGGAGGGAGATCTCGATCCTGCGCAACTGGAAGCACTCCGTGTCTACTTGCTCGATCATCCTGAACACGCGCGTAGCGAGCGTCTTTTCGCGTTGACCAAGTTGGTCCCCGTAGCCATGGTTTACGCTGCGAAGAAGGATATCGAGCGCCACTTCCCGCCGCAAGGGGCGATCACGCCGCATACGCTCGATGATCATCTGGTGGCCCGATCGGAAGGTGAACTCTCAGGGGTTCAAGAACGTGCGTTGACCACCTATCTCGCCGCTCATCCGGAAGCACTGCGTTCGTGGACCTTGATGCAGGCCACGCGTGTCGCCAAAACAACGGTGGTCTTCCAGCACAAAGCGTCGCTCAAGAAAGGTGGTCGGGTCATTTCCATCGGCCGTGCATCCTGGGTACAGCTTGCTGCTGCGGCAACCGTTGCATTGCTTCTGGGTCTTGGTGCGTGGTTATTAAAAGGGCCATCCGTGGAAGCACCGGGAATGGTGCAGGTAACACCGAAAAAGGTGATTCCTGCTCCATCGCAGACCGAGAACGCCGTACAAGTGGACCCCGCGAACAGCGATCTTGAGAAGAACGAGCGACCATCTTCGGATCAACACAGCGCACCTGCTCCGCAGATGCCAGCCCCCCAAAAAGGTCTTTCGCCCGCCTTGCCCCCGGCTTCTACACCAGCGCCGATGGAACGCGAAGAGCCATTACCTATCGCGGAACAAACGCCTGCCATCCCGCGCGAAGTCGGAACGCCAAGACCGATCGATGTTGTTGTTCCGGTTGTGCCGCTTACAGTCGAAGAGCCAATGGCGGCAGCGATAACGGTTCCTGCCACGACAACACCGAAGACCGTTGGCCAACTCTTCGCCGCCACGGTACGCGAGCGCATGCTGGAACAGCCCAAGCCCGAGGTACGCCCGTTGGATGGCGATGATGCCGTGGCCATGGTGGATCGCGGTTTGAAAGCCGTTGCCGGTGATCGCACCGGTCTTGCGGTGGAACGCAAGGATGATGGCGGTGTGCGTGGCTTCAACCTGCGCCTGGGCCGCAACCTCTCCATCAGCGCCAGTCGCTGATCGCCTATTGTCCCTTGTGCAAGAAGGGCTGTCGTAAGGTCTATCACGGTAGCTCGATCCTCAACGATGGAGTTCTTCTTGCAGCCGTCTGGCTTTCCTCCGTTCATCATCGCTCTCGTGCCGTTCATCACGATCCGCCCCATCTGCTGTAACTGCCGGGCGCTACAGCCCGTCCTATGGGCGTTAAGGATCACCAACACCACAACGTCATGAAAACCATCTCCCGCTCACTGCTTCTTCTGGCCACCGTATTCACTTTCGGATATGCCCGCGCTGCTGAACCACTTCGTATCGGTGGCGATGCCGCCAAACATTCCGCTCTGGAACGCTCCCTGGACCGCGCCCTCAGCAACAACCTCTCGTACCCCTTGCTCGAAAAGGCCGATATGACCGGTGAGGTCTACGTCAGCTTCGTGATCGACAAGGAGGGCAGGGTCGAAGTACTGGAGTGCAGCTCGCCCAATGCGGAACTCAAAGCCTATGTGCTGCGCAAACTCGCGCGCATCGACGTCGGTGAGAACCCTGAAGGCAGCTGGAAGACCACCCACATGCTCTTCAATTTCCACAACGAGAAGGGTTGATTCCGACCCACCACCACCAGCAACGAAGCCCCGATCATCGGGGCTTTTTGCTTTTTCAATAGCCCGTGTAACTCCGTGCCGTATTGATCGTCCTATGAACAAGAACGACTTACCATGAAGACCCTGATGACCATCGCCCTGTTCACGCCTTTGATCGCACTGGCCCAAACGGACACCACCAAGACCTATCCCGGTATGCCCATGCTCAATGTGGGCGTGAACTCCGACAAGGGCGCATTCGTGGATGTGGTCACTCCGGACACGACGGATGAGAAGAGCTTCACCATCGACACGCGCTACAAGCGGATCACGATCACAACGGTGCCCAAACCCTGGGACAGTGTGAACGATAGCGTGGCCGAGGTGCTGAAGGACCTGCGCACCGAACGTCGCAACAAGTTCACCTACTGGTCCGGTGTCGATGTGGGACTGAACATGCTCCTGGGTCCCGATGGTAGCACGGACCTGCCCAAGGAGTCCGAGTACATGGAGCTGGACCAGATCAATTCGCGCTACGTCTCCATCAACTTCATGGAGCAGAAGATCGAGTTCGGTTCGCACCACTTTGGCCTCATGACCGGTTTGGGATGGGAGTTCAACAGCTACCGTTTGAGCGGCAACAACCTGTTGCAGTTCGATCGCGACTCGGTCTACGCCATACCTGTTGAAAGTCCCCAGTTCCAGAAGAACAAGCTGCGCCAGAGCGGTTTCCGTGTGCCGCTGATGCTTGAGTTCAATACCCAACGCGCCAAGATGCCCACGGCCGATGAGGTGCTCGCCGCAGCCCGTGATACAACAAAGGGGAGCTTGAAGAAGCCATCGTTCGGTTTCAGCAACAAGAAGAACTTCCACATCGCGGCAGGAGTGATCGGCTCTTGGTATTATGATAGCATGTACAAGCAGAAGTACCGTGCCGATGGTGCAACGCAGAAGGACATCGACAAAGGCGATCATTATTTGTTGCCCTACCGTGCCTCGGCAGCCCTGCGCATCGGGTACGGCGGCCTGAACCTCTTCGCGGAATACGCGCTCACACCGCTCTTCGAGAAGAACAAAGGTCCAGAACTCACACCGCTCACCGTAGGCCTTACGATCATCGGGTTCAACTAGTGCTATCGCCCGGTCAGGGTAGAACGCGCAACGAGGGGTTGGACCCCGGAGCCGCAGGGATCCCTGTGGCTTCGCCCTTTTCGGGCTGGCAAGTGGGGGCGCCCTTGGCGCCTTGTTTGTCCACAGATGACGCTGATGGACGCAGATGAGCGCAGATGAATTCGGATGATGCATGACTTGTAGTGCTTAGCCTTGGTACATTCCTAGGCCTTGTCCCCATGCGGCCCGCCAGCGAGCGGGTATCAAATCTGCGTTCATCTGCGTAATCTGTGGATGTATTCCCGGCGAAGCCGCCTTTCCCGCAGACCGTCTATTTTTGCGGTCCTTCAACGAACAACACCCCACATGGGCCGCATTTTCGAGACGCGCAAACACAAGATCTTCGCGCGCAACGCCAAGCTCAGCAAGCTCTTCACACGGATCGGCAAGGAGATCGCCATGGCGGTGAAGGCCGGTGGGCCCAACCCGGACTCCAACTCCCGGTTGAAGATGGCCATCCAGAACGCCCGCGGCATGAACATGCCCAAGGACAACGTGGACCGCGCCATCAAGAAAGCGGCCGGTGGCGAAGGCAACGACTTCGCGGAAATGACCTACGAAGGCTATGCCCCAGGTGGTGTGGCCATCTTCGTGGATACAGCCACCAACAACACCACACGCACCGTGGCCAACGTGCGCAGCTTCTTCTCCAAGTGCAGTGGCACCATGGGCACTTCCGGCTCGCTCGCACACGTGTTCGAGCGCAAGGCCGAATTCGTTGTGGAGACCGCTGCGCTGAAAGCGATGGACCCCGATGAGTTCGAGATGGAATGCATCGATGGCGGTGCGGACGATGTGATCCGCGTGGAAGAAGGTTTCATCATCCTGGCGCCCTACACGTCCTTCGGCAGCATGGCCCAGAAGCTGGAGCAGCTCGGTGTGGAATCAAAGAGCGCTGAACTGAAGCGGTTCCCGCTCACGCTGATGCC
>Ga0075163_10004486_pt1 | contig 18751 bp, 16 predicted proteins | sample JI1023141ADNA_FD_71478 | JGI IMG/M metagenome (GOLD analysis project Ga0075163, IMG submission 71478) | Wastewater effluent complex algal communities from Wisconsin, to seasonally profile nutrient transformation and Carbon sequestration -... | ecosystem: Engineered > WWTP > Effluent > Algae...
CGGTGAGCGGCGTCGCCGCCGGCTCCGGAGGTATCGTCGGCCGATGCGTCACCTCCACCTGTTCGTGTTGTCCGCGCTCCTCGCCGCCGCGTGCGGCGGCAAGTCGGCTCCCGCCGCGCCCGCCAACGCCGAGGCCACGCCGCCCGCCGAGGAGTGCTGCTGCGCCGCCGCCGCCGATCCCGAGAACAGCGACGTCACGTTCGTCACCCCGGACGCGTGCGCGGCCCAGGGCGGCGTCTGCACCGAGGAGAACGCCGACTGCCACGGCATCGAGGGCCCGATCCCCTGAGGCCGCCACGCGCGTGGATGTCGCCGCGGGCGCGCGCCGGCGCGAGCGCGTATGCTCGGAGCATGACTCGTCAGGTGGCGATGTGGATCGCGCTCGCGTTGGTCGGCTGTCAGAAGACCGGCGGCCATCGCGGCCCGCCGGCGGACTGCGACAAGGTCGGCCCGGCCGCCGCGGCGTTCGAGCTCGGCAACTACGCGCCGCCCGAGACCCGCGCGCCGACGGTGGCGCGGTTCGTCAAGCTGTGCCGCGACGTCGGTCTCGACGCCACCCAGGGCGAGTGCCTGATGACCGCGAAGGACGTGTGGTCGGCGGCGCTGTGCGCGCCGCGCATGTACCCCGACGTCAAGGTCGACGGGCAGTGCGACGTGGTCGCGGTCAAGCTGCGCGCGTTGATGGACAAGCAGTTCGGCGGCGGCGGCGGCGCGCCGCCCGAGGTCGCCAAGATGCCCGAGCGCGCCGCCGCGGCGATCAAGGACTCGTGCAACCAGGACGGCTGGCCGCCGGCGATGAAGGCCTGCCTGGCCGACGCCAAGGACCCGCTGCAAGACTGGAAGGCCTGCGAGCACCTCGCCAGCCCCGAGCTCACCGCCAAGCTGCAGGCCCGGATGCAGACGGCCATGGGGAGGAAGTGATGGCCGGCGCGATCGCCATGGCCGCGGCGCTGGCCCGCACGACCACCATCACCTGCCCGCACTGCGGCCAGAAGAAGCTGGTCTCGAAGCTGCGGCCCGCCGCGTTCCGCCGCTGCGCCCGCTGCCACAAGACCTTCCCCGACCCGACCGCCGCCAAGCCCAAGCCGCGCCGCTGACCCCCGAAAGCGCCGACACCACCCGGGAGGCCAGGCGGACACACGTCCTGGCGGGGAGGCTCGATCCCGGCTTTGCCGGGGTCGAGGGGAGGTTCGGCGACGAACCTCCCCATCAAATCAGTTCTTCTTGCCGACCAGCTCGAAGGTCGAGGTCGTCGCGTAGCCGCGGACCTGGACGAACACCTTGGCCGGCTGCGCCAGGGTCAGCTCGCACGACTCGTTCGAGCCGTTCTTGTACGGGCGGCAGTCGTAGGTCGACGCGGTGGGCTCGCTGCCGATGCGGACGTAGAGGTCGGCGTCGGCGGTGCCGGTCATCGAGAAGGTGTAGGTGCCGGCGGCCAGCGTCGGGGTCGGGAACTTCTTGATCTCCGACTTCTTGACCGTGCCGTTGGCGTTGATGCCGGCCCAGGTCTCGGGCTGGCCACCGCCGCCCGGGGTGAAGGTGTTGTCGGCCTCGCCGGTCACCAGCACCACCTGCGAGCGGTCGACGTTGGCGAAGATCTGCTCGTAGGTCTTGGGCGCCGAGTACGACAAGAGGCCCTTGAACATCGCCATCGTCGCGCCGGGCATCGACGAGAAGAACGCCGGCATGCCGTTGTTGACGACGTCGACGTACTTGGTGCCGACGGTGTCGTCCGGGTTGACCGCCTTGTGGGCCTCGATGATCGAGCCGTCGACGTACGCGTAGGTGTCGCAGCCGTTCTCGAACATGATGACGTACTGGCCGGCGACCCAGCGGCCGGCGCGAGCCAGCGCGCGGACGTTGGCGCCGAGGCCGGCGTGGCCGTTGTAGACGATGAAGTCGGCGCGGGTCGACAGCGACTCGTACTTGGTGCGGAACGCGGTCTGGCCGAGCGCGGTGCGGACGTTGTCGGTCAGGAGCGCGTTGACCTGGATGGTCTTGCCGTCGGCCAGGGTGGCGCGGAACTCGACGTCGGTCACCGCGGTGCCCGGGTTGGTCGGCAGCGTCGCCGGCACGGTCACCACCGAGGCGCCGAGCTCGCGCTTCATCGCGGCGATGAACTGGTTCCAGCCGTCGATGCCGGCGTCACCCGAGGTCGCGCCGTCCTCGTACTTGCCGAAGATGGCGACCATCTTCAGCGCGCCGTCCTCCCACACCTTGTTGTACTCGGGGAACTTGCCGGTCGTGTTGATCGGCGAGACCGACATCGACGCGGTGGTCTTGTAGACGTCGGCCGCGGTGAACGTGCAGCCCGAGCGCTCGGGGCGGAAGTAGTACCACATCGATCCCGAGTCGACCTCGTGGGCGCCGAAGTCGACGCAGCTGTGACCGTAGCTGGTCGCGAACGCGTCGAGCTTCGAGTAGCTCATGTCGAGCGGGAACGTCAGCTTGACGGTCGACGGCAGGTTGGTCTTGCTGCCCCACGAGACCGGCAGCTTCGCGTGGTAGGTGATCTTGGTCTTGCCGGCCTCGGTGGTCTTCACGACGTTGGTGAGCTGCACCTTGTCGAGGCGACCGACCGAGTTCTTCCCGTTGAGCTGGCCGATCGTGTAGAGCAGCTGGTCCTTGACGGTCTGCTCGGCGTTCCACGACGAGTCGGTCAGGAGCTGGCCGTCGAACTCCATGTCCATGAACACCGCGGCGGCGCTGGTGTCGGCCTTGCCGTCAGCGTCCTTCACGATCTCGCCCGCGTACGGGTCGTCCTCGGAGGTGCACGCGGCCAGGGGGCCAGCGACCAGCGGAGCCGCACACAGCAGAGCGAGGGGCGAGATGCGCTTCATGCCGCCCCTGAAGAGCAAGGCCAGTGCCATCCCTGAATCCGGGTAACCGGCCGTGATTATTGACGCGCAGCCCGGCTGATCGAGTCGCCGGGGCGGGGTCGCGCGGCCCGATCAGCCGGCGGCTCGAGTTGCCAGCACCCGGCCCCGACACCTCGGGCGCGCAGATCCTTTGCCGCGATCGCGCGTGATAGCGGCATGCGCCGCCTCGCCTGCCTGGCCATCCTCGCCGCCCCTGCCACCGCGCTCGCCCAGCCGCCCGACCGCGGGTTCGTCGCCGAGGGCCTGACGATCGGCGACGTCGGCGACGCGCGCGCCGCGACGCGGGACTGGCTGGTGGGCCCGCCCGGCTGGGACATCGGCGGCGAGCTGCGCTTCATCACCAGCGACGTCGGGCTGGCCGAGGGGCGGGCGCTCAAGCTCACCGACGTCGGGCTCGCCCGCGCCCGGGTCCGCTACACCGCCGCGCGCCGCATCGAGCTGTTCGGCTCGCTCGACGCGCTGGCCAAGCAGCCGGCGTACAGCGACGCCGGGCCGCTGCAGCGCGCCAGCCTCGGGCTCAAGCTCGCCGTGTCGCCGAAGTGGGCGCTGGCCACCGCGACCAGCGGCGGGCCGACGATCGCCGACGACGGCCTGTGGGGCAGCGCGGCGACCGCGATGGTGTTCCGCGCACACCCCGACGAGACGCTGTCGTTCCAGGTGAGCGGCGGCGCCGACGCGACCGCGCTCCGCTTCGACGCCGCGCCCGACCAGTGGCTCGCCGAGGCCACCGTCGGCGGCCAGGTGATGTTCCACACCCCCAACGGCTGGTGGGGCACGTGGATGGGGGCCAACCTCGCGGTGCCGGTCGCGGCGTCGTCGGGCATCGACCCCAACACCCGCCTCGACGTGACCCTCGGCTCGGTCTACGCCGTGGTCAAGGACTGGGACGTCTACGTCGAGGGCTCGATCGTCGACCGCGGCGACGCCGGCATGGCGACGACGATGCTGCCGATCCTCGACGGCGGCTTCGATCAGCGCCAGCTCACCGTCGGCGTGGTCTACCGGATGGAGCGCGGCGACCGTCGCAGCGCCCCGCTGGCGCTCGCGCGCCGCTGACGTACCATCGCGGCGTGCCGCCGTGCGTCTTCTGCGCGATCGTCCACGACGCGGCGCCGGCGTCGATCGTGATCCGCCGCTCGGCCGCGATCGCGTTCATGGACATCCGGCCGTGGCGCCGCGGGCACGTGCTGTGCGTGCCGACGCGCCACGGGGCGCGGCTCGGTGACCTGCCGCCCGACGAGGTCGCGGCGGTGTTCGCGCTGGCCCGCGACGTGACCGCGGCGGTGCGCGCGTCGGGGCTGCCGTGCGACGACGTCAACCTGCTGGTCAACGACGGTCCGGCCGCCGGACAGACCGTGGCGCACCTGCACGTCCACGTCGTGCCGCGGGTGCGGGGCGATCTGTGGCGCGCGCTGGCGATCGGGCCGCGCCGGCTGCTGCCGCCGGTGCCGCGGGCCGCGCTCGACGCCGACGCCGCGCACCTGGCGCGCGCGCTCGCTGATCAGTCGGTGTAGACGATCGCGTAGCGGATCGCGCCGCCCAGGCCGCGGGTCACCACGCCGACGTGATCGATCGCGCCGGCGAACATCGCCGTGCCGGTGCGCGTGACGCCGCCGACCGTCGCGGTGCACGTGGTGGCGGTGCCGCGGTGCTCGAGGCGGATCACGCCGACGGCCGGCGTCGCCAGCGCGGCGTCGTAGGTCGCCAGCGGCGTGGTGCTGAACGTCGTGGCGCTGGTCGCGGTCTGGCTGACCAGGAGCGCCTGCGGCGAGATCAACTCCTGACGCAGCGAGCAGCCGTTGCCGGTGGCGAAGTCCGCCGCCACCGGCGCGAACACGCTGAGGAACGTCGTCGGCTGGACCTGGGCGAGGTCGAAGCCGATCTCGACGAAGACACCGCCGGTGCCGGCGTTCGCGATCGTCACTGGCCGGGTCATGCGCCCGACGGTCGTCGACGGCGCGACCGGCACGCCGTCGCCCGCCACCGCCCACGATCCGCTGATCGACGTCCAGCCCGGCACGAACGACGACGCGTTGGCCCACGCCTCGAACGCGACCAGCGCGCTCGTCGGGTTGATCGGCTGCGGATCGCACGCGTCCCCCAGCTCGTCACCGTCGCTGTTGCTCTGGGTCGTCGTGGCGACGTGCGGGCAGCTGTCGCACGCGTCGTCCACCCCGTCGCCGTCCTCGTCGTGCCCGATCGGGACGCACACCGCCGCGTCGATCACCCGGGCGTCGACGGGGCGGGCGTCGACGATCCGCGCGTCGATCGGCGCCGCGTCGATCAGCGCCGCGTCGATCACCGCGGCGTCCATCAGCGCCGCGTCGCCGCCGCCGTCGACGGTCGCCGCGTCGGGCACGCAGGTGCCGGCGAGGCTGCCCGCGCCCGCGCCGTACTCCTGGCACGTCGCGCCGGCGAAGCTGCAGTAGCCGCTGGCCTCGCAGGTGCCGCCCGGACAGTCGGCGCCGGTCGCGCAGCGATGCTCGGCGCTGAAGCAGCCCGCGGCGAACGGCACACCCAGCGCCAGGAGCGTCAGCCAGCGAACCATCGTTGCCAGTTTACGCCAGCCACCCCCGCGCGGGGTGATTCCTGCAACTCCGACCGTCCGCTAGCATCCGAGGCCTCATGCGCTCGCTCCTCCGCCTGCTCCCCATCCTCGCCGCCCTCGCGTGCGGCAGCCCGCAGAAGCCCGCCGCGCCGCCCCCCGACGACCACGCCACCGCGACCGCCGATCCGCCCGCGCCGCCCGACGGCACCACGCCGCCGACCGACGCCGAGCAACCGCTGCCGCTGTGGCCCAAGGTGCAGCGCGGCACGCTGGCCAACGGCCTCACCTATTACATCCTGCCCCACCGCCAGCCCGAGGATCGCGCCGCGATGTGGCTGGCGGTCAACGCCGGCTCGCTGCAGGAGGACGACGACCAGCAGGGCCTCGCCCACTTCGTCGAGCACATGGCGTTCAACGGCACCGCCAGGTACCCCAAGCAAGCGATCGTCGACTACCTCGAGAAGATCGGCATGGAGTTCGGCCCCGACGTGAACGCGTACACGTCGTGGGATCAGACCGTCTACCAGCTGCAGGTGCCGACCGACGATCCGCAGTACGTCGCCACCGGCCTCGACATCCTGCGCGAGTGGGCCGGCAACATCAGCTTCGAGCCGGTCGAGGTCGACAAGGAGCGCGGGGTCGTGCTCGAGGAGTGGCGCCTCGGCCGCGGCGCCGAGATGCGCATCTTCCAGAAGCAGGCGCCGATCATCTACGGCGGCACGCGCTACGCGCAGCGGCTGCCGATCGGCAAGCCCGAGATCATCAAGGGCGCGCCGCGCGACGCGGCGGTGCGGTTCTACAAGGACTGGTACCGCCCCGACCTGATGGCGGTGATCGTCGTCGGCGACATCGATCCCGCCGCGATCACCAAGGCGATCGGCGATCGCTTCGGCGACCTCACCAACCCGCCCGGCGCGCGCACCCGTCCCGGCGGCGGCGCGCTCGATCGCGGCGCCAAGATCGCGATCGACACCGACCCCGAGCTGCGCCAGGCGACGGTGTCGATCCAGGACATGTTCCCGCACCGCCGCGAGGCCTACGCCTCGGACTACCGCAAGTTCGTCCTCGACAGCCTCTACCACCAGATGCTGGGCGCGCGCCTGGGCACGCTGGCGCGCAAGCCGGACGCGCCGTTCGTGATGGCGTTCTCGTCGACCGGCGACGAGACCCGCGAGTTCGAGGCGTTCTCGCGGTTCGCGATGGCCAAGGACGGCCGCGTGGCGGAGACCGTCGACGTGCTGTTGACCGAGGTCGCGCGCGTGCAGCGCCACGGCTTCACCGCGCCCGAGCTCGAGCGCGCCAAGAAGGCCTACCTGAAGGGCACCCACGACAGCGCCGTCGAGTGGGACCAGCAGGAGGCCTACGAGTACGCCGACGAGCTGACCCGCAACTTCTTCGAGCACGAGCTGGTGATCGGCCGGGTCGCCGAGGACGAGCTGGCGCGCACCTACGCGCCGCAGGTGACGCTCGACGAGGTCAACCACCTGGCCGACGCGTGGCAGGGCGGCGCCACCCGGGCGATCACGGTCAGCGCGCCGACCAAGGCCAAGGCCATCCCCACCGTGGCCGAGCTCGAGGCGCTGGTGGCGGCGGTCGACGCGCGCCCGCTCGAGCCGTGGACCGAGGCCGAGCTGCCGACCGCGCTGATGGCCCAGGCGCCGACGCCCGGCAAGGTCGTGACCGAGACGCCGGCCGACGACCTCGGCGTCACCCGGTGGACGCTGGCCAACGGCGTCCGCGTGATCGTCATGCCGACGACCTTCGAGAACCAGCGGGTCTACGTCGGCGGCGAGAGCCCCGGCGGCACCGCGCAGATCGACGACAAGCGGTTCCCCAGCGCGCGGTTCGCCGTCGAGGCGGTCCAGAGCGGCGGCGTCGGCGCGCTGTCGAGCGATCAGCTCGAGCGCCTGCTGGCCGACAAGGGCGTGATGGTGTGGCCGTGGCTGGCCGAGGTCAGCGAGGGCGTGTCGGGCCAGGCCGCGAGCACCGAGCTGACCGCGCTGCTCCAGCTCATCCACCTGCGCATGACCGCGCCGCGCAAGGACGTCGACGCGTTCGCGGCGTGGCAGCGCGGCCGCGTCGAGCAGCTCGAGCGCCGCGACGTGACGCCGGAGATCGCGATGAACGACGCGGTCACGACCGCGCTGTCGAGCGGCCACAAGCGGCGCAAGCCGGTCACCGCCGCCGACATCCGCGCGGTCGATCTCGACGCCGCGCTGGCCGCCTACCGCGCCCGGTTCGGCGACGCCGGCGACTGGACGTTCACGATCGTCGGCAACCTCGACCTGGCCACGCTCAAGCCGCTGGTCGAGACCTACCTGGGCAGCCTGCCGGCCACCGCGCGCAAGGAGACCTGGAAGAGCATCGGCGTGAAGCCGCCCAAGGGCGTCGTCACCAAGCTCGTCAAGCAGGGGCAGGAGCCCAAGGCGGTCGTGCAGCTGGTGTTCCACGACGAGGATCGCTGGAGCAAGGACGGCGAGCGCGACGTCGGCATCCTGGCCTCGGTGCTGGAGATCCGGCTGCGCGAGATCCTGCGCGAGGACATGGGCGGCGTCTACGGCGTCGGCGTCTTCGGCTGGATGCAGCGCGCGCCGGTCGAGCGGCGGCAGTTCGTGATCCGCTTCGGCTGCGCGCCCGAGAACGTCGCCAGGCTGCGCGACGCGGCGCTCGCCGAGATCGCGCGCATGCAGAAGGACGGCGTCGATCAGAGCTACCTCGACAAGGTCAAGGAGACCCGCCGCCGCAGCCACGAGCTCGAGGTCAAGGACAACCGCTACTGGCTGAACCTGCTGGGCGACGCGGCGCAGTTCGGCGACGATCCGCACGACGCGGTGGCCCACGACGAGGCCGCCGAGCGGGTCACCAACGACAACCTCAAGGCGGCGGCGCGGCGGTTCCTGGCGACCAAGCGCTACGTGTCGGGCACGCTCCTGCCCGCGAAGTAGCGCGCGCGCGCGGCGATCGGCCGCCTGCTATCGTGGCGCGGTGATGATCCCCGCCGCGTCGCCGGGCGCCGCCCGCGCCCTGTCCCTGGTCGAGCGTCTGCAGCGCGGGTTCGCCGCCGCGCTCGAGGCCGCCACCGCCGCCGCCGGCCAGCCGGCGAGCTTCGCGCCGGTGAGCTGGCCGCGCGACGACGGCCGCCACGGCGGCGGCACCCGGCTCGGCGTCGGCGACGTCGCCGCGATCGACCGCGCGTCGATCAACGTGTCGCAGGTGCACTACGACGACGAACCGGCCCGCGCCCTGGCGTCGGCGACCGCGCTGTCGACGATCATCCACCCGCGATCGCCGCACGCGCCGTCGGTGCACATCCACGTGAGCTGGACCGAGCTGCGCAGCGGCCGCGCCTACTGGCGGATCATGGCCGACCTCAACCCGGCGATCGCGAACGCGGACGACACCGCCGCGTTCGCCGGCGCGCTGCGCGACGCCGCCGGCGCCCTGTACGACGAGGCCGAGGCCCAGGGCGACCGCTACTTCTTCATCCCGGCGCTGGGTCGCCACCGCGGCGTCACCCACTTCTACCTCGAGGACCACGCCACCGCCGACGCCGACGCCGACCTGGCGCTGGCCGAGCGGGTCGGGGTCGCCGCGACGACGACCTACGCGCGGCTCCTGGGCGCGGCGCTCGCGCGCGCCACGCCGATCACCGACGCCGACCGCGCGGCGCAGCGCGCCTACCACACGCTGTACCTGTTCCAGGTGCTGACGCTCGATCGCGGCACCACCTCGGGCCTGTTGATCCACGATCAGAACGACGTCGGCATCCTCGGCTCGCTGCCCAGCCACGTCGATCGCGCGCTCCTGGCGTCGTGGCGCGACCGCGTGCCGGCGCCGCAGGAGCGGCTGGTCGACGCGCTCGTCGCGGCGCTGCCCGACGCGACGCCGGCGCCAGTCACGGACGCAGCGAAGCTGGCGCTGGCCGCCGCGGTGCGCCACCACTACCAGGCCCACCCCGAGGCGATCGCGCTGCAGGCCACCGGCGGCGTCGCGGTGCCGACCGTCGCCAACCATCGGTAGCCGGGTACGGGCACGGGCACGGAGCAGGTTGACTTCCAACCGCCTGCGGCGGTTCTCAGCAACCTGCTAGGGTGCGGCGATGTCATTCGCAGATCTCGCCGCGGCCCACGGGCTGACGCTGGAGTATCCGCCGGCGGTCGAGGCCGAGGTCGAGGCGTACTTGAAGGCGCCCGGGCTCGACGATCCGGCGCTGGTCGATCGCACCGCGCTGCCGTTCGTCACGATCGACGGCCCGGGCACCCGCGACCTGGATCAGGCGATCCACGTCGAGGCCCGCGCCGGCGGCTTCCGGCTGCGCTACGCGATCGCCGACGCGTCGTACTACGTGCGGCCCGGCACCGCGCTGCACGCCGAGGCGCTGCGCCGCGGCGCCAGCTACTACCTGCCCGGGCTGAGCGTGCCGATGCTGCCGCGGGCGCTGTCCGAGGGCCTGGTGTCGATCGGCCCCGACGTCGATCGCCGCGCGCTGATCTTCGACGTCGAGTTCGACGGCCGCGGCACCGTCACCAAGTTCGGCCTCGAGCGCGCCCGGGTGCGCAGCCGCGGCAAGCTCACCTTCGACGGCGTGCAGGCGTTCGTCGACGGCAAGGCCAAGGTGCCGGGCCCGCGCGCGATCGGCCCGAGCCTGCTGGCGATCGCCGCGCTCGGCGAGCTGCGCTGCAAGCACGAGGACCGCGCCCAGATGGTGCGCTACCTGCGCCCCGAGACCACGGTGCGGCTCGACGCCGCCGGCCAGCTGGTGGTGTCGAGCGCGCCGCGCACCGCGATCGAGCTGGCCAACGAGCAGATCAGCATCCTGTGCAACGCGCTCGGCGGCCGCTTCCTGCAGGGCGGCTCGCCCGAGCTGGTGCAGCCGATCTACCGCGTCCACGAGCCGCCCGAGGCCGACCGCATCGCTGGCTTCGAGCGGCTGGTCGCGCAGGTGGCGCGGCAGCGCGGCCTGCCCGACGATCCGTGGCTGTACCGCCGCGCCGCCGACCAGGGCATGGCCGGCTACCTGCAGCACCTGCCCACCACCGGCCCCGGTGGCCGGCTGGCCCGCGCGCTGCACCGCCAGGCGATGCTGCTCAACGGCCGCTCGGTGTTCGCCGCCGAGCCGCGCGCGCACTTCGGCGTCGGCGAGCAGATCTACTCGCGCTTCACCGCGCCGATGCGCGAGATCGTCGGCATCCAGTGCCACGCCCAGGCGATCGATCGCATGCTCGGCAAGTCGCCGCGATCGCGCGACGAGGACGAGGCGGTCCGCGCGCAGGTGATCGAGGCCGGCAACCGGTCCAAGGACCAGCAGCGCCTGCTCAACCGCGACATCGACGCCCGGGTGATCGCGGCGGTGCTGGGACCCGAGCTGGGCCCGCCGTTCGAGCGCCGGGTCCGCCACACCGGCACGATCGTCGGCTTCGCGCCGGGCCGCATCCACGTCGTGCTCGATCATCCGCCGCTCGACCTGCGGGTGCCGCTGATCGAGCAGGGCAAGCTCGAGCGCGGCGCGTGGCTGACCGTCGTCGACGACGGCGCCCGGCTCGCGCGCAAGGACGGCACGACGGTGTGCCGGCTCGGCGACGAGGTGCAGGTGGCGGCGGTGACGCCCGAGGCGGTGGTGATCGCCACCGTCGTCAAGCCGCTGCCCGAGCTGCACGACGAGCTGATCGATCAGGTCAGCGCCGCCGTGCGCGCGTGGCTGCCGCGGTTCCGCGCCGCGCACCCCGGCCCGCTCGACGCGGTCGCGCTGATCACCGACGCCGCCGGCACGACGATCCGCGCGGCGGCCTCGACGATCGCCGAGCGCGAGGCCCGGCTCGGCGCGCTCACCGCCCGCGATCGCCGCGGCCTCGACCGCGCGCGCTGGGCGGTCGACGCCTGGAGCCGCGACGTCGCGCTCGACGAGTTCGAGGGCGTGGCGGCGCTGGCCGCCAGCCAGGCCCGGGCCCACGCCGACGGCGCCGACGACTTCATCGACATGCTCCACGAGGCGCTGCAGACCGCGCTCGAGGACGCCGACACCCACGGCCTGTTCGACGGCGAGACCTGCGCGCGGTTCGTGACCATCGCCGACTCGCCCGACGGCCCGCCGCTGACGCGCGCGTCGGCGGCCCGGCTCAACCACCGCGGCGAGGCCGATTCGCTGGTGGCCTACCTCGATCGCGGCGGCTGACGCGCGGCGAATGCCGTCGCCCGGCGGCGCGTTGTGTCAGGGCAAATCGTGCTACCCAGGTCGTGACCCATGGACAAGATCGTCGTCGAAGGCGGCAGCCGCCTGGTTGGAGACATCACCATCGGCGGCGCCAAGAACGCCGCGCTCCCGCTCTTGGCCTCGGCGCTCCTGCCCAACGGCCCCAGCACGTTCAAGAACGTGCCGCAGCTCCAGGACGTCGCCACGATGGGCAAGCTGTTGCGCCAGCTCGGCTGCGAGGTGGACGGCAAGCACACGGTGGTCATCCATCCGCCGACGGCGAAGAAGGCCAAGCTCGAGGCGCCGTACGAGCTGGTCAAGACGATGCGCGCGTCGATCGTCGTGCTCGGCCCGCTGGTCGCGCGCTACGGCCGGGCCCGGGTGTCGCAGCCGGGCGGCTGCGCGATCGGCACCCGCCCGATCGATCAGCACCTGAAGGGCCTGGCGGCGATGGGCGCCAAGATCCACCTCGACCACGGCTACGTCGACGTCGAGTGCAAGCGGCTCAAGGGCGCGACGATCGTGCTCGACATGCCGACGGTGACCGGCTGCGAGAACCTGATGATGGCGGCGGCGCTGGCCAAGGGCCGCACGGTGATCGAGAACGCCGCGCGCGAGCCCGAGGTCGAGGACCTCGGCGTCGTGCTGAACAAGATGGGCGCCAAGGTCACCGGCGCCGGCACCGCGGTCGTCACGATCGAGGGCGTCGACGAGCTGCAGCCGATCGAGCACACGATCATCCCCGACCGCATCGAGGCCGGCACCTTCGCGATCGCCGCGGCGCTGACCCGCGGCGACGTGCTGCTGGTCGGCGCGCGCGCCGAGCACATGGACGCGATGATCGCCAAGCTGCGCGCGGCCGGGTCGACCGTCACCGTCGAGGCGGGTGGCGTGCGCGTGCGCGGCGGCGGCGACATCCTGCCGATCGACATCACGACGCAGCCGCACCCCGGCTTCCCGACCGACATGCAGGCGCAGTTCATGGTGCTGGCCACCCAGGCCAAGGGCCAGAGCATGATCAAGGAGATGATCTTCGAGAACCGCTACATGCACGTGCCCGAGCTCAGCCGCATGGGCGCCGACATCCACGTCGACGGTCGCACCGCGATCATCCGCGGCGGCACCAAGCTGTCGGGCGCGGCGGTGATGGCCACCGACCTGCGCGCGTCGGCGTCGCTGGTGCTGGCCGGGCTGGTGGCCAGCGGCAAGACCGAGGTGCTGCGCGTCTACCACCTCGACCGCGGCTACGAGACGATCGAGAAGAAGCTGCGCGGCGTCGGCGCCAAGATCAAGCGAGTGAAAGCGTGACCGCGCCGCTGCGGCTGGCCCTGCCCAAGGGCCGCATCCTCGAGGACGTCGCCGCGATCTTCGCCCGCGCCGGCTACGACCTCAGCCCGGCGCTGGGCGACAGCCGCCGGCTGATGCACGACTGCGGCCCGGTGCGGGTGCTGGTGGTGCGCAACTCCGACGTGCCGACCTACGTCGCCCACGGCGCCGCCGACCTGGGCGTGGCCGGCTCCGACGTGATCGACGAGGAGGGCCGCGACCTCTACGAGCCCCTCGACCTGCGGGTCGGCCGCTGCACGATGATCGTCGCCGAGCCCGAGGCGGCGCGGCGCGAGCGCGGCGCGATGCACATCCGCTACGCGACCAAGTACCCGCGGATCACCAAGGACTACCTGCAGCGGAAGGGCCTGACCGCCGAGGTCATCAAGCTGTCGGGGGCGATCGAGCTGGGCCCGCTGACCGGGCTGTGCGATCGCATCGTCGACATCACCCAGACCGGCGAGACGCTGCGCCAGAACGGCCTGACGATCATCGACACGGTGTGCGAGGTGTCGAGCCGGCTGGTGGTCAACCCGGCAGCGCTGAAGCTATCGGGGCCCGAGGTGGCCGAGCTGATCGCGCGCCTGGGCGCCGCGGTCGCGCCGGCGTGAGCCGCGGGGGGGCGTCGCGCTCCCGCGCGGGCTCGTCGTGGCGGCGGTGTCCCGGCCCGGTCGGCCACGCCCATAAATCGCCATACGTCGGCGCGAATGGCGACTTATGGCTACTTATAGGAGTCCCATATCTAGCCATATCTTGCGTTTTTTCCCCGATATGGCTACCAATAGCTGGATGGGGAACCTGGTCGGTCGCCTGCCCGAGCGCCGCACGCTCGCCGAGACCCTGACCTCGCCGGACGCCGAGCTGGTCGTCGTCTACGGCCGGCGCCGGGTCGGCAAGACCTTCCTCGTGCGTGAGGGCTATCGCGACGCCATCGCGTTCGAGCTCGTGGGCACCTACGATGGTGATCTGCCGACGCAGCTGCGGGCGTTCGCGACCGCGCTCGGCGTCGCCAGCCGCGCCCCGGCCCCGCCGGCGCCACCGACCGACTGGCACCAGGCGTTCACCCAGCTCACGGCGTTCCTGGCGCCGCGGCTCAAGCGCCGCAAGACCAAGCAGGTGATCTTCTTCGACGAGGTGCCGTGGCTGGCCTCGCGGCGCTCGGGGTTCCTGTCGGCGTTCGGTCACTTCTGGAACAGCTGGGCGTCGCGACAGCCGCGGCTGATCGTCGTGCTGTGCGGATCGGCGGCGTCGTGGATGCTGCACAAGCTGGTGCGCGATCGCGGCGGGCTGCACAACCGCGTGACCCGGCGCCTGCGCGTCGAGCCGTTCGGCCTCGCCGAGGCGGCCGCGCTGTTGCGCGACCGCGGCGTCGATCTCGGCGGGTACCAGACCGCCGAGCTGTACATGGCGATGGGAGGCATCCCCCACTACCTGGCCCAGGTGCGCGCCGGCGAGTCCGCCGCGCAGAACATCGATCGGCTGTGCTTCGCCCGCGACGGCTTCCTGCGCACCGAGTTCGGCAGCCTCTACGCGTCGCTGTTCGAACGCGCGGAGCGCCACGAAGCGGTGGTGCGGGTGCTCGCGCGTCATCGCCGGGGGCGATCTCGCACCGACCTGCTGACGGCCGCCGGGCTGGGCTCGGGCGGCGCCGCCACCAAGGTCCTGGACGAGCTGGAGGAGTCGGGCTTCATCACCCAGCTGCCACGCCTCGGCCGGGCCCGGCGCGACGCCACCTACTGGCTCGCGGACGAGTACTCGCTGTTCTACCTCACGTGGATCGAGCCCCAGCGCGCCACGGCCGACAGCGTGTGGCTGCGCAAGCAAGGCACGCCGGCGTGGCGGGCGTGGTCGGGGTTGGCCTTCGAGGCCATGTGCCTCAAGCACGTGCCGGCGATCAAGCGGGCCCTCGGCATCGCCGGGGTCGAGACCGTCACCGCCAGCTGGGAGCACCGCGGCGGCGACGGCGGCGATGGCGCCCAGATCGACCTGGTCATCGACCGCGCCGATCGCAGCACGAACCTGTGTGAGATGAAGTTCAGCGAGGCCGAGTTCGTGGTCGACAAGGCGTGCGCCCGCGACCTGGCCCACAAGCGCGACACGTTCCGCGCCGTGACCGGGACGCGCAAGGCCCTGTTCGTCACCCTGGTCACCGCCCACGGCGTCCGCGCCAACGAACACAGCCGCGGCCTGGTGGCGCAGGACGTGACCCTGGCCGACCTCTTCGAGGCGTGAGCGCCGCCGGTGCGCCCGGCCGGCCTGCGTGAGGTGGCGGGTAACTGGCGCGGGTTCAGGCGGCGCCGGTCGCCGCGCGGGGCCCGCCCGTGTAGTATGTGTAAGCCGCCGTGTCATCTGATCTTCGGGCCCTCGTCGCGGAGGAGATCCGCGTCCACCCGCGGGTGGCGTACCAGGGTCTGTTCGCGGGCGACGCCGCGGCGGCCAAGCTCGCGGCGACGCTGCCGCCGTTGCCGTGCTTCCGCAAGGAGTACGCCGGCGCGATCACGATCGTCGACTGGGACCACAAGCTGCCGTCGCAGACGCTGGCCCTGCGGGTGTTCGGCTACTACAGCGAGGACACGCTCGAGGCCGGGCTCGAGGCCTACGACGATCGCCTCGAGGTGATCGCCGAGCGCGATCGCTACCCGGAGTTCGACGTGCCCGACTTCGATCAACTCGCCGCCGACGAGGCCTACGAGATCGAGCTGTCGCCGTCGGGCACGATCGGCCGCTGCCGGTTGACCTCGGCGTGGCGCCGGACGATCGCCGCGGCCGACGCGGCGGCGGCGGTGGCCCTGGCCGCGAAGAGCGCCGACTACGAGAAGCTGGTGGCGTCGACGCTCAACCGGCCGACGTACCTGGGCGAGCTGGAGGCGGTGTCGTGGACGCCGCCGTGCGAGACCCAGCACAGCCGATGGACCCTCGACGTCTGGTACCTGCTGGCCTTCGACGGCCGGGTCGGCACCGGCCGGTCGTTCCTGATCGACCTGGTCGACAACCTGGTCGTCACCTCGCGCGACTTCTCGGTCCGCACCGGCTGAGCTGCTTTGGGGAGGGTTTCTCGCGAATTCTCGCGAAACCCTCCCCCGTGCGGGGTCGTGCCCCCACACGGGGCCCCCACCCAAGACGGCAGTCCGCGTGGCCTCCGGGCGACGCGTGACGGTCGGGCGGGTTGAGCGGCGTGAACCAGCGCTCGCGATCGCTGCGGCGGTTCTGATCAACTCGGTGAGATCGCTCAGCGCGGGATCGTGCGGGTCACGCCGAGCGGGCCATCGACGATCGACAGCTTGTCGGGCTCGATGATCCAGCCGCGCCCGCCGGCCAGGTGATACGGCTGCGGCCGCACCGCGGTCGGCGGCACCGGCACGACCGTGCGGGTCCCGCTGGTGAACTCGAAGCCGTCGGCGACGACGCGCGCGGGATCGCCCACGGTCTGGCGAGGCGCGTCGAAGAGCTTGGGCTGCTCGCCCTCGCCGGTGAGCAGGTTCCAGGCGTAGACCGTCTGCTCGACCTGCGCGCGCACCTGGCCGCCCAGGCCGATCCACACCGCCGACGGCGTCTTGGCCAGATCGGCCTTCCACGCCAGCCGGTGCTCGTCGAGCGCCATCGTGTACAGGCGCGCGCTGCCGTCGGGGCGGGCCAGCACCTCGACCGACCACGCGCCGGCCATCACGGTGGCCAGCCCCGGCTTGGTGTACGCGGCCGCGTCGGCGGGCTCGCCCTCGGCCAGGTCGAACGACGCCAGCTTCGAGCCGTGCTCGATGTCGAAGGCGAAGACGTTGGGGTGGCCGTCGCGGACCACGCGGACCGTGACCACCTTGCTGGTGGCCGCGATCGCGGGGGTGCCGATCGCGCCGGCGTAGCGCGGGATCAGCGCGCGCCAGCGCAGCTGATCGGGGCCGTAGACGTCGACGAAGTCGTTCTTGCTGCCGCGCTCGCGGCGGATGACCACCGCGCCGCCGTCGGGCGTGGCGACCGCGTCGACGAAGTCGCCCGGCACCGGCCGCGACCGCACCAGCCACCACGAACCCAGCGAACCGACGCCCAGCCCGATCGCGAGCACGACGACGACGACGAGGCGACCAGAGTAGCGAGCGGCCATGGCGCGCGCACGCTAGCACCCGCCCCGCCACGCGCCTAGCCCGCGGCGATGCGGCACCGCGCCGCGATGCCGCGCCGCCGCCGACGCAGCAGCAGCAGCAGCGCGATCACCGGGGCCGCGCCGGGCGTCCCGCCGCCGACCGCGCACGCGCTGTCGGCGACCACGTCGTAGTTGGTGGCGATCGTCACCCGCTGCGCCGGGGACGACGCCAGCGCCCGGATCTCGATCCACGGCGCCGGGTCGCCCGCGACGTAGACCCCGGCCACGTAACCGGTCGCGGTCGCCCGGCCCACGAGCAGGTAGTCGTCGGGATCGCGCGGCACCTCGACCGCGGTGGTCAGCGCCGCGTCGACGATCCACGCGCGCCCGTCGGCGTTCGTAAGGAAGCCGCCCGGCCCGGCGATCCACCGCGACGGCACCGCGGGTAGCGCGAGCGGTGACGGCGACTCGACCGCCGTGCGCGCGGCCGGATCGAGGAGGACGTCGACCAGGCGCGGCTCGGGTGCCCCCGCGCAGCGGCGCCGGTTGGTGAGCACGTGGAAGCCGTCGGCGATCGCCACCAGGGCCGCCCCGTCGGCGAGGCACGCGTCCGCGGCCCGGTCGTCAGCGGCGTACACCCACGGCTCGCCCACCGGCTCGCCGTCGCGCAGCCACACCGCGCGACGCTCGAGCGGCGCAGCCCCGTCGCGCTCGCCGCCGATGCGCACGCCCCAGGCGAGCAGCACGCCGCCGGCGCCGTCGCTCGCCAGCGCGAGCGCGCTGCTCCGATCGTCGGGGTCGATCACCGCGGGCTCGACCGCCGCGCCCACGGTGCCATCGGGAAGCACCCGCACGAGCTGGAAGCGATCGCGGTTCTCGGCGCGGCTGAACTCGGACCACGCCACCACCCAGGCCTCGCCATCGAACACCGCCGCGACCTCGTGGGGGACGACGTCACCCCGCCACAGGATCGTCCGCAGGCCGGCATCCTCGAGGAGCGCCAGCTCGATGCCGGTCACGCCTTGGTTCGACGTCACCGTCGCGAGCGTCACGCCCTCGGGCCCGGGCCACATCGCCAGGTCGCCGCGCAGCTCGAACCGCGTCGGCGCCAGCGCGGCGGTTGGCAGCCCACGCTCGTCGAGGGGCGCCGCCAGCAGGGTGGCGCCCTCGGCGTCGGACCGCGTCACGAACACCTGATCGCCGCCGAACGCCGTCAGCACGAACCTGACGTGCTGCGGCGGCGGATCGCCCCCGCCCCCGCCACGGCCGCTGCACGTGCCGTCGTCGCCGGGCAACCACACGCACTCACCGTCCGCGTGCTGGGTGCACGCGACGGCGGTCAGAGCAACGAGCGCGAGGTAACGCATCGCTGCGCCCAGTTGCAACACCAGGACCAACGCCAAGCCCGCGATCGCGCGTCGCGCGGTGTCCGATCTTGGTCGGCGGCGTCAGCGCTGCGTCTGCGTCGTCGTCAGCTCGCGCGACGCGCCGTCGGTGTCCAGCGCGCGGCTGGTGCGGCGCCGCGGGAACCGCGCCTCGTCGTCGAGCGCGAGGCGGTTGGCGCCCGCCGGCAGCGGCAGCTCGATCGGCGTCCGCGTGCCCGCCAGCGTGACCTGGTGGGTCGCCAGCGTCGTGCACTTTCCATCGCAGCGCTGCACCTGGACCTCGACGACGCCGTCCCACGCCGGCGCCGGCTGGACGATCACCGCCGTCACGCGGTCGGCGGCGAAGCG
>Ga0075163_10004487_pt1 | contig 18751 bp, 11 predicted proteins | sample JI1023141ADNA_FD_71478 | JGI IMG/M metagenome (GOLD analysis project Ga0075163, IMG submission 71478) | Wastewater effluent complex algal communities from Wisconsin, to seasonally profile nutrient transformation and Carbon sequestration -... | ecosystem: Engineered > WWTP > Effluent > Algae...
CAAGAGACAATTTACGGAACGGCTTTTTCGGCTACCAAGCCTGCAAAGCTTGACATTAAGTATGTAACCTTTATAGGAACGGGGAATTCCCTGCCAAGTGCCTATGATTACATTTTATTAACAACCCCTGGAGCCGGCACCGTTACAACATCTCTTTCTGGTGAAACAGGATTTCAATTCTATGCTTACAAATACCTGATTGATGGAGATTTTTCTGCGGGCTCCAATGTTCATTTCAATACAGGTGCGAAGGTATTTATGAAAGAGGGAGCCGGTATTTTTCAAAGTAGTCAAACGATTTCCAGTAGTGGATCCTCCACAGATCCTACCGTGATAGATGGGCTGGCTTCTGCTCCCTGGAAGGGCATTGCCATTGGGGCTGGTGCACAAATGAGTCTCTCGAACTTAGAAATTAAAAATGCGGGCAGTGCCTTGTTTAACACAGGCTCTTTTATTTCATCGGTTAAGGCATCCATTTATTACGCATCAACAGGTTACAATGGGGTAGTCAGTGGCTCAAAAATTACAAATAGCAATGCCTATGGCGTGTATATCGATTCGCCTCCCGGGAATTATGTGCGGGTAAGCAGTACAACCTTCACTAATACAGTTAATCCGGCTATCAGTACTTTTGCTAATGAAGTGTATAGAACCATTACATCAGATGCTACCAATACGTATACCATGCCTGCCGGAGTGGCTGCGGTTGAAGTAAGAACCCCTAACCCTAGTAATAACTCACCTATTGGAACGTGGTATGCATTAGGAGGTTCAAACTTCTATCTGTTTACTAATAACGTAATTCATAGTGTTGGAACCTGGACATTGTCTGCTGGCACTTCTATAAAATTAAAGGCAGGAAAATCACTGCGATTAGAAAATGGTATTACCGCTATTGGTACGGCCAATCAGCCCATTGTATTCGATAGTGAAGCCGGTACTGCCGGTACCTGGGGTGGCATTACGGTTGAGTCACTCTATAAATTTGAATATTGCCAGATTAAAAATGGTGGTGAGCTCAATATATTTAATAGTAATAATAGTCCCTCTACCGAAAAGGCAAATCTGGTATTCAACTATTCGGGAAGTTCAACCGCCAATACATTTAAGAATAATACCATTAGTGGTAGCGCAGGCTATGGTATCTTAGTAGAAGATTTAAAGCAAAATCCGGATGCAGAGAACGTAGCGAATGCAAATACTTTCTCTAACAACGTTTCAGGTAATGTTGTGATAAAATAGAAAAAAACTCCACGTCAGCGCATTTAATACGACAGTCTGACGTGGAGTTTTTACTTGTACAGTGTTGGTATACCTCTGCCGATTAGCGTGGCGCTCCGCTTAGGAACCACGAAGAAATCTTCCCCTGCCTACGTACTCAATCTTACCAAAGACAAAATTGAGAATGCATTCCACATTATACATTAAGAAGGATGGTAAGTATAAGCGAGTAACTGCTACGAATATTCTTTACCTGAATGCAGACGGCAGCTACCTTCGCCTGGTCACCACAACCGATGATTTCTTAGTCCCTCAAAACCTCACCGAATTTGTTCAGACGAACCAGCTTCCATTTCTGATACGGGTTCACAGATCTTATCTAGTCAATCTTCAGCAGGTGGATTCTTTTGATCAATCGTATGTCTATATGGGGTCGCACCAGATCCCTATAGGTCATACGTATCGGAACAGGTTTTTGGAGCAGCTGAAATCGCTGTAGCGCTTACAAGGATAGTGATATGGAATTGCCGTTGAGCTTTGTCCGGTGGGTGTTTTTAGCGCACCCGGAGGTTTTGTAAAGAAATTGCTGAGGTGTACAAAGAAAAGCATGGTGGTGGTAAAAGGAGAGGTTCTTTTGAAGAATGAGCATTCTACTTTCATGGAACAAAGTAATCAACAGTCGATGCAGGGTAGTATGCTGCATTGAAATTGTCTAAAACAAAGACTCCTGAATCATTAAACAACATGATATGAGAAGTATTGTAATAATTGCATTCTGTGTGTGCCTTACCATGGCTGCACAAGCACAACTCTACAAGGTAGAGTTGGAAGGTAAATATTTGCCAGCCAAAGTAATTTTTGGTGATGGTGCTGTAGTAGAGGTTGAGATGATGTACCAACAACCTGAATTCTTCAAAAACCCGCAAAACAAGTTTAAACTGAAAAGGGATGGAAATGACTATAGCCACACTGGAGGAATTGAAGCTTTTCTGATTGATAATAATGTCTGGGCTCTGCGCAACGTAAGTGGTCAAAATCAGTTTGTGGTGCTGAACCGGCAAGGTGCCGTTGAGCAATTTCAGTACATCATTAACGGAAAGTTCGGAGAAGTCAAATCAGAATTTTATGTAGTAGTGGGTGAACGATCAAAAACAATTACACGCAATAACCTAAAAAACGAAAGTGTAGAAGGTGATGTTAGTGGAGAAAAGATAAAGGAATGGATTGCAGATTCGCCAGAAGTGGTAGAAGATCTGCGATTAGCTGAAGAAGCAGCTGCTCTGGCCAAAGGTGAAATGACAGCAGCGTCTGGTACACAGACAGCAACACCTGCAAAAAAAGGTTTGGTAGGGATGATTGAGAAGGGCGTTGCTAAGGAAAACGAAGCAAAGAAAGAAGCAGCCACAAGTGTAAACTATGGACGCATCATTAACAATTACAATGTATCGTACGAGCAACGCAACCCTGGAAAAATTAAATATTATTTCTCACCCTCTATGACGTGGGAGTATTTACCCAAGAAAGCGAAAACTCAAGAAGAGCTTAAGGCTGAAAAGCAAGCTGCATTGGACAAGTTATATGCGAATCGCTCTAGTAGTGTTTCACCTGAATATGCTTCTGCCAAAGACAATGTGCCAGTAAAAAAGGAAACATTTGATGCAAAAATTAAACGCATAAAGGCAGATGGCAATAAGATTGGAGTGCGGCTTGTGGTATTGCCGGCTCGCACCGTTCAACCAGAGTCAGGAACAACGCAAGTGACCCCAACCATGCAGGTAGAGGGAGAATATATGGATGAGTCCTTAATGGCTGCAGGACAGCAGTTTGTAGATGAATTGAATCAGCTATTTAACACAACCGATTTCGAACTGATCGATATGCGCAACATACCTTACCGCGAGGTGAAAGTAGTTGGAACAACAACCCGGATAGATGATTGGTGGGCCACTAAGTACAAGGTAGTGTTTGCCTATACCCTGGACCCGCGACTGGAGCCTGCCTATCAAAACTCAGGAGGTAAGACGCAATGGACAGTAGCCGTTAACATGCTGCAATCATTGATTGCTACAGAATACATAGGTGCTAATAATGCTACTAAACAAGACATCCTTACTCAGATTTTGAATATGGGAGGTTTTCGCACACCTGTCTATGCACAAGAAGAAGAGATAAAAGACCCTAAGGAAATGTACGAGAAGGCAGTAATGAAACTAGGGATGCCTATGTTAGACAAAGTAAAAACTGAACGGGCAGATGGGCTGGCTAAGGTGACGAAAAAGCTGGTTGAATAAGTAGTAGGCTGAATCGAGTAAAGAAAAACAGGTTGTCAGTTTCAATTGCTGGCAACCTGTTTTTTTTGAGAAACTGTTAGTGCAAGACCTTCAGTTCTAGATCCCAATCATCACAAAAGCTCCCCAATAATAAGGTTCTTTGTACTTCGCCATTAACTGAAGCTGGGCTTGCTTAAAGGCTTTCTGCTTATCGCGCAGTTTGATCCAGTTGGTGTAGAAGTTGGTCATCAATAACTGGGTGGCGGCATCATCCACTTTCCATAGACTCATGATAAGTGCATCGGCACCTGCTACCAAAAAAGCGCGTTGCAGTCCATATACTCCTTCTCCTGATTTTACTTCACCCAATCCGGTTTCGCAAGCGCTTAGAATTACCAAGCTGGTGCCTTCTAGATTTAAGTTCATGGCTTCATAAGCCGTCAGCACCCCGTTGTCGTTACTTTCCAAATTGGGCTGAGAAACACCACTGATGGTTTTGCTGGCACCTGCTAACATCAATCCGGAACGTAACAAGGGATTGTCAGAAGCATTCTCCGCGCTCACCCCAAAGGCATTGCCACCGGTCTCAACATCTTTCAGAAAATATCCGTGTGTAGCAATGTGAACCAGTTCAGGCGCCTTTATACTTTTTAAGTTTTTCTCGGTGGCCTCTTTCTGTATAAACTGAGAAACAGTATAGCCAGAAGTTTTTAACATTTTATTGATACCTTCCAATTCTGTTTTGGTACCGGGTAGGGTAGCGAGTTCGGGCCCACCATAATCCGGAAAGCCGAGGAGGAAAGCTTTCTTTGTAGGCGTTGTGGGCTTTCTGCTCTTAATGGCTAGCAAGTCTTTGGAGTTACTGAGCAATACGAGCTCATATTTCTTCACCAGGTAGTCGCCTCCTGTTTTTTGAAGCGTGTTCAGATTCAGCTGATTATAAACACCATCGAGGGATAAGTAAAGAACTTTTTTCCCAGCTACGGCTGGTTCTATCTTACTCCAATATTGATCATACGAAACATTGTCGAGTTGTTTTTGCTGAATCGTATTCCGATAGTATTTCGCATAGCGTGTTTCTAACTGTTGCCCATTCTCTAGTTTAATCAGGGTGGGCACTTTACTATTTTTTGTCAGCACCAAGGCGAGGTAGTGAGAAGCTTCGGTAAAGTTTTGGTCATAGCTTCTCACTCTTACCACTTCTACAACTGCTTCTTGATCATTGAGTGAGGCTGCAATCTGGTTATAGGTTATTTTTTGAGTCGTGTAACCTGCTGAGAAATCTTTTGAACGTTCTGATATTCTTTTCTCGAGTGTATTGGTGGCGCGCTCTACCGAGTCGAGATTTATCTTTTGATCTTTTAACTCTTCCTTCGTGTAAGCATACAAGCGGGCAAGGGTTTCCTTCTGGTCAAGCCAGGTAAAGTAGTCCTTTATCAAGGCCGCGTCTTTACTGTTGATGATGCTCTGTTTTATTTTGTTAGTAGAATTTAACAGCAAGGCTTTGGTGGCCATTTGATAATCGTAGAGATCATTAACAACTGCGGGTTGATTGCTGGCATGCGCCCCGGCAAAGTTGTAGAAGCGTTGAAAGCGAGGAGAAAGAACATCCCAGTACTTGGTCTTTTCTGCTTCGCTCATGGGTGGAAAGTAATCGTTGATAAAGTCTAACGACCGATCCATCACCGCTTTATACAAGGTATATGCCTGCTCATTCTCTCCTTTTTTCCAGTAGTAGATCGCTAAGTCTTCTTGCGATTGTGCATATAAGGGATGTGAAGTACCCAAGGTTTTTTCACGCACGGCCAGGGCTTTGCTTAATAAGGGTTCTGCTTCTGCATACTTTGCCTGACTGCGGTAGAAATTACCTAAGTCACTCATCGTTTTGGCATACACCGGATTTTCTTCTCCAAAGTTTTGCTTATAAATGGTCAAGGCTTTCTTCAAGGGCTCTTCCACTTTGTCATTCTTGTCCATGGCTCTGTAGAGGAGTGCGAGGTTGGTGAGGATGCCCGCGTAATCGGGACTGGTTTTACTCAGGCGATTTTGAGCGGATAAGTAGAGGGCTTCTGCTTCTGTATATTTTCCTGTTTGCTGATAGAGCAGCGCAAGGTTGGAGATGAACTTTAACTGATTTTTCGATTTACTGCTTTGTAATTTTTCAGCAATGGCAATGGCTTCTTTCAAACTTGTGATGGCTTCTTCGTAGCGCCCTACAATCTGGTAGAGCATGGCTTGGTTATTCAGCGCGATGGCGTATTGCATCGCAGCCTTTAGTTGATTCTGTTCAAGTATGCTGAGTGCTTGCTGAATATCTTTTTCGGCTTCGTTATACTTGGCCAGGTTGTATTTGAGAACACCATAGTTGTTGTACGAAGCAGCTACCCCTACGTTGGTTTCTCCTAGTTTGGTCTTCCGTAAATCAAGTGCCTCAGCCGTGTAAGCCTCTGCTTGCGTAAAACGTCCCATCGTGGCGTAGAGGAGTCCCTGATTGGCAATAGTTTTCAAATAACCGATGTCATCAGTGCCTTGTCCACTTTCAAAAAACTCACGTGCAGAGGTAAATCGTTTTTCCGCGAAGGTATATTTATTCTGTGCGTAGGAGATTTCACCAAACTCTAAATGAAAACGAGCCTTCTCCACATCGGTCATGTCTTCATTTTGCATGAACTTCGAGTATAAATTGGCCCCTGTCACCAACTTGGCATTGGCTTCACCTTTTTCACGTACATCAAAGACTCCCGAATTATCGGTGACAATAATGGAATAGTCAAAATCAGTAGAATCAAACTGTGCCCTGACTTTATCCAGATCATTCAGGAGCAAATTCCCCGCTTTGTTTAGTCTTTCTTTGGTGGCCAGACTTTTGGCTTTATCGAAGGCGCCCTTTTTTAGGTTTTGCAGTGGACTTTGAGCCAGTGAACAAAGGGGAAAAAATAGGATCAACAGGTATTTCATAGGTCAGCATACGATTTCCAGTACCTAAAGTTATAAAACAATGCGCATTACAATTCTTATCTTGCAGCGTGAAATTGTATAAAAACACCACTCAGGCCGTTATCGACTCGCTTACGCAGATTTTTGATGACAGAAAGTACGCAGATAAAGTAATTGAGAAGATTCTAAAGTCAAATTCCAAGTGGGGCGCCCGCGACAGACGCTTTATTGCAGAGACAACCTACGACATTGTGCGTTGGTACCGTTTGCTAATGGAAGTTACTGAGGCGGAGCCTAATGATTATTGGAAATTATTGGGTGGATGGTGTGCCATGAATGAGGCTGAGCTGCCGGATTGGGTGGAGTTTGAAGGCATTAATCGCAAAACCGTATTGCGCAGGTGGGAAGAAGTGAAGGGCATTCGAAAAATTGCAGAGTCTGTTCCGGATTGGATGGATGAATTGGGAGAAAGAGAGTTGGGCAGAATCTGGAACGAAGAGTTGCAGGCACTTAATGAAGAAGCACGCGTTGTGTTACGTGCGAATACGCTCAAAACAACCATGAAGCAGTTGTATCGCGAGTTGTCTGAAGCGGAAGTAGATGTGGAATTGGATGACCGTTATCCGGATGCGCTGATCATGAAGCAGCGTCAGAATGTTTTTTTGCTCCCACAATTTAAGCAGGGTTTATTCGAAGTACAGGATGCCGGCTCACAAGCCATTGCTCCTTTTTTGGAAGTAGAGCCAGGTATGCGGGTGATCGATGCCTGTGCTGGTGCAGGAGGGAAGACTTTACACTTAGCGGCATTAATGCAAAATAAAGGGCGTATTGTGGCCATGGACACTGAAGAGTGGAAGTTGACAGAATTGAAACTTCGCGCGAGACGCGCAGGTGCTGGCAATGTTGAAACACGGGTAATAGAATCTTCCAAGACTATCAAGCGTCTCGATAAAGCAGCCGATCGTATTTTACTGGATGTGCCCTGCTCTGGTTTGGGCGTGATCCGTAGAAATCCGGATGCAAAATGGAAATTGTCGGTTGAGTTTATTGAGAAGGTGAAGGAATTGCAACAACATATCCTTCAGGACTATTGCACCATGTTGAAGCCGGGAGGCAAGTTGGTGTATTCTACCTGTAGCTTAATGCCAAGCGAAAACGAAAAACAAGTGGAGAAATTTTTGGCAGCCAATCCGAACTTTACTTTGGAAGCAGAAAAGCACATTTGGCCAAGCGAAGGATTTGATGGCTTTTACATGGCCAGACTAAAGCGCACTAGCTAATCCTTTTAAAGCTTTATTCGCAGTTGTAAGGAAACATCATTTCTTTCGTTACCTGCAATGGCATCCAGACCGGAACCGATGCTTTGCTGATCGTGAAAACGAACGTGCGCATAGCGCAGCCAACAGGTGAAATGCTGGTTGATTGTATACTGAACTACTAAATAGCTGCGAATGCCCTTGCCGGAATAGGCAGGCAAGGAATAGGCAAGCCACACATTTTTCTCGTACACGTATTGACGGTTGTCATAATCTTCTGTGTCAAAAAGAGCGTAGCGCCCACTAATGCTTAGTTTTCTAAAATCGAGTGTGATGTCTTGAAAGGCCACCATGCCTTGAGACGTTTCTCGATCCATTGTAAACGTGCTGAATTGTACGCGTGACTTCATCTTTACGATTCCCCCTAACGAATAGTCAGCATGGAGGAACAACGATTGTTTCTTACCCATAGCAGTTTGGTACAAAGTACTTTCATCACTCAGATTGCGTTGTTTCTCTTCTTCCCGAAATTGGGTGGTGAACGTTACGGTTTTGCTTGGCTGATAGTGAAAGCGAAGAAGCCATTCGTGCCCTACTGAAGGACTGTAGCTTCTATAGCGAAGCCAAGGGAATCGAAAAAGATCTACATAACTCGCAACTTGAATCTTATTGGCGATGCGATATTTTAGTCCCCAATAAAATCCTTCTTCGTTTTGCGGTAAGGTGGCTTCTGAAAAACTATTGGCATAAAAGGAGTAAAAATTGCGTTGATAGTTTCTGTACAAGAAAGAAACCTCTAACTTTTTGGTAAGACTGCCCAGTGTACCCACCACCAATGCCTTACCACCGCTGGAGCTCACGGCTGCTTCTGTAAAAAAGGTAAAATTATGATGGGTATAGTTCGTGTAAACAGAATAATTTCTATTGCCGCTTCCTGAAAAAGCAAATTGATTATAGGCAGATGGTTCTCTTATCAATGGATGCTTGTAGTGTATGTATTGATGAACAAAGCCTACGTCCAGGGCTTTATGATTGTATTGAAGAATACCACCAAGAATGGTTTCACCAAGAGCTTTGCGGTCGCTCAATTCGGCAGCATTGCGGTGGAGTCCTGTTGTCAGTAAGGAAGAAACATACTGACTTGAACTATCGGCATGAAGGTTGGCGTCACGCTTAGTGGAAGAAAGAAAGGTAGTGAGGTAGAAATTTTGAGGAAGACTTATGGTAGTTGTCAATCCTCTTAGGTAATAGTTCTCATCGGCCGAGGTGTATGGAAGTCCCAATAGGTTAGCTTTTCGGATGGTGCTAATGGTTTCTCCTCCTTTTCCTGTGCTAAACGTTCCACCACAGAGCAAGCCTTGTCCTGCTTGTAGTTGATAATCACCCAGGATAATATTTTTTATAATTCCTTTGTTTTGTGCTTGAAAATGAAAGGATATAAAGTCAGCGCCATAGTGTTGCGAGGTTGGTTTCCATCGGAAGGATTCTCCGGCATCTTGTTCGACTGTAAAACCTACACTAAAATCATTGGGCATAGCCGTACGAAAGCGCATGTAGTATTTGTCGCGGGCACCTTGAAATTGCTTTTGAGAATCAAGCGCGGTAAAACCTTCTTTTTGCTGAAGCGTGTGCTCGTACCGAAGCAGCAGGTAATTGTTCTGATTGTGAAGAATATTGTCGAGAAGTGTTTTGGTCAAACGTGCTGGATCACTAGTAGTTACAAAGGGTGCTACTTTTTGTATGGTCGCGAGATCAAAGGAGGGGAGTGTTTGTAATTCATACAGGGATAGTAGTTTACCATTTTCTCTTCGGTAGGAAATGAACTCCTGTACCTGACTTTCTGACAAGATATACAAGGATCGCAGTTGTTCTGCGGTAGCAGTATTTAAGTTGAGCGGTTGCTGGAGTAATTGGAGATAATTTTCATAAAGTTCTTCATAATTCAACTCCTCATCCTGATAACTGATTAATTCATCCAGGAGTTGTTGGATGTCAATTTCTTTTGCAGGTATCTCTTGAGAGAAAACTACTGATGTGCAGGTAGCAAAAAGGAAAGCCAGCAGTTGTTTCATTTCTTCTTTAAACAATAAGTCAATGAAGCCTGGTGGCTGGATCCGATGCCCGTCAGGGAATATTCGTAAGCATAATCAATGTTGAGACGTGTGGAAATAAAACCAATACCGAGAAAAAGTTTATTGGGATATAAGTTGATGCCTGAGCGAGCAGCGAATTTCTTTTCTGGTTTATACTCCATTCCGATTTTGTAGGTAGGAGTAACTTCCAGCTGTTTTTGTATTTCGCCTGTGAGCCATACTTTCTCCGTTGGCGAATAGCCTGCACCGAGTGTTAGCGAGGTGCTCAATCTCTCCTCACTACTTTCAGAGAGCACAGGTTGGTTCACATTTTGAATATGAGCGCCAATAAAAAAGGCAGGAGTAAGGGTGGCGATTCCTCCAACGTTGAAGGTGAAAAGACTTTTTGTGCCAAAGCCCAAAGCTTGGTATTGCAAGTAATTGATGGAAGCTCCCAGAGAAGCTAAGCCCAGCTTATTGCTGAAGCCTAATGATATTTTTTGTTCATTGTATACATCGTCTCCAAAGCGAAAGGCACCCAGTGCTCCAGTTCCTAGGGTGGTGGGTAGTGTTACCAGAAAAGCCATGCGATCAGTGCCTTCTACTTGTGGCCTGGCATCATAAGAAGTAGCCACTACTGATTTCTTAACAAAAGATAAGCCAGCGGTATTATTGAAAAGACTCCATTCATCCTGTAAACAGGAAGAAGCATAACCCATTCCGGCTGCTTTGGCACCCATGCCAGTAAACATCGAACTGCTTTGCGAATAGGCAGCACGTGTCAATAAGCCAATCAGTACAAGGATACGGAGTAGTGGCACAAACGAGATTTCTAACCTTAAGGTAAGAAGCGTTTTTTAGTTGTGCAAGAGGGTAGCGTTTATCAGAATTCTTTTTTCAAATGGAAGAAGAATCCATTTTCACCTTCTCCATTGAAGGAATATTCAAGGCGGACAGTGGCATCGTGGGAGGTAACAAAATCAAGGCCAGCGCCCACACCGTTGAGAAGCTTGTCTGTTAAACGCCTGCCGGCTTCATAACCGGGGTAATTCCAAACGTAACCGAAATCGGCATAGGTTTTTAAATAAATAGCTAAGGGGATTTCTCTGAATTGTTCAATGGAACCACCGACATCAAAGGTCCTGGAGAAGAGTTGTTTCTTAAAGGTTGTTTTGTTGAAAAAAAATTGTGGTCCCTCGATCAGGTAAACTTCATACCCTCTTACAAACTGTCGGTTATATCCCAGAGCGCTATAACTGCCATAGGGTATATGGCTTTGAAAACTTACGTACGCATTTGTGTAATTAGATAAATAATATTTTTTTCCCAGGTGTACGTATTTCGAGTAGCCTGCGCTCAAATCAGTTTTTATGAGGTCATCACTTTTCAAAATCCCCTGGTGGCGTATGCTGGCAGAGAAGTAGCTACCTGTTAACGGGTAGGTTATAAAATCTCTTTTTTCATAGACATACTGGTAGGACAGTGAAGTAGTGTTTTGGGTTTTGATAACATTACTTCCGTAGTACTCGGGATTTAGCTGAACGAGAGAATCGCTGATCTGATTTTTGATCGTCTCCAAAGAGAATCCGTGATAATGATAAAATGAGTTTCGATACGTATAAGTAATGCTGGCTGATCGGGTTACTTTAAACTTTTCGTCTGCGCGGGCATACGTTAGTATATTATCAATAGTACGATAAGCAATGTTGTTTCGCTCATCATAATTAAAATCAAAAATCAATCCCTGCTTACGTTTTTTATCCAGATAGGGCATGCGATAGCTGACTCTGAAAATTTTTGTAAAACCAAATTTAGCGGTAAGCAAGAGCGTTTCATTACGGCCGCGAACATTGTATTGGTACAGTTTAAGCCCATAGTTCACGCGTTTAAGATCGTGGTTGTAATTCTGCCACCATTCATTAAAATTTCGATCGGCTAGCTCGAGTATGGGCACGGGAAAGGTATACCATCGTTCGCTCACCTCTACTAATATATCTGCTGTACCGTTTTCATAATCGATCATGCGCATTGAAACGGTATTGAAAAGACGCGTATTTAGTAGTTTGCTTTTGTCTTTCTCCAGAATTAAAGGAATTTGTTGAAGGCGAACGGTGTCTCCTGGTTTTAGCGTTAACTCTCGCTGAATAATAAAATCGCGTGTGATTTTATTTCCCAAAATCAGAATACGATTGACAGTAATCAGTGCCGAAGTATCAGCCGTTAGGCGGTTTCTGTTTCGTTGCCGGGTAGAGTCAGACGAGGCCTGTGTTTCCACAGGATTTATCAGGTTTAGTATACAAATTGTTAAAACTACTCGAACCCACATGCGCGCTCCATCTGACTAAAATATCATTCGTTGGTTTAACGATTGATCAGGCATTTGTTGTAGTGCCTTTTTTCAATGCTCTTGCCAGAATAATAACACCAGCGATCACCAATGGAATACTGAGAATCTGCCCCATGTTTAACGGCAGTTCATCTTCAAAAGCAACCTGATTTTCTTTCAGGAATTCGTACACAAAGCGAAGGCCAAAACAAACAATCAGGAAAATGCCAAAAAGAGTGCCGTCTGCAAGTTTCTCTTTTTTGCGACTCCATAACCAGAAAAGAAGCGCAAAAAGAATTACACAAGAAATAGATTCATATAGCTGAGAAGGATGGCGTGGTATAAAGTTTGTGTAAACAACGGCTTCAAAATGATCTCCTTCTTTTCCTAAGCGATAGCGCAAAGGCCCCTCTTGATACACGTGTTCAGCAACACCGGTGTTGAAGGAGAGCATAGATTGTACGCGTCCGCTAAGGTAATTGTTAAGCTGTTCCTCTGTATAGCTATTGTCCGCCTTAAACGTGAGAAGAATTTTTACAGGCTTATAGGGCTTGTTATTGTCAACGGTATCGATGGAGACATAATCTGCTTTTTCAACGTATCCATCGTAGGTCAATAAGTCAGTTACGTTGCTGGCAAAGACCACACCGTAATTCGATTCTGTTGGCTTGCCAATGATTTCAGAATTGAAATAATTTCCTAAGCGGATAAGTGCACCGGTTAAGGCAACTAGGATTACAATCCGATCTAAAATTTGAAAATAGTTTTGTCCTGGTTTTTTCTTACGACCGTACAACCACAAAGCGGTAAGTATACCAATGGCCGCACCATGGCTGGCTAAGCCTTGCAGGCCTGTGAAACGGAAAGAAGGAGAAAACTCAAAGGGTAAAATGATGCTGAGCGGATTCTCAAGGAAAAGTTCTGGCTGATAGAAAATAACATGACCCAAACGAGCTCCCAAAATGGTGGCTACAATCATGTAAATGGTCAGTGTATCTACATCTTTTTCGGGTTTACCTTCTTTTTTGAAAATGTAGTAGAGGATCTGCTGGCTAATTAAAAAGCCAAGGGCAAAGAGTAGTCCGTACCAACGCAGGGAAAAACTTCCTAAACTCAAGATCTCTGGAGATCCGTTCCAAATGATGTAGCTCAAATAAGTCATAAAGGCAAATATAAAGACAATTGACAATGCAAAGTGGTCAATTACGCATTTGATGAGCCGAAAAAATACTTATTTCTGTGCTAAAGCGACTCTAATTCCTCCTGAAAGCTTCCCGAAAGGATGGGGAAACGGCACCAAGAACGGGGGTCTACATTCAGATCGTCCAGATGGAAAGAAGGGGCCAGTCTTTCTCTCTTCCATTGGTTGATGGACCAGAGCTTGAAGAATTTCTTTATATGGCTTTTTAGTTTTTCATCGGCTACCCCATTGGAAAGCTGTGCATAGACCTGACTGGGTGATTGGCGTTTTTTAATCGCCAGCAATTCAATGGCTTCCAGCACTGTATAGGGCATAAGATCCGCCTCATCCGTTTGATTTCTCTCCTGAGGACGCAATTCAGCTGTTGGCTGTAGATTGTTCACGTATCGAAGGCCCGCATATTTTAATTCTTTTTCGGCCCACTTTAGCCACTGAATCACAAAAGGTTTGCTTAGTCCGGCAATGGGCGCTAAGCTACCGGAAGTATCGCCATCCATGGTGGCGTAGCCAACGTTTCCTTCACTGCGGTTGGAGGTGGTAAGTAACAAAGAATTTTTAATGTTGGCCAACATCCAGATAATGGGTGAGCGCGAACGTGCCTGAATATTTTGCAGCGCAATATCATCGCGCTCCCAGCTAAGGGGGCGGCCAAGTGCTTCTTCAATTTTTTCAGAATAGGAATTTACTTCCTGATCAATTTCCCACTGGTGAAAGTTGGCACCAATAGAAAGGGCTAATTCTTTGGCGGCTTGCAATGTGTTCGTAGAAGAATTTTTTGTTCCCTGATAGGCACAGGCGAGAATTGCACCGACAATTATTTTAGGATCGTTTGTAATTGGCAGGTTTAGCGATTTGCAAAAGGTTTCTGCTCCTAACTCCAATGTCCCCCTCCGAACCATTTCTGCCACCAACGTTGCGATAATAGAGGAGTCAGCTCCACCACTCAACGAAAGCACAAAGCCTTTTGCTTTACTTTTCCGAAGGTAGTCGTACAAGGCGAGTGACACCGCTTGCGAGAGTTCCTCATTCTTCTCTTTGTTATCGACCTCCAGGCTTGGTTTTGTTTTTTTATGATCTTTCAGATTCACCTCGCAACAAAGCACATCGTAAGGTCTCATGCTTAAGCGTCTGTTCAAGGCTTTTATTTCTCCATGTTGAGCCAGTATGATGTCTCCATCATAAATAACACGGCCGGCCTCATTGCCAAGCTGATTCACGTAGAGGTACGTGCAGTTCAATTTTTCTGAACTGCTGCGGATCAGTTCTTCACGCACATGACTTTTGCCCATGGCAAAATGACTGGCACTTGGATTAAGAATAATGTCTACGCCTTGTTGGGCTAATCGATAGCCCGGTCTTTTGTTTTCTACCCAGGCATCTTCACAAATTTCGAAGGCAATTTTTGCACCATGTACTTCATATACAAGGTCGCCCACTAAAATTTCTTCTCCTTTTCTTTCAATACTTTTTGTCTCTCCGGCTTTCCAGGCTTCAAACCAACGAGGTTCATAGTGAACGCCATCCTTCGGAAGGTTTTGTTTGAGCGTAACGCCTAGAATTTTTTTATCATGGATAAAGCAGGCACCATTATAGGTGAATCCATCCATTCGAATCGGCAGACCGACAGCAACACTAATCCCAGCGCAGGCTTCGCGAATGAGTAGTAATTTTTCCCAGGCAGTGTCTGCCAGCCAATCACTCAGAAATACATCTTCGCAGCCATAGCCGGTAATAGTCAGCTCTGCAAAACAGAGCAGATCAACTTTTTCATCTTTCGCTTTTTGGATGGCGCTTAGAATGTTGGAACAATTTGATTCCCAATGAAAGGGAGTTTGGTTAAGGGTGGCGCCTGCCAGTTTCATAGTCTTCACGTGCCGTAAATCTACACATTTAACAGAAGTGGTGTCCAGATCGTTTCAAAGCGGATCTTTAAAGTTTGGCCTCTACTCTTTGATGGACAACACTGTTGGTTCCGATGATTGAAAAGGTAACCTTCACTTTTTTTTCGTTTATCTCTACATCCAGCAGGCCAAAGTTCTTTTGGATAATGAGATCACCCACGCGATACTGATTCTCTTCTTCCCATACTTCACTCCAGGTATGGGTAAGTCCGCTGCAGGTAAAATCGTACAAGGCATAGGGCAGACCGGGAATACTCCTTTTCGATAACTCAGCGATGTGTCGATCCCCACTGATAACAACAACCTTTTTATTAGGATAACGTGCAAGCAGATCATAAAAACGTTGAAGTGCCTTGGGAAAATTTCCCCATTTCTCGAATCGGTGATCTTGTGCTATCAACTGAATACTTGAGTTAATCAGAATGAGATTGGCACTTGAGTTTTTGATTTCTCTTTCTAGCCAGGTCCACTGTTCCTCGCCTAGTATGTCGCCTTCTGGATTGGTACGATAATACGAGATTCTCTTTTTTGTAAGGGTATCCACTACATAGTATTTGTAAACTGTATCCCGGAAGTAGCGTGTATCAAGATTGATAATTTTAACACTAACCTTTCCTTTTTGCAGGATGGTGGAATTGTAGAGTCCTTCGTGCTTCCAGATGTCATGTTGCTTATCAAATCCGAGAAAGTTAGCGGCAATTTTTTTGCTTTCTTTTTTAAATGAAAAGTATTTGCCACCATCGTTGGTTCCATAATCATGATCGTCCCAGGTGCCGGTTACCGGGCAGGTGGCCAGTAGCTGTTGATAGGAAGATCTGTTTTTCTGCTCTGAATAGTATTTTTCTAAATCGTGAAGGTTTTTAGTGTCTGCATAAATGTTATCACCTCCCCAGATCCAGAGATCGGGCTGGCTGGCCACCACTTCTTCCCACAGCTGTTCCTGATTGGCCTGCTGAGAACACGAACCAAAGGCAAGGCGAAAGGTGCTTTGCGCATGGGTGAGAATGGAAAGTAGCAGAAAAAGGCTTGTGCTGATTGTTTTCATGTATCAAATTAAGTCCATTCAATCACTAACTCTTAGTTAGCTAGTTATCTTATTGTTAAATTCCCCAAAACTTTAAAACATGAAAATACTCATTACGCTTCTTTTCTGTGGTTATTTTGCGTTAGTAAGCGCGCAAGATATAAAACAAGATTCGATCTACATGCGCCAGCATTATGATCAATTTGAATATTCGATACCCATGCGTGATGGCATAAAACTTTACACCTTGGTGTATGTACCTAAGGACAAGAGTAAGTCCTATCCCATTCTCTTAAACAGAACCTGCTACAATGCCTCTTCTTATGCTGGTTGGAAAACATATTCACATCCTTCAAAATACCTGGTTCGCGATAAATACATACTGGCCTTTCAGGATGTTCGAGGCCGCTACATGAGTGAAGGTGTTTTCAACAACATGACTCCCAATATTCCGGGTAATGATAAGAAAAACAAGACAGCCATTGATGAAAGTTCGGACACCTACGATGCTATTGATTGGATGATTAAGAACATCAAGGGAAACAACGGGAAAGTTGGAATGTTTGGCATTTCTTATCCTGGTTTCTATACGGCAGCAGCCATACCGGATGCTCACCCTGCGTTGAAGGCGTCTTCACCTCAAGCACCCATCTCCGACTTTTTCTTTGACGACTTTCATCACAATGGGGCTTATCTGCAAAGCTATACTGCAGCCTTCGCGGTATTTGGATACCAAAAAGATAAGTTAACAAAGGAAGATTGGTATGAAGATAAGCTTATGCGTTTTTACGGACAACCCGTTACAGATGGATACGATTTTCATTTGAAAAATGGCCCACTGAAAAATGTAACAGAAAAGTATCATCACGATAATTTCTTCTGGCAACAAATTGTGGATCACCCTAACTACGATGAGTTTTGGCAGAAGCGAAATCTATTGCCTCATCTTACCAACGTCAAACATGCAGTCATGACAGTGGGTGGTTGGTTTGACGCGGAGGATTTGTACGGACCGCTGCAGATCTACAAACGAATTGAGCAGACCAGTCCAGGTGCACTCAATACTATTGTGATGGGACCCTGGGGACATGGTGACTGGGCCTATGAGCAAGGCAAGCATTATCATAACCATATCTATTTTGGCGATAGTATTTCAACTTTCTATCAACGTGAGATTGAGCGTAACTTTTTTGCCTTTCATTTAAAAGGAGAAGGTATGGCTAATCTGCCAGAGGCCTATATGTTTGATACAGGAAAGAAGGAATGGAAAAAGTATGATGTGTGGCCACCCAAAGAACTCCCCTTGCAACTCTACTTTGGTGAAGGAGGTAAGTTATCTATTAATAAGCCCCTGAATGACAAAGCAGTGTTTGAGTATGTGAGCGACCCTGCCAAGCCTGTTCCGTACACCTCACAAACGGAAGGGCTGACGTTTACACCGCGCAGGTTTATGAGTGACGATCAGCGTGCGGCCAGCACCCGGCCCGATGTACTGACCTTTGAAACAGAGGTTCTTACAGAGGACGTGACTGTTGCCGGTGAAATATTGGCGAAACTAAAGGTAGCTATTAGTGGAACGGATTCTGATTTTATCGTGAAGTTGATTGATGTATATCCCTCCAACCATCCGAATTATGAAAAGAATCCTAAAAACATAATTATGGGTGGCTACCAGCAATTGGTACGAAGTGAAGTATTCAGAGGTCGGTTCAGAAATAGTTTTGAGAAGCCAGAACCTTTTGTGTCCAATCAAATCACAGATGTAAATTTTCCTTTACAGGATGTATTGCACACCTTTAAAAAGGGACATAAAATGATGATTCAGATTCACAGTACCTGGTTCCCATATATTGACCGTAACCCTCAGAAATATGTAGACAACATTTATAAAGCCAACGATGAAGATTTTATGAAGTCCACCATAAAAGTGTATGGCACCTCTGTTGTAGAAGTAGGAGGCGAGCAAAAGATGAAGGCGAGGGTGGATGTGAAAAAATAGGAAGCTTTATTCTTAAAAGTTCAAAATCCCCGTAGGTGCCCCTTCGGGGATTTGTTTATCTCTCTTTTTTTCTATCGGATAGATTCCTTTTTTAAATGCAGCATTCCTGTTTATTTTGGATCCAAATATTTGATAGATGAAGTACACGTGTCTGATTACTATTCTTTTCGTTTCCTATTCAAGTGTAGCACAGTTTAAAAATAGTAAACTGGCAGAAGCAAGAGAAGGCGATAAATTTCAACCTTGTGAGCCCAGTGTGGCTATTAACTTAAAGAATACCAACAACATAGTAGCAGCGGTAGTGCTGGACAGAATTATTTATACCAACGATGCGGGGAATACCTGGCAAGAAAAAACGGTAACCTCACCTTTTGGTGTATACGGTGATCCCGCCCTTATTTCAGATACGAAAGGAAACATCTATTACTTTCATTTGGCCGATCCTTCAGGCGAAGGAAGAAGCAATGATGCGTGGCTGGATAGGATGGTGGTAAACAAAACGACCGATGGAGGAACCACCTGGAGTAAGGGAGTTTCCATTGGG
>Ga0075163_10004488_pt1 | contig 18749 bp, 21 predicted proteins | sample JI1023141ADNA_FD_71478 | JGI IMG/M metagenome (GOLD analysis project Ga0075163, IMG submission 71478) | Wastewater effluent complex algal communities from Wisconsin, to seasonally profile nutrient transformation and Carbon sequestration -... | ecosystem: Engineered > WWTP > Effluent > Algae...
GAGATTGAGCGCTACGCCCTTGCAAGGGGTGAGAGTATCTTTGTCGGAATGACCAGAAAATGGCGAGCAATTCCGCACTGGTTTATTGTATCTACGTTTTTCCCCTGGATTTGGCCTGGAATTGCAGCTGCTTCGGCAACATTAATTGTGCATTTGCTTGGTTTATCTACCGGCTACACACGGTGGGTTGCAATAGCATTGTTGATTTCGATGGGGCTCACTTTGTCTCTTGGTCCGGTACTGTACAAAACCGTTGAAAGATTCCAAAAGGTATTGATCATGTTTGGCGTACCGTCGATATTTGTGTTTAGCATCCTTCTAGCTGATCGTGCAGGCTGGACTTCTGCCGCCCAAGGCGTAATAGGCAACGGTAGTGATTTTTGGTTTTTGCCAGCCGGCATCCCTATCGCTACATTTCTAGCTGCACTTGCCTATTCTGGCGCAGGTGGCAATCTTAATTTGGCTCAATCATTCTACGTCAAAGAAAAAGGCTTTGGCATGGGAAAATACGCAACCGGTATACAGAGTCTGATTACGGGTGAAAAGAAAAGCGCTTCGTTGACTGGTACAAAATTTGAAATGAACGCCACTAACAAAAAAGAATTTAACAAATGGTGGAAAGTTATCAACAAAGAACATTTCATAGTTTTTTGGTTCACTGGTTCTGTGACAATAGTGCTATTGTCACTACTGGCTTTTTCTACTACTTTTGGTGATTCTGGTAGTAAATCAGACATTTCTTTTGTTATACGTGAAAGTATAGCTATCGGCGAACAATTAGTTCCTGTATTTGGTACATTTTTCTTAATCGTAGTGTCAATGACACTTTTTGGTACGCAACTGACTGTCTACGATGCAACTAGCCGTATATTGGCAGAGAACGTAATTTTAGCGTCAAATGGCAAGCTGAAAGAACGCCACATAGGCAAAACATACTATTTTGTGCTGTGGCTAATGATTCTCTGTGGAGTTGGTATATTCCTTGCAGGTTTCACTCAGCCATTACAGCTCCTTGTCATAGCGGCGGTGCTGAATGCATTTGCTATGTTTGTGCACACAGGACTAACTTTGCGCCTAAACAAAACAATGCTTCCTAAAGCCATAGCCCCTAACAAATTTAGAACCAGTATGATGACATTCGCATTTCTATTCTACGGTGGATTCAGCATCTACGTTATAGTCACAGAAACCCTCAAATTCATTAACCGTTAGAAAACAATATTTTAAAAAAAGTTGACTTTACCCTAACAAATATGGTATAATAAATATAATATGGCAAGACTCGTTATTGTAGGCGGTTTTATAACTGGTAGACATTCTATTGAGAAAGTTGCAAAAGCTTCCGAAGCGTACTTCGAAGATCCAGTTCCGTATACTTTATCTGACTATGTGAATAATCCTGACGAAGTACAAAAAGCAATTAGGGGAGCGGATGTGCTACTTCACAGTGCCGGTGCCCTTGCTATAGATGACCCTCATACTCGACCTAAATATGCTTATATGTTTAATCCCCCATTACCACGAAGCATTGGCGGTTTAGTGGTGCGTGCAGGAGTAAAGACGGCTCGTATGTTTACTCCTGGACTTGGTATTCATCGTCCCTCCGATGTAGGTAGCGTTATTGGTTTTTCTGCCGGCTCAATTGCAGAAGCAGCGGCACACCCAATAGCAAATTTTAAAATGTTGCGACGTATTTCTGAATTTGACGCAGTCAGTAGCGCAGTTGTCACTCGACAAAACGGGATAGATGTAGGAATAATTTGGACAGATAATGATGCATTTTATAAACCCTCGGTAGACGATATTGCAAGTGCTAATGCTAGTCGCATTCCTCAGTTGATGCTCGAAGGTGAACATGATGAACTGTTGATTCGCCCTGATGCCATCCTCAGATCTGTTTTTGGGACTGAAAGCTCAATCTAGACAGATTAAGGTCTAGTCGTCGCCACCGTCTTCATTTCTTGGTCGTCCGTCGTCTTCAAATAGCGGATCCTCATTTTCTTCGTTCTGCTCTACCGTCGGTTGAGGATTTGAAACAGGCTCATTTGTTTGGTTTGAAGGTGCGCTGTCCGTTGTCGGTGCTGGATTAATAATCACTTCTGCTGGTTCTAAAATTACAAAATCTCTGAATGGTAAATCGTTATAATGCTCCACAGGCACAACGATACGATATACACCCGGTGCATCAAATAAGTCGGGCCAATCTTCAAAATGGTATGTTAGTCCCTCGTCGGGCTGTATAGTAATGCGTCTTGGTTGCGTATAACAAAAACTGTCTTTGCTATCGGCTTCACCGTGTATTTGTATCCAACGATTGGTGTACCATTTGTACACATTTAGAGGCTCCTCAGGACAATTATTAGCAACATATATAGGGTTGGTGAAATGGTTTGTGATGCTGAATTCAATTGTTTCTCCAAGCTGGTAGCGTTCTTTGTTGAGAGTTAATTCGATGTGTCCTTCGGCGTAATTGTCATTATCAAGTCGTGCATATGCCATCGCTCCAAATAATCCAAGGAATGCCAAAACAAGCAAGTAGAAAACTACCCACTTAACCCTATAACGGAAAATCATTCTTTTGGTTCTTAGTTCGCTGTTCATTTTCATATTGTTTTTGCCCGCCATAGTCTAGCAAGAGTGGCAATCATAACCCCTATGCCTAACAATATCCACAGTAATTTAAAAATTCCAGAAGAAACGTCGGTGCCCAGATTTAGCGCATGAACGAACACAAAAATCATAGTTATATAACTTAGTAGATGTACTAATTTCCAGAGTTTAGGTCGCTTCTCTACCCATACTAGTGATGTAATGATGATGATCGCAACCAGATATAACGATACAACCCCAAGCGCAACATACAGGGAACCAACTGACACACCGAACAAGTCTATTTCCTTATAATTAGATGTAAAAGGTACTAGTAAATTAACGAGGCTGAATGGGACAAATGAATCAAAATACAGGGCACCTATGTGAAGAACGACAGACACCCCGAATGCAAGTCCTAGTGCTCTGTGCGAAGCCCAGGCGGTAATAGGTTCTAAAAACGTAAAGGTATGTCCTGTTAGCATTCCTATTCCGGATAGCATCAAAATAATGAGTGTAATAGACGCTACAATTCCGGATATACGGGTTACATACCAAGGCCAAGATGCTTTTGCACGTTCAACCAGCCCTTCTGCGACTGATGGGTCTTTTTCTACCTGAATTGTAGTATTGTTTGTTGCGGGAGTTTGAGCATCAGATTTACCACTAAAAATGCTCGGTATTAATGTACTGAAACTAATAATTGAAAATATAAAACCTAAGGCAATTATTCTACGCATGAATTAGCTCCTTGGTAGTTGGTTCTGAAATTGTCTTAGTACTACTATGCATGATTAGGTTTTCAACTTGCACAAAAGATACAACACCGGATTGGTCTTTAGTCTGCATCAATGCATCCAATACTTTATGTTTCTCTAGTAGTTTCACTGCGCCACTGGCTCCGACAATAACTGAGCAAGTAGCTAACACATCTGCCTCTACTGCCGTTTTGGCTATAACAGTAGATTGAACTACATCCTTATTAGTTGGATTCCCGTTTTTGGGTCAATGATATGATGCCAGTTTTTGTTACCGTTGACTCCTCGGCGTTTTGATATTCCTGAAGTTGCGACCGCGTATCTTTCAAGTTTACAACTCACTTCAATTTTTTGGGTTTCATCTGTTGACTCTATGCCGATAACCCACTTTTCCCCGTTTTCGTTTTTGCCACCTACTACAATATCTCCTCCTATCGATAACCAATATCCGTGCACTTGGTTTTGTACAATGTCGGCTAATTTATCTGCCAAAAACCCTTTTGCTATTCCACCCAAATCTATTGCAGAATTTTGCGGAATTATTGCCGTATTATCGCCTATTACAACTTTATTTTTTGTATCAAATTTTCTAGAAGAAAAATCTGGCGCTGTCAGTTGACCATCTACAGTATGAAATGGTTGTTTATAACCTGCTTTTTGTAATTCAGGTAGGATGAATATATTGAACGCACCTTCGTTTGATTCATTGTACTGATTTGCGAGTTTCAGCATCTCGTGGAAGTCATTAGATATAGGTTGCGCACTGCCAGCATTTTGGTTAAAAACGGTTAACTCACTATTGGGCAGAAATCTACTAAATTCTGCTTCAAATTTGCCTATTACTTTCCACAAACTTTTGAATATTAAATCGGTTTCAGCTTCATTATCATTTACTAAACACAAACCAATATCACACCCCAGTGCAAAGGCAGTTTGGTAGTAGCTTTTCATGACACTTTGCTCACTGGTTTTGGTGCTGGTTTAGCAACCGGAGTAGGAGTCGTGGTAGTCGTCGGAGATTTAGAAGTCGGCTTTGTAGTCTGCGATGGAGTACTACTGTTTGTTACAATTGGGTCTTGCTTTGTATTAGTATCAACTGTGGGCTTAACCGAATTGATTGCTGTTTTTTGATTACTACCGTTAGCCTTAATAATAACGTCGTTATTATCTGAGGCAGTAATAGTAGCGCTATTTTCAAGCGTTGGTATTGTCTTGGCTAGATCTAACGACATAATTACAAATCCACCAATAATTAACCCAAGCGATGTCATGGCGTAAATATTAAATGGCCAGCTACGTATCGCACCGGTCTGTCGATTTGAGCCCTGCCCAAATGCTTCGGTAATTATCATATCGGACGGAACTTGGCGTTCTTTGAGCAAGTTCAAAATTGATTTCATATATGGCGGAGGTCCACACATGAAGAACTTTTGTGTATCAAAGTTCAAACCTAGTTTATCCATCATTGCTCCATCCACACGACCAAAAAGCACTTGTTGTCCCACTAGTATGGTTGCGGGTTCTTCGCCAATTATGTAGCTTACCTTTAGTTTATTATTTCTATTTTTTAACTCTATAAGTTTTTGCAAAAACGGAATATCGTTTTGAGTTTGACAACTATATACAAGATGAATGTTGTTTTGTAACCCTAGATTGGTTGCATGTTCCATCATACCCATGAACGGGGCTATACCAATTCCCCCGGCAAAGAAAACGACGTCACTATCTATATGTGTATTCATCACAAACCCACCATATGGCCCGCGCACAAATACTTCGTCGCCGGGCTTCAAGTTTTTTACTGCAGATGTGTAGCGTCCTTTGATTCTGATACTGAACTGTAGTTTGTCTTGTTCTTCAGGCGAAGAGCAAATCGAAAAACAGCGCACTGGCGTCGGCCTAAAATTATTTTTAAACCCTATTGCAGCATACTGCCCTGGTTGGTAGAGTAACGGGCTTCCATTACCGCCGTGACGAACTGTTAGTAGATTCGTTGTGTCGGATAATCTTGAATTATCCTCAACTGTATACCTGTACATATCTCTATTATACTACCGACCCCTAACATGCTTATGATTACATTGTTCAGCGTGCCGGACCCAATATCCAAAATAGTTAGAGAAACACTAGATACACGTCCCTATCCTGGCGTGTATTTATAGTCTCGTTTTTGTAGACGGCGCTATATAGCTTGTTTTGAATAGTACAATTTTACAACGAAATATTATTGCATTTTTGTATCTGTTATATTGCCGTAAGCATTTTTGGCTGTTGACACGTAGAGGGTTGGTTGGGTAGGATAAAGCTCCGTGTCAGTTCATGTGAGGTGAATGGATGCAGGAACCCCAGCGAGCATACTTTATTTGCCGCTCGTGATAAGTGGGACTAGTATAGCAAAAAAAGGAGTGTCGTTTTTTATGCGTATATCCGTACTAACGGGTCTGTTTGCATGTGCCCTAATATTTAGTTTATCGTCTGCCAAAGCAGAGGCATCATCAATAGATTTATTAACAATTAACACTACAGAGCCTGCGATGGAGCAATTATTGGCTGTTGCAGATATACCTGTCTCAGAAGTGACGACAGATGTAATATCTGAACCCGCAGTTGAAGAGCACGTGGTATTACCAAACGAGTCACTTAGTGATATCGCAGAAAAATACGATACTACCTGGAAACGACTGTATGACAAAAACGAGGCTATAGTAAGCCCAGACATTATCAATCCAGGTGATAAAATAATAATTCCAACAAAAGATGAAGAACTAACAGCAAGACCTTTGCCAGAACCAGTAGTTGTTCGGCACAAAACTTCAAATACTAAGTCTGGAAGAGTCGCAAGCGTTGCAACTGGACCGGTTTCTTCAAGTGGAAACAAATATATTGCCGGTTACTGTACTTGGTATGTCAAAAACAGACGACCTGATTTGCCTAACAACCTAGGAAACGCCATCACTTGGGTGTCTAGAGCGTCCGCACAAGGACTAGCGACAGGCTCTGCGCCTGCAGTGGGTGCCGTAGGACAGCAAGGAAACCACGTTGTGTATGTTGAATCAGTCAACGGTGATGGCACAGTGACTATAAGCGACATGAACTTTGCCGGTTGGAATGTAGTAACAACTAGAACCGTAGCGTCTAGCAACTTCAGCTATATTTACTAGTTGTGATATAATAATACAACTATGTCAACTTCTCCTTCCTCAAGACCGCTTTCATTTGATATGCTAGACCAAATTTCTGGAATGGCTAGTGCACATTACCGTCCAGAGAATCCGCTACCCTATCATAACTATGACGACCATGTCGTAACTTCCAAAGGCTACTTTGATCAAATAGCTACTTGGATTACAGAAAAAGATGTCGATGTAAATATACTTGCCGGAATTGTTGCGCTAGATTATCACGATGCAGGATTCTATGTCCCTATTTCAGAGCATGGTTTTCCTACAAAGGAAGCTTTTTCTGCAGACATTGCAGCGAAGGATCTAGAGTCTATGTACATTCACGGAGAAGAAATAGAAGTTGTTTACAATGCGATTTTAGCAACACACTTTAGTGCAACCCCCAAGACTAACACAGAAAAAGCAGTGCGCTTGGCTGATGTTGGAAATGTATTCGCCGATGAAAAAGAATTCATCCGTAATTTCGGGCTATTACTAATGGAGGCATATGAACTTAAACAGCCGATTGCTGAAACAATTGAAGATCACACTCGAAGAACTGTTGGTTTTCTTGAATCTTATATTATGCCCGCACCTAAATTTACTTCAAGAGACGGTTCTGAAGTAGAATTTGATATTACTTCTGGTCGATCCAATCTACGCTCATTAAGTAGGCTAACTATCCCAAGATTAGTTGCAAAATTACCTCCACAAATCATATTGCCTGTCACTTGGTTAACTAGCAATAATTAAAATGTATCAACTACTAATTGTGACCAAGCAATATCTGTGCCATTGATATGTTAACGGGTTGAGCCGATACGCAATCTGCTTCTTCAAGTGCAAATTCGATAAGCATTAATTCTCCAAAAAGTAGAGTAGAATACGTTCCATTGGGTGGTGTAATCCTGCTAACAACTATTCCTATTGTAGACTCGTTTTGTGGACCAGATACTGTAGTCAAATCTCCCCTACCTGTTTCCATGTATCGACTTAAATCGCCATTGTTCAAGAACCGTGCTGTATCGCCTAATACTTGGTTGTATTGGTGTTCGTCACTGAATGGTCCAAGAGGTCTAGATAGTGATAGTTGCGGAACACGAATACCCTCGTCTGCTTCAGTCGTACTTACTAGTTCTGATTTAAAACCCCATTTAGAAACAAGAGCGCTTGCTACAGCTCCAATAATTGCTGGTTCGATTCTTTGGTCATTTTCTGTCAAGAATTTTGCGAATTCTCCTCTTTCCATTGGTGCTGGCATATAATACTTCCTCGTTTTTTATATGAATTAAGTATCTACTTATAATTACCCATTGCAAGCATAACAATTTTGTAATTAATGTTTTACGTAGATTGTTGTTGGGTATGTGCCAGTAAATTCTAGACCACCTGCAACTGGTTTTGCTGATGTAACAGCCAAGTTGCTAGTCCTATTTACAGAATTTGTGGCTCCTGTGGACAGCACGTTTTCGGCGATATCCATAGGCACGCTAAAGCGCCCAACCTGAACTTCGCTAAGAGAAAATGACACTACATCATTTGTTATGCTGGCATTGGCTTTTACATAAACGGCCGCATTACCTACAAATTTGTTGCCCCAAGAAACTGCTTTTTCTACATCTGCGTCACTGTAGCCTACTCCACCAGCAAAATTGATAAATTCATTCATATATTTCATGTTTAAATTTCCAGAAACCTCTACGGTGTTGTCTGTTAATCTAATTTGAGCGTTTTTGATTGGCATCCATAGCCATCCAGTAGAATTGATAGCAGCGGTCAATTCTTCTTGCGATAACTTTAAGTTTTCTACTGTCTTTGGGTCGGCAAAAACTGTCTTTTTGCTTGAGTTAGTTGGACTTACTGGTGAGTTAGCAAAATCTTTGAACGACGTGCCAGATTTTTTTTGATACGATTGAAAATCCGCTTCAGTATAACGGACACCAAGATCACGTGGTTTGTTTGCGCCAAGGATATTTGATAGACCAGGCACAAACCCTAACCATCCAGCAACAAGAATAGGCAGGATTATGAATACTGATATGAGAATAAGGAAAATGTTTCTTTTTTTATGACTTTTCTTTGAAGGTTTTGCAGTATTTGTTTCTTGTGGAGCAACAACTTCGGTTGTTTCTAAGTCGGTTTTTTTGTCGTCCATATTAACTCCGTTTCTGGGTGGTTGCTTAACTACTTTTCGATAGTGACGTCTTTGAATGGTGCATGGTCTGATTTAACATTTATGAATTGCCCGGTTTTTGTGTCTCGTTCTGTATAGTGCTTTGTCTTGGTATTGAGTGTCTGTGATCGTTCTTTGATTCGGCCGATTCTGCCGTGTCCTTTTGGTCCATTTTTTGCCATATCAATATCCTCCTTTTACTTATGCAACTGGGTGACGAACAATAGTACGATTCTTCTCAGGCGCAACACGCCTTGGGTCGCTCAAGTATATTTCATGGTGTTTACCGTGCGGTTTATAGCCTAATTCTTCGGCAAAATCGTGCATCAAATCTACGCTTGTATTTTCTGTAGCGTATGGCCCTATGTGCATTATTTGCACTGCTTTTCCTTCGTTAAAATTTTCAAGTCTAATTTTGTTAAGTGCAGGATTTGGCTTTTTTTCTTTCACGATTTTGACATAGTTTTGGAATTCATTTTTACTAACCTCGTCTGGCACCCATAACATTAGTGTCCATAGCCAATCTTCTTTGTTGCCAATAACAAATGGCTCACCTACTTCTGCCCACCACAATCCCTCAAGCGGTCCTATGCCAAAATCTGGCAACACACCGGTTTTTTTGCGCCCAAATTTTATGCCATATACAACTGAATACAATGCTCCGGCAGCGTCCTGAAATTCCTGCGACGTGTTTGGGTCGCCTTTGCCATCAACCATAGCAAACTGCATCTTGGGCATGTCTACTATTTCTGGCTTATTCGGCTTCGGAGAATAGAAGGCTTTGTACGTTTTCTTAAAGTCGATTTTATCCATGATAAACCTCCTTCTGAAATTACTGCTTCACTACACCTATATTATACTCTCGAATTGCAAGTAGATATATCGTCCTAGCTAAATTTACACATAGATTGAAGCTAGACTAGAATGTGTTGTATGGTTCAGCCAGCAGTGAACTGACAGAATCCAAGTCAACTGTTAGCGGTACTTCTAGTCCAAACCTTTCGGCTAGGAGTAGGTCGGTCATTACTAAGCCTCCAATAAGTTGGGGGACAAGCAGTGGTGCCTCTATTGTTTCAAAAGTTCTGGCTTCTATGGTCAATTGGTGTACTAATTTCTTTATTGTTGCATGAGTACTAAATCGTGCTGTATTTACCGTGACTTTATCATAATTTCCGAAAAAGCTTTTTATTTCTGTAGCCGTATTGTTATCACCACCAACTATGCCATTACAAATTGAGTCCCATGTTTCGTCTTGATTTACTATGCCGGTCATAGAGATACGCCGGGTAGCACTTGTAATAGCTGTACCTAGCGGTTCACCCGATCTGAGCCTGAATTGTAGGCCAAAATCCCAGTCACGCAATAATGTCTTTATCCCAGGATAGTGATCACGGTTAAACCTAATCCCTTCTCTCTCTATAAGCATTTCTGCAACTGTTGATTTAGCTATTTCTGGCATATCTATCTCTTTAATATATATAATACAACAAAATCATAGTTATTACAACAATATGATTCCAGTTAGTTAATTAAAATATGTTTATCTTATGACTTTTGTGTCGTTGGGAATACTATTATCTTTTTTTGGAACTGATTCCGACCCAATTTGGCTACCTAAAAATTGTAGAACCGAACGGTCTCTGACAGCATTAGTGTAGGCATTGAGCTCTGTACTATCAACAATTCTACCTGATTCCGTTGAATGCATTTCGTTTTTTGCTCCTGTCGATGCGAGAGCAAAAATGACAGAAAACGCTCCAGGAACAAAAGCCCAAACTTTACCGCTACCTTCTGCCTCTGCCACGATCCATGCAGTAGTAACAGCTGCAGAACCAGCAATTGCTCCTAACCAACCACTCACAACCGAGCTTCGCATACCCCTCTCACTAATGGTATGTAGTAGTCTGAATCTTGCAGTTCTTTCAACTGCTTCTGCTTTGGCTTGAGTTCTATTAATAATAGCGTCGAATAACGCCGAATTGTTATCTGCTGGAAAAGTTCTTTCAATATTTTCATCTATTAATTCTGTCGCTGCTGTAATATCAGTGCGCGTCAGTACGTTTACTTCTCCTGCGGTAATTTCTACTTGTATTGACGCAGTTGATGTTAGGCCATTTTCCCCTTGGTCAGGTACCAGCAACACAGAATCGCCATCTGGAGTCGAGTGCACCATCTGTGTTATTTGAGCACCAAGCCCTAACTCTATTTCAAATTTTCTACCTACAGTTGCGCTACTTATGTGGGGTGTTTGCATGATTATAAATATATAGTAAAAGAAATACTTAGCAAGTTTAATAGTTAGTTCATGAGCTCCAAGAGCTTGGTGGCGGTATTGTAGTTTCTGATTGTCATTCTTTTGTAGATTGGGTTCGATGCCAGTTTACCAGTTGTGGTACGCCACCTAGTTCAGAACTAATACAAGCGCTCCAGGCACAAAGGATAATTTAGAGTTCTATATTTTAAATAACCAGAGGTTTAAATATACTTGTTAATTATTTGCTTTGGCATGATAATATTGTGTTATGAAAACTTTTTCGGTTCATCCTTCGCACTCTCCAGAAGTAAATGGACTTATAGATAATATTGACGCAGTTCTTGCAACTCCTAGCCCTAACGTATTTAGCGTAGCTAGTCGCTATGTCGAAGAAGTTGTTGTTAGCGGCAGACCATATGGTATTGAACAACACGTTCAAACATACCGCGATGTACCCACTGTAGAAATGCCTGTTGATATCACTGAGCTTGAAGACCCAGAATGGTTTGTTCGTCACACAAACGATGGGTTTGATAAAACAACTTTGATTATCCGTACTGATCTTGGCTCATGGTTTATACCGCGCGAGAACGCACCACTCTCTGATGTTGCCAACAGAAGACTTTATGATATGTTCAGCGCAACTGTAGCTGATCCAGGTGACCGGGATTACCATAAAGTATGGCACAAAACTGTAGAATTTATTTTGACACAACTAGAAGAACAAGGGACTACTCACTTGTCTGAATACTGGTCGATATTGGGTGGGTTAGATTTCGATACACTGCGTCAGCAATCAGAATCAGAATTTGCATATACACTTGAAGAAGTAAGCAGAACGCACCTGATTATAGGTAGTCGTGAAGGAATGTTGGGTTCTAAAGTTAGGCGGGATGTTCTTTTCCTAGCAAAAGACAGAAAAAACAAAATTGAGCGCTTCAAATTACAGTTCACACCGGTTGTGGCTACGCTGGTAGCCTGCAAACCTAGCTTTCGCGACCGAGACCGAGAGCCAAAAGCGATTAACCCATACAAATTTGACCCTGTACTAATCGGAAAACTGGCTAGTCTAACTCAGCAAATCGCCTGAACTAGATTTGCTGTAGTATTTTTATTCTGCGGTCAACTGTTTCAGCTCTTGGTTCCAATCGATACTTCCTGGTACAGCGCCAAATATATTTTTTGTGGCAACGGAAGCGTGGCAGTCATCTAATCGCGCAGTCGTAAATCCTAATCCAACTGAAGCGTACATAGGTAACTTTGGATCATCAGCAACGCCAGAGTAGTAGGCCATTAGGTAATCTAAATGGTCTCTAATCTCAGGATGATCTATCAGGCCTCTCTGAGTAAGTGCATCGAACTTAGATTTTGTTTTTGCTGGATTGTGGTGTTTTAGCAGTCCCAATGCCTCACTATAATCATGGAAGCTCTTCATTACTTCTGGTATCAAATCTGCGTCAATGTCTGAATTCATGAATGATGTTAGTGCAACAACTGCGCCCCCACAAAAAGCGACTGATCTCAGTAAATCAGGCGTTGACTGCGCATCTGCAAAAGGAACCAATATTTCACTAGCCGCAGTAATATATTTTCCTTCTCTTTTCTGATAAAGTTCCCTCAATGACTCAGTGACAAATACCTCAGTACTCTCTGCAAGTGCTCCTAATACACAACGTTCGACGTCCATCTGATAGAGTGCCATTCAGGTTATGATAGTACTGTTGTCCGCCAATCGCAAGCAGTAGCAAGAACAACCCTAACTATTTCGTAATTAGTCTTGGGACTTCCCAGCCGGATGTTTCGACTGTAGACAGGTCAACAATCGCAAAAGTATTCCCCTCTCCAAATGGCCTGCCAGAAATTCGGGGTAACAACATAAACTCGCTTGTATAATCAGTCCCTCTCCGAACAGCATCCAGCCCATCAGTATGTAGTAGTTCGTCGTAAGCAAGCTCCAGTACTTCGGGTGAGTGAAAAACCTGGATAGTGCCTTTTTCAAAAGTATCCTTGATTGCGCTAAGCATAAGTCCACTATCAAGTTCTGCGAGTAATGTAGATGCGTGTGGCTCTATCTGCATTATGCCGGCACATATGCTTCGCAGTGCATGAAAACCGATTTGTTTCCTCCAGTGCTCGGAAATTACACCCAAACCCCTAAGATGAATAATCCCATGCCTGGTATCGGTATGTGTAGCCCCGTGTGAGCGCGCATTAGGTAGCGCTAGAAAATAGTCGATCGACTCTTCGTTGATGTATCTGAATAGTCCAAGTTCACTCATAGAAATACATTCTACCTCTGTTCTACTCGTTAAACAAAAGCATTAACTTGTACCCAAAATTATAAATATCCGAAAAGTCTACCTCTTGCGTCTGATACGAGGCTGTATTCGGGCAATATCAGCTTTGAATTTTGATTTAATTGCCCTGCGTTCACTAGACATGGAGTCTTTACGTATTTGTTTAGGGTTACCACCTCTTGGAGTAAGTGATAGCTCTTTATGTTTTGCTCGGGATAAGGCCAGTGACAGTTTATCGTCCTCCGTTTTTACGAAGCTCTTAGTGCCATGCCCAAATGGTAACTGTACTTTGTCTAACATTTCGATGCTGAAAAACTCAGGAGCCCCTTTTTGGTGTTTTCTCGCGTCAATTTCATTTTCTCTTTCTAGATAATTGTCATATTCGCCTACTGCTCTACTAGCAGCTCTATCTTTCCTATTTGCTAAATGCGACAATAATGCGCTACCAACTCCAACAGCAACGGAGCCAGCACCACCACCCGTAGATAACTCGGCTATAGTTGCAGTGCCTAGCCCGACTGCTACATCTTTTTTGTTTCTATGAATCCCAAGTACAATACTCAGCGCACTGATACCTATAGAACGTATTAGTCTTTTTAATTTGTTCTCCGGGGTTATGTCTTCGCGGTTTTTCTGTGCAAGGTGAGTTAATTCGTGTGCTAGATACTCAGATGCTTGTGAATTTATAAAAAGAGAAGATGTTTCTTTATCTGAAAATTTATAGCTATCGTCATTTTCGAGATCCATCAAAAACGCTCCAAGGTAGATAACAATTGTAGGCCCTATAGTTTTTTCTAGTTCTGGGGAAAGTTTCTTGTCAATTCTTGCGGTTCCGTGTCTCATAAACACACCCGCTGTTTGAGTATCAGCAGTATCTAGTATGGGTAACGAAGCTGAAATGTGTATTCGTAAATCATCTAAATCAATCTTATCCGGATGTGGTAATCCATAGTAGAAATCTTGTACCAAAGTAGAATCAAGCCGTAAACCCTCAACTAAATGTCCTAATGCCCTATCAACACTTATAGTAGGCGTAATCATATCTTGGGATTTTTGGGCTTCGATCGGGTGCAGTCTGAAGTCTGCACTCTGCTTAAACCACTCAGGCTGGGCATCTAATTCGGGCATAATACTATATTATATCACACAATAGATAAAAACGCAACGTCCCATTACTGACCTAAGGGTGTCTAGGCTCTAGCTGCTAGCTCTGCTGCCTTGCCTATGTAGTCTTTTGGGCGTAAATCAATAAGTCGCTGAATTACTTCATCGGGTAATTCGTCTTGCAGGCTTCTGACAAGCTCTAGATAGTCGTCAATTTGAAGTTCTTGTCCACGGCTAGCATCTTTCATACGGTCATAAGCATTCGGAATCCTGAATCGGCGCATCACTGTTTGTACCGCTTCAGTTAGAACTGCTGGATTTTCATCAAGCTCTCTAGCAAGCGCAAGTTTATTTGGTTCAACTTTACTTAGACCCTTCAATATTGATCTATGACCAACTAAAGTGTGCGCGAACCCTGTTCCGAGTGTACGCAAACGTGTAGAATCACTCAGATCACGTTGCATTCGTGATATAGGTAGACTGCGTGCTAACCCGACAAGTACGTTATTAGCTGTGTCGTAGTTTCCTTCTGCATTCTCAAAGTCTATTGGATTAACCTTGTGCGGCATTGTAGACGATCCAGTTTCGCCTGCCTTTGGTCTTTGTTTCAAAACACCACGAGATATGTAAAGCCACATGTCTTTTGCAAGGTCACTTAAGATTGTGTTTCCAAGAGCTAGTTCATTATTATATCTGGCAATCCAATCATGTGGCTCAATTTGCGCTGTCATACTGTTAAACGAAAGACCAAGTCTATCATTGACAAACTCACGAGATACTCTTTCCCAGTCAACTTCAGGATATGCAAACATGGCGGAGTTATAGTTGCCAGATGCCCCGCTAAACTTTGCCTCTGGTTTAATCTCGCCTACAGCTTTTATCACCCCAAAATATCTCTCTGCGAAAATTGCCATTTCCTTTCCAAGTGTTGTCGGAGTCGCTGGTTGACCGTGTGTCATCGCTAGCATCGGAATATCCGCCCACTTATACGCTCTCTGTGCAACCGCTTCATAAATCTCTAAATCTACGGGTACAAAGACCCTATAATGGGCATCTCTAACAATCAATGCATAGGCTGCACTATTTACATCTTCAGAGGTACAGCCAAAATGTACAAGATCCCTAACTTCATCAAAAGCCAGATCCCCAAGCTTTCTTGTCAGCCAAATTTCAACCGCCTTCACGTCATGGTTGGTTGTAGATTCTATATTTTTTACTTCTTTAGCGTCCTCAATAGTAAAATTTCTAGACATCTCCTCAAGTGCTGAATGCGCATTATCCCCTAGCGGCTCCCTATCAGGCAGCACGCCACTTCCTAGCACACTAACCCAGCCACTCATTACTTCAACTCTTCGTTTTATTAGCCCATATTCAGACACTATCTCTGGTAGTGCACCAAGACGTTCAGCATAACGCCCATCTACTGCGCTAACCGCCATAAGCTGTGCTTCTCTACTCATGGCAAAAGTATACAATACTAAATATTAAATATCATATTGCTTAACTTTATTTATGACAAAAATTGCTGTTTTTGGCTAGTTGGTTGGGCGTGGAGTGGGCGGTTTTGTGGGGTTGGGTTGCTACTACTGCTCTATTGGTCTTGGTAGTTTTCATTTATTAATTTCAGATGTCAGATATTTCTAGTTGGTTTTCTTAGGGCAGTTGTAATTTGGAAACTAATTCGTCCATTTTAGGCAATAAGAAATCTAGCTTTGGACATCCGCTTAAAGATTCTGCTCGCACTGCTTCATCGCACTCTTCAGAAATTAAACATGTTTCAATTTCGCCCAAAACGTCAACATCAACTGAATTCGCAGCAGTACTCATTCTTGCCGTATAATCTATTACCCCAGAAATCTGCTGGTCTACGTTAGGGTTTGCGTCTACGCTATCTGATTCGGCAACAAGTTCCACTGCAGAATCAATTAGTTCCGGCATCATAGAATTTACAATTTTATGCGTTATACTTGCAAACATGCCAATTTCAGCAATTTGTGGCTCATACTTACATCCTGGGCAGGTAATAAATTCACTCATTAAAAAATATTATACATTATATACTATATACTGTCAATTAACTTCGGGTTTCGGATATCCAGTTTCAAGTATTTTTGTTATAGACGTTCTAGCACAGTTATTTGGCGGTTGTCGTATTGGCGAGCTGTTCGGTCAAAATTACCTGTGCAGGTTACCAGATTTAGCTGGCTTTCAATTTCAGGGTTTTGTGAATAAAGCACCGTTGCACTTTCTGCAGTGGGAATGCTTTGATTACTTTGCACTTTGAATTCTATAACCGAATTGTCTCCCATAACTATTTGAATGTTGTCGCCGATTACAAGCTCGCTTAGACGCTTGAACACACCCTCGTCAGTTGCAACACCATTAACATGACCGTCTATAATACTTAGGCCCTTAGTGCCTGGTCTAACGGTGTTTACGAACCAGCCCGCTATATGAATATTGTTAGGTACTGCAATTTGTTGACGTTGGTCGACACCGACGTTTTGCACTAATGCATCAACAGCTATTTTGGGTATGACAATACGTTTTGGGTCGTTTTTTTGTCCTTTCCATACATACCCTGACTCTGTAGGCAATTTTTCTTCTGGGGCATCGGTGCTATAAGTTACGACCGGGGCAGTACTGAACTCTCCGGTTTGGTTTCCTAAAATTACTACCGTGATTAATAGTATTACTAAAACAGTAATGAACCGTAAATAATCCGAATATTTTGCAAGGTTATATTTCATGTATCTTCAGTTTAGCGTTGGAAGCCAGTATTTGGAACACCGACTGATAGCGACGCTAGGCCTACTGGGTCAACGATTGTGCCATTTTCTAATCCATCTGTGTCGAGTTGTCCGCCATCAGTTATTTGGTAGGTCGCAACAGCAGCACTTAACCCACCAATCGTGGTGTCAACGATGACTGCATTTGTGATTGTAAAATATGCATTTGTGTTTGGATTGTATTTACGTAGTACAAGGTCGCTAGCAGATGCGCCAAATACGATAACTTTTGCAGTTGTTGTATAGCCCGGCGTGCCACAGTCCGCTGAGAATTTAATCAGGCCCGTAGCGTAGTTGTAGCCACTATCTACTACCGTTTGTGAAGATTCTTGCTCTGCTGATACTTGAGAAAGTGTACACGCAGAATCAACTTCAACCACTGAGTAAAGTGCAGTAATAGGATTTAGGAAACTACCGACATAGCTTTGTTCGCTATCTGCTGTGCCGTCGCTGTTGGCATCTCCACTGTTCGGTGATGAATTTTCTGTTTCTGGTGTAATGCCGTCAGAGTCATCAACAGAAGGCATAGAACATTCTTCGTCTTCCCACTGTAAACAAGGATAGCCATCATTCAATGTATCGTTCATTCCCCACACCGTTTCAAAGTCCCACGATGTATCTAATCCTACCGTATCGATGTCTGTGAATGTTGCAAAATCTTTCATCTCAGAAGTTGTTTTGCCAGTTTCATCACTTAATGATGAACTCTGAGCTGAAGTTTCAGTATCCCAGAATGAATTTGTTACTGTACAATCATAACCATCGCCGACTAATCCACCTGCATCACCCTCAGCGTTTGCCTGGCCGGTTGAGTAAGAATTTGCGATTGATGCTTCTTCGCAATACCCAACAAGTCCTCCGACACTATTACCAACACTTAAATCGCCTCTGGCGTATGAATCGTTGATTGTACTATCGTATGAGAGATAACCAACAAGACCACCTGCATTACTTGAACTTGAACTACTCACGTCCATTGTGCTGTAAGACTCATCAATTGTAGAATTGTAGGATTCTCCGTAGATTCCTCCTATATAGTCCCCGCTAGAAGTGCTTTCAAGTGTACCCGATGTCGATGATTTGTAAACTCGGGCATTGTCTGCCTGACCTATTAACCCGCCTATATAACTATCCTCTGCAGTCAATGCACCTTGATAAGATGAGTTTTCAATTCGCATATTGTCGCCTTCGCCGACTAAACCTGCAACGCTAGAATAACCAGTTATATCTGCATCAATATGTGTATTCCTGATAACGGCATTTTCTTGGCTTGCATCGCTGTCAAGCTCGCCGATTACTCCGCCTACTTCGCTACTGGCTGAAACATAACCTGTTATGGCTATATTTTCAATGTCCAGCATTGCGTCACTCTCTATGTCAACTTCGCCAATTAATCCACCGACAGTCGTAACGTCTGCATCAACAGTATCTATAGTAACTCCACTGAAATCAACGGTGCTGTTGTTGTAGGCATCAAATTTGCCGATTAGCCCACCCAGGCGTCCGTAGCTTGCGAAGAAGGTGGTGTCTCCTGATATAACCTCAAATAATGTCGTGCTGTCGTCGCTCGATTCAAAATCGCCAATAATGCCACCAACAGCATCGTCGTCGATGTTTGTAAGCG
>Ga0075163_10004489_pt1 | contig 18747 bp, 15 predicted proteins | sample JI1023141ADNA_FD_71478 | JGI IMG/M metagenome (GOLD analysis project Ga0075163, IMG submission 71478) | Wastewater effluent complex algal communities from Wisconsin, to seasonally profile nutrient transformation and Carbon sequestration -... | ecosystem: Engineered > WWTP > Effluent > Algae...
GCCGGGCAGCGGATCAGCGGTCGTGTTTCCCAATTTGGAGATACCAAAATCCGCAATCTTGACCAGAAACCCTTTATCCGTTGGCGCCAAAAGAATATTGGCCGGCTTCAAGTCGCGATGAACGATCCCCTTTTCGTGAATCGCCTGAAGGCCCAGGCAGATCTGGCGCAGCACGGACAGGCAGAACTCGGGCTCTTTGTAGTGCGCTCTGGCGTCTTTCAGGGTCATGCCCTGAACCAGCTCCATGACCAGAAACAGGCTGCCGTCCTGGGAGATGTCGATATCGGCGATGGCCACCAGGTTCGGATGCTGGAGCTGCGCCAGGATGCGCGCTTCGCGCACCAGCCGGATCATGGCGCTGCGCTCGGAGCGCGTGGCCAGCAGCTTGGCGGCCAGATGCAGACCGCCGGTGATGCGCTCGACTTCGTAGACGCTGCCCATTGCGCCGTGGCCCAGCGCCCGCACCACGCGATAGTGCTCGCCCAGGATGGCGCCGCTCGCGAGCGTCTGCGCCGGCGGCAGCCTGTCGCCCGAGCGGCTGCGCGTCAGCAGATCGATCATGCGCTCGGAGCGCTGCTCGATCTGCCGGCGCAGCTCGTCGTTGAGCTTCTGGATCTCGGAGTTGCGGTGCTCCAGGGTCTCGATCTGCGAGGCGAGCAGCTTGGAGTACTTGCCCAGCTGGCGATGCGTCTCCATGAAGCGCCGCACCGGCACCAGACCCAGCGACAGCAGAAAGATCACGCACCCGATCTGGAGAAGAGAGTACTGCGTCTGCCGGAGCCACAGTCCGGTCAGGGTCATGATATCCGGCGCCGCGATCAGCGAGGTGATCGCAAGGCCAATATTGATGATCTTGCTGTCGATATCTCCGCTGCGCGCACTGTGCACCAGTCCGAATATAAGAAACATCACCGAAGATAATATGATAAAATTAACTGGCCTTATGCACTTATCGAGCAAATGAACATCAAAAAAGCATATAATGCCAATCTCAATAGCACTGGCCAGCAGCAGCGCATTTCTGGGCCATGCCAGCCACTTGAAGCGATTTTTTCCCAGCACTGCTAAAATAAATGTCCAGCTCAAGCTGAAGATGAAGGGAGCCGCAAGATTATAAAGAGTATTCGACGGCGGTGGCGACTTCAAAAACCAGCCAAGAGCTCCGGAAATGCTGAAAAAATAGACGCTTAGTGAACAGCATATCAGAGAAAAATATAATAAAATAACGTCGTTTCGATTGAGCAATACCAGCGCCAGGGCGATCAGCCCCACAAACGCCGTGAGAGCGCCGATGATCATCAGCAGCGCGGCATTTCGCAAAAGCTGCGCCATCACCGCAACCGGCTCGCCCAGGTAGGCCGCACTGACCACGCCGATGCGCGGCGCAGCCGAGCGCAGATGCAGGCTCAGCAGGCGTCCGGCGTAGTCAGCTCCCAGATGCAGCAGAAAGCGGCGATCGTGGCTGCGGCGCTCCTCCCAGGCGTGATGGGGAAGCTCCTCCATGGGCAGGGGCTTGCCATCGAGATACGCGGTCGCAAATCCCGCCAGGGGCAGAAACAGCGTCGGCCGCTCCAGCTTGGGGCCGACCAGGCGGACGCGCAGCCACAGCTCGCTCTGGCCGCTGCGGGATGGGCTCAGCCCCGGGCGCGCCGGCCGCTGCCACTGCGTGTCGTCGAAGCCCGGCTGCGCCCACAGCCAGTCGCCGCCGGGCAGCTGCGGCGAGGCCCCGGTTTGATACGCCCAGTGTCCGGAAAATATCTGAACCTGCCACAGGCTGGAGCCGCCCGCAGCGCTCGCTGGAGGCGCCTCGCCCGGAGCAGCGGAGCCGCACGCGCCCAGGCCGGCGGTCGCCCCGAGCAGGAGCAGGCACAGGAGCCAGCCCTGGAACCGCTGGGCCCTCGCGTACCCAGAGGGCGAGGGGTCTCCCTGGAGGACCGGCTTTGCCATGCGCGATTCAAGCATATCACCTTGCCAGGCGTTTTCGGCAGCAGGTGCTCGGGCGCCGGTGCGTGATATGGTGCGGCTATGGTGGGATCTATCAGGGTAAGACCGGCCCTCGGTGCAGCGCTTGCTTTTGCCGCGCTGCTTTCGGGCTGCTGTGCGACCCGCACCGGGGTTTTCCCTCTGCCGTTTGCTTCGGCGCCGATCGAGTCGATGCGCCTTGCGGCGGCGGGCTTCGACATAATCTACCCGGCGGTCGAGGGCACGCCGCGCCGCAGCGGCATCGTGGCGCCGCGACTTGGGATCCCGGCGCTGCTCGGTCCCGGCGCGGGGTTTGAGATCGAGCTCCTGGAGCGCCTGGGCGGCGCAGAAGATGGGGTGCGGGCCGCGCTGCTTAAGCCGGAGCTTCCGCCCGAGCAGCTGGCCGCGTGTCTGGAGGGCCTGGCGTCCGCACAGTGCGTGCCGCTGGCGCCCACCGCAGAGTGGCGCGAGCTGGTGGCCGATGGCTTTGCGCACCGCACGATCGCGGTGGCGAGCCCTGCCGTGCTGGCGCCGGGTGCGTGGGATCTGGCCGTGCGCGTGGGCAGCGGTCCCGCCGAGCGCCAGCCGCGCTGCGTGTTCACCTACGCCGCGCCGCCCGAAGCGCCGCGTCCGATCAAGATCGTCCACTTTTCCGACATCCACATCGGAAAGCATCCGCGCAGCGAAGGTGGACTTGTGCCGGCCATGCACCGGATCGTTGCCGCCATCAACCGGGCCGCGCCGGATCTGGCCGTGCTGACCGGCGATCTCGTCGAAAATGGCGGCGATGAAGCGTGGACGGATCGAGCGCGCGAGCTGCTCCTGGCAGTGCAGGCGCCGCTGCTGATCGTCCCGGGAAATCACGACTATTCGCACTATCCCAAGGTGCTGAAGTCAGACATTCCGGCCGGGGGCTGGTGGCACTTTGCCCGCCGCTTTCACGGCCTGCGGCGCACAAGCCTGGCGTTCGGCGGCTGGGAGTTTATCGGTCTGGATACCGGCCCGTCGGTGTTCAGCCTGCGCGTGATGACCCGTGGCGTGGGCGGAGACACGCTCCAGTGGGTCAACGAGCAGATGGATCGGGTGCGCACGGCCGGTCGCGGAGCCATCGTGTACGGCCATGCACCGACGCGCACCGGGCCGCTGCGCAGCGCAAGCCCCGCTGTGCGCGGGCAGTTTGGGCGCATGTGGTACGGGGCCGTGCAGCTGGAAGACGCGCTGCTCGTGGCTGCGGATCGCGGCACGCGCGTGCTGTCGCTGACGGGGCACACGCACTGGCAGGAGGTGCACCTTCTGCGCCCCGCGACGCGCGATCCCAACGACCGCTGGGAGCGCATGCCCGACGGGGAGTTTGCGTGCAAGCCGCTGGTCGTGACCACCGGGGCGGCGCTGATCGCGGTGCCGGCGGCCACGCGCGTGACCTTTCCCATGCTGAAGAAGGGCTCGCACTCGGGCTTCTCGATCATCGAGCTGGCCTCCCCGTCCGCGCCGCCGATCGTGCGCTTTCAGCTCTTCGATGGCAAAGGCGAGCCGCTAAAATGCGCGCAGTGACGCGCCCTCACCCGGCTCTCCCGGAGGGAGAGGGGCGCGCGGGCCAACAGAGCCAAAACGCTGAGGAGAGGAGACTAGCTGGTTCCCATCCACAAACTCAACTTCACCCCCAAGAACCAAATTTCCCCGAAGGGGAAATTTAAAATCCCCCCATTTGGGGGGATTTTTTTGGGGTTTATGGATAGAAACTAGCTGCTCTGCTCGCGCCGGGGCGCGTCGGCCAGCCGGCCGCGGAAGTCTTCGATGGTGCGGAGCAGACCGTCGTGCAGCGAGACCTTGGGCTCGAATCCGAACAGGGTCCGCGCGCGGGTGATGTCCGGGCGGCGCTGCTTCGGATCGTCGGATGGCAGGGGGCGGCGCACAATCTCGGAGCGCGAGCCGGTAAGCTCGATGATCTTGCTCGCAAGCTCTGCCACGGTGTGCTCTCCGGGATAGCCGAGATTGACGGGACCGTCGAGTGAGTCGAGGCGCGAGACGCGGATGATGCCTTCGATGAGATCGCTCACGTAGCAGAAGGAGCGCGTCTGCTGGCCATCGCCAAACAGGGCCAGCGGCTTGTCTTCGAGCGCCTGCACGATGAAGTTGGACACCACCCGCCCATCGTTGAACGCCATGCGCGGTCCGTAGGTGTTGAATATGCGGATGGGGCGCGCATCGACGTTCCACTTGCGACGCGCATCGTTGAGCAGCGTCTCGGCCGCGCGCTTGCCCTCGTCGTAGCAGGCGCGCTCGCCGATCGGGTTGACGTTGCCCCAGTAGGTCTCGACCTGCGGATGCACGGTGGGATCGCCGTACACTTCCGAAGTCGATGCGTGAACGATGCTGCACGAGCGCCCGCGTGCAAGCTCGATGAGCCGCAGCGTTCCGAGCACGCTGGTCGTAAACGTTGCGTAGGGATCGCTCTGGTAGTGGATGGGCGAGGCCGGGCAGGCAAAGTTGAAGATGCGCTCGGCGTAGACGTGCAGCGGCTCGCGCACATCGCCGGTCTGAAAGTGAAAGTGCGGATCGCGCCCGGCAGCCGTCAGGTTGGCAAGGTCTCCGGTCATCAGGTTATCGATGCCCACCACCTCGAAGCCCTCTGCAAGCAGCCTGTCTACAAGGTGCGAGCCCAGAAATCCTGCTGCCCCCGCAACGAGCGCGGTTTTTCGCGGTGATCCAAGTCCCATGAGATCTGAAATTTGATTATTGCATACGCGCACTTGGGTCCAAAGCGGTATGATATGGCAGCGTGCCGAGTCCCTGCTCCTGACCAGCATGTGGCCGGCAGTCACCGATAAGACCACATCAAGTCCATGGATCTTCTGCCATCTCATCGCATCGTATTCGAGCAGGCACTCTGCCATGCATCGCTGCTGATCGAGCGGCTCCTTTTTTACACCCGCAATCTGGGTCTTTTGCCCCGCACCTCGACCGCCAACGATCCGCTGGGACCGATCGTGGTCAGCGACGAGGATGTGGCGACGATCTTCAGCGGCTTCCGCAAGATCAGCAAGACCGAGACCTTCCGGCGTCCCGAGCTTATCGCCGATCCGCTGGGCGCTGAGCTTGCCGAGTCGCGCAAGGCGCTCCTGGCCGTGCTCTCCGACGAGAGATCGCGCGACATCGGCTTCATCGAGATCGTGCGCGCATTTCGGCTGTCGGAGGCCGCGCTCGATCCCTTCCTGCTGGCAATCGCGCCGGAGTGGGATGCACGCTTTGGGCGCCTGTTCGGCTTCTTGAACAACGATACCTCGCGGCAGCGCCCCACGTTCGGGCACCTCCAGCTCGCGCTCCAGCAGGGGCTGCCGAGCGTCAGCATCGAGGCGCTGGAAAAGATCCAGCGCTACCTGATCGAGCCTGGACTCATCGAGCTCGACAACGTCGGCGATGTGCCGCAGGCCAATCAGGTCGTGCGCATTCCCGGCCATATCATCGATGTCAGCCGCACCGTGCTGTCCGCGATTGACGGGCCGCGCGAGGTGCGGGGATGGAAGCGGCTCTACTGGAACCCCGAAGAAAAGCGCCTGTTCGCTGAGTCGCTGAAGCGCGAGCTTACCGAGAGGTCGGCGGCCAGTCGCCTGATCATCTTGGAGGGCACGCCCGGGTCGGGGCGCTGTGCGGCGGCGCAGGCGGCGGCGCAGTCCGCCAACATGGGCAGCATCGAGTGCACGCTGTTTCCCGATCAGGTCGCCGAGATCCAGCGCAGCCTGACCGTGAAGCTGTTCCGCGCCAAGATCGCGGGCGCGCTGCTGATCGTGCGCAGCGACGGTATTTTAGGCGCCAATACCGATCTGTGGCGCAAGCTGGCGCAGCAGGCCGCGACGCTGGAGGTGCGCTGCTTTGTGCTGGTGCGTCCCGATGAGGCGATGCCCGAAGACAACACCACTCGCTTCATCCGCATGACGCCGCCGATGATGTCGCCGCCCTATCGCCGGATGCTGTGGGCCGATGCGCTGGAGCAGGCGCGGCTGACCGTCGAGAGTCCGGTGCTCGACAGCATCTCGATGCACTTTGACATCACGCCCGGACGCATTCACGAGCTGGTCGCAGAGACCAAGATCCGCCTGGGCGCGGGGCACGCCAAGGTCACGGTGCCCAAGATCAGCGCCGCGCTGCGCGACATCACGGTGCAGAAGCTCAAGGGACAGGCGTCGCTCTATGTCGCCGACCTGACGCTCGAAGACCTGATCCTCGAGACCTCGACGCGCGAGCGGCTCGACGAGCTCATCCACCGCATGCAGCTGCGCTACGAGGTCATGGACGGCTGGCGATTCGGAGGGCGCAGCATGCGCGGCTACGGCGTCACCGCGCTGTTTGCAGGGCCTCCGGGAACCGGCAAGACCGCTGCGGCGGGAGCGGTCGCGCACGCGCTGGGGCTCGATCTGTACATTGTCGATCTGTCGCGAATCATGTCCAAGTGGGTCGGTGAGACCGAGCAGAACCTTGCGCGCGTCTTCGACGAAGCCGAGGCCTCAAGCGTCGCGCTGCTCTTTGACGAAGCCGACTCGCTGTTCGGCAAGCGCTCGGCCGAGGTCAAGTCCGCCGCCGACCGCTATGCCAACATCACCGTCAACTATCTGCTCCAGCGCATGGAGCGCTATTCGGGTCTGGCGATCCTGACGACCAACCTGGAGTCGGCGATCGATACGGCGTTTTCGCGGCGCATCTCAAGCCGCATCTACTTTGCCGATCCCGATGAAGAGCATCGCCGCCGGCTGTGGAGCCAGCTCTTGCCGCCGGGCGTCGAGTTTGATGCCGATGTGCAGCTGTCGGAGATCGTGCGGCTGGTGGAGATCCCCGGCGCCCGCATCCGCAGCGCCTTGATGCGCGCCGCGTTCCGCGCAGCGGCCTCGGGGCGCAAGCGGCAGGTGCTGACCCAGAACGATATCTACTGGGCCGCGATGATCGAATACGAGGACATGGGACGGCTGCCGCCCATGGCTGCGCAGACGGACGAAGAGGACAGCCCCAGCGCCGACGGGGCGGCCCCGTGGTCCGATGCCGATGAAGACGCGAGCGGCGGGGTGGTCGAAGACGACTGAGCGGGCGAGAGGCGGAGGCGGCGACGCTACTTGCCGACCTTGCTCGCCATCTGGGCGCCGGCCTGGTCCGCCTCATTTTCCAGGTGCTGGCGGTGTCCTTCGTCGCCGCCGAGGCCCTGGAGCGAGCCGGTGGCGCTCTTTTTCTGCTGCGCGACGTGGGCCAGCTCGTGCATCAGCGTAAACTGCCCGTCTTTGGACTGGAGATCCACGTCGCTGCTGAGCACGACCTTGGGCACGCCCGCGTCCTCGGTGGCGAAGGCCTGCGCCTGGATCGGCTTGGTCGCTGAGTCCGCGCCGTGCACGACCTGGACGTCGTGCATGGGCACGCCCAGGTGCTGCTCGGCAGTGGCCTGAACGCCCTTGGAGAGCGGCTGGCCGCCGGACGGAATGCTGATGTCCGGCGCCGCCTGCGCCTCCTGCCGCTGCACGGCGAACGACTCGTCGGCGTGCTGCTCGGCGGCCTGCGTGGCCTCATCCATGCTCATGCGGGCCTGCACAGCGGCGCTGCGCGCCCGAAGCTGTAGCAGCCGCGAGTTTCCAAGAGATCGCTGGAGCTGCACGACCGGACTCAGCGGAGCCGGCGTGCGCTCGACTCGATCCTCTTGCTTCTGGACCGAGTTGTCGTGGTGTTGCTCAAACCAGAAATCACCACCCTTGCGTTCGTTTGACATGTGCTGCCAGTCCAAATCTACCTCAGCGCTTTTGCGATCTCCGATCCGGTCGTGGCGGGAGCAAAGAGCTGAAGCAAAAGGTTTTGCAGGCCCGTGTCGGGGCCCTTTCCAGTCGCCAAATGGGCAAAAAAGACCTGCTTGTTGTGGTTGTGCAGGTGGAACGCGACCGGCAGGCCCGCGTCCTTCTCGGCGCCGGAGGCCTGCGAGAGCTTGACGACCAGCGGCCCGGTCTTGGCCTCCTCATCGCCCAGGTAATAGACGCTGAGTGCGGCCTCTTTTCCGTCCACGTTCAGGAGATAGTGAACCTGCGGGGAGACATCAAAAGGCTTGGAGATCTTGGCGACCTCGGCTGCGGTTGCGCTCTTCGGGGTCTGTCCGACGCGCGTCAGCGAGCTGTCGAGCACAGGCTTGACGGCCGCCATGACTGCCTCTGGCGACGACGGCTTGCAGGCCGGAGCCGAGAGCAGCAGGGGAAGCGCTAGAAGAATCCATTTCATGAGGTGTCCTCGCTATAGGCGGCCGATGCAGCTGGGTTGCCGGGTTACTTTGGCGGCCCGAGCTCGCTCAGCGCGCGGTTGAGCTCCTCCCCAGTTGTCTTATGGGAGAAGAGCTGAGGCAAGAACTTCTGCAAGCCGCTGTCGTTCTGGACCTGACCCGTCGTCAGGTGTGCGAAGAACGCCTTCTGGTTGAAGGTGTGGACATGGAACGCGACCGCCACGCCCGACTGCCGCTCGGCGCCGGAGGCCTGCGCCAGCTTGGTCACAAGCTCCATCATCCGCTCTTCGCCGAGGTAGTAGATGCTAAGGACCGCCTCCTGCCCAGCGATGTCCAACAGATAGTGGACCTGCGGCGAGACATCGAAGGGCTTGGAGAACTTGGTCGCGTCCTCCGCCGTGATGTGTCGCACGGTCTGTCCCATGCGCACAAGCGCCCCTTCAATGACAGGCTGAATCTTAGCCAAGGCATCCATCGTGTCTTATCTCCTATGCCGCTTCTTCGACGGTAAACTGCACTTCGCCAGCGTCACACTCACCGTTCATCTGGCCCGAGCCCTGCCCGAACAGCGACTGGACCCAGCCGTTCGCTTCGTAGGCCACAGAGTACTCGGCCTTGAGCTTGGCGAAGTAGGTCTCGCGAAGCATGGCGCCCGAGGTGTTGGTGCCCACGCCAGTGGACATTCCATTGTTGCCGCCGGCCGACTGCGACTGTCCGGAGCTATAACCGGCGCCGCCGCCGACGCTGGTTCCCTGTCCGGCGCCAACGCTGACCGTCGCGCCCGAGAGCGGCACCGAGGCGCCCGCCGACTGGTTCTGACCCGCGCCGCCGCCGCCCGAGAGGCCGTAGCCCGAGCCGCTCTGCCCGCCGCTGGCGTTGGCGGTGTTGGTGCCGCCGCCGGTGTTCTGAACGCCGACGCCGCCACCGCTCGACTGCGACTTGCAGTCGGTCATGTAGAGCGAGCCGCTGACCGTCCACTTGGTGTCGAGACCGTTGTAGCCGGTGAACTCGCCAGAGAAGGTGCCGGTGCCGCCGTTTTCCACCGAGACGCGACAGGCCTCCACCGAGGCGGTGAGCGAGGTCATGATCGGCGCCTTGTCGGCGTTGAGCTGCCGCGCCGTATTGGAGACGGCGATCTGGACCGCGTTGGCGCGCATACCCACCGTCTTGGTCAGGGTTTTGCCGGGAATGGCGGTGGCACCGTTGTACTGCCCCCGCTTTTGGATGCTGCGCAGACGGGCCTGAACGATTCTACGGTCATCGTTGTTCAGGCGCGCTCCGCGCTCGATCTTCTTCTGGACAGCTTTTTCACCCGAAGACATCTTGTGAGACATAAAGGTCCTCCGACGAACCGATCTGCTGCTGCAGAGTGAGGTCAGACTCGATTGTTCGCCATCGTGATCAATGAACTACTGCCATGATTGTCGACCCACAGTCGCGATGGTTGCGCGGCAGCCTGCGACATTTTCGACCGGGCCAACCTTTTTCACAAGTGGTTACCCAAGAAGTACGCTCTGCCACTTTTCTGCGATGGCCATCCAGCTGTGTGGTCTGGTCACGTGGCGAGCGCGCGCGCGGGCCAGCCCGATCTCTTCAACGACGCGATGGACCAGCCGATACGACGGTGGCCAGCGCTCGGGCAGGGCGCCGATGGACGGGATGACCGGAACACAGCCGTGCGCCATGGCCTCGTCCATCGCCATGCAGTAGGTCTCTTCGTAGATGCAGGGATAAAAGAAGATGGAGGCTGCGGCCAGCTCGCACCAAAGCTGCTGCTGTGCGCAGGCTCCCTTCAGTATCACACCTGGCATGGCCGCCAGCCGATCGAAGAGCTCTCTAAACTGTGCATCTTCGTCCGCCATTCCCCAGGTTGCCATGGAGCTACAGATCGCGATGCTCGCATCGGGAACCTGCTCGCGGATCAGCGGAAATAGATCTGCGACCAGCTCCAGCCCGCGATGGGGAACGCTGCAATAGACAAGGCGCGACGGATTCTTCGCTGCGGTCTGCACCTCTTCGTGCCAGATGCCGTAGCCGATGGCCGTGGACTCGATGCCCAGGGCGCGGGCAAAGTCGCGCTGGTGGAACTGAGACAGCGTGACCACATCGTCCGCGTAGCGTCGGGCAATGCGCGCGCCCTCCCAGATGAAGGGCCGATCCGTGGCCTGATGGCACCACCAGATCTTGCGCGTGTGGGTCGGCAGCTTCAGAAAATATTCGGCGTGCTGGGTGATGACGACCTCGGGCCAGACCGTGTCAAACTCCAGCGCATCGGTGAAGGTCGTAATCCAGCGGACCTCGTGCCCAAGCCGCATCAGGGCCTCGCCCAGAAACGTCGCTGCGCGCTCGGTGCCGCCGGTGGGCTGCTCGCGCACGCTCTGCGAGTTATAGGGGCGCACGTGCGGCACGATGAAGAGGATCTTCATGGCGAGCTACTTCTTTCCGCTGGGGTTGTCATGCGCAGGATTCCAGGGCTCCTGGGCAGGCTTGGGCAGCGGGTTGAGCGTGAGATCGGTCCAGTCATGGCGCTCGCGATCCCCCAGCGAGTCCTCCCAGGAGTAGGCGTAGCGGCCGATGTGAAACAGGCGGATCGTCGTATCGACAAGGATCTTGTAACCGCAGCGGCGGACGCGGTGACAGAACGAATAGTCCTCGGCCAGATACCAGTGGCCTTCCTTGTAGGGAATGACCTGCGGCATGAAGTAGGGCACGAAGGGATCGCCGAAAGAGGTGTTGCACATGGGCAGGTCGAACTGCTTCTGCACGGTCTCGAACACCTCGCGGCGCACGTGCATGAAGCCGGTGGCGGCGTAGACCACTTCAAACAGTCCGCCCTTGCTGCCCACCGTCATCTGCTTGTCATAGGAGTGGAAGGCAAACGAGGCCTCGGCCTTCTTCGGATAGATCCCGGCGCAGATGGGCAGGTCGTGATCGCGCAGGCGATCCACGGCATCGCGCTCGAAGGCGATGTCCGAGTCGATCCACATGAGCTCATCGTAGCCCTGCGCCAGCGCCGCGGTGGCCAGGCGGTTGCGGGCCACATCGATGGCCGCGCCGCCATCCATCCGCCACACCTTGTAGCCCTGCTCTTCCAAGAGATGCAGCGACTGATCGCACGTGGGATCGATCGTCTGATAGACCGGAACAATGACAATGCACTTGGAGCGATTCAGCATGATGGATGGCCGTTATCGCTCTGCCTGGTCGCGATCATCGAGGTCCTTGTAGGCAACTATGGTGTGGGCCAGCTCGGGGATGAGCCGCGGCAGGATCTCCAGTGCGCCCTTCCAGTCGCCCTGCATCGCGCTAAAGGCGCCCACCACCGGATGGGTCGGATTGCCGAAGCCAGCGCCGATGACCGTGTAGTCCCGCTCCAGAAAGTACTCGCGCGGGATGTGGGTCTTGTGCGCTTCAAACTCGTTGTAGCCCACGATCGTATCGCCGCCGCCGCGGTAGTAGGCCCAGTTGGGCGTGGTAAAGATGATGCGCCCGGTCGCGGCCTGCTCCAGTGCCTCCATGACCCCTGGCACGTCCTCTTCGCTCAGGTGCTCCAGGATCTCGCTGGCCAGCACCGTGTCCCACTTGCCTTGGATGGGCGAGGGAAGCTGCTGGTGCCACACCTTGCGGTAGACATTCTTGCTCTGGCAGAGGGCGATGTTGGGCAGGAAGGCGTCGAAGCCGTCGACCTCCATGGGCGCGCTGCCCTGCGTCTCCCAGTAGTTGGTGCTGACCAGGCAGCCCCAGCGGCCATAGCCGCAGCCAACATCCAGGAGGGTCTTGCCGCGGATGAGCGGGATGACGATGGGATCCAGAAAGCAGGGGGAGGAGCTCATAAGATATTGAGTCTAGGCCATTTTACGGCGATAACCGCTGGCCAGTCAATGGCGAGACTGCTCCCGGCTTAACTGGGATCGGCTGGGTGACCTGGTTCATCCAGTTGCAGGCGGTCGCGAAACGCCAGGTTCGACTTGAGCGCAGCATCCAGCGCCTGGCGGATGACCTCTGCGTAGTCGACCTGGATCTTGAAGTCGACATCGTGCTGCAAGTGGCGCGTCTTCACCTCGCCCTCCCACAGAAGATGCGTATTCCAGTGCAGCGGCCCGGCATCGAGCAGCGCGACCACTTCGTCATCACAGCCAAGATCGATATGCTCCACCAGCGGATACTTGGCCAGAAAGCAGAGCGCGCCGTCCGCTTCCCAGACAAAGTAGCGATGGTGGATGTAGCCGCGCCAGAAAGAGCCTTCGGGGAGGAGCATGCCGTTCATGCCGCGGCAGTACTCGGCAAATGGCGAAGGCGTCTCGATGTAGCCGGCCTTGGCGACGCGCGAGATCTCCTCGCAGAGCCACAGCGGATTGTAGATGTCTTCGAGCACGTGCCGGCAGTAAAGAAAGTCGATGCTCTTATCGGCAAACGGCAGGCGATCGCGATTCAGATCGACCTTGTGGACCTTGCGTCCATCCATGCCCGCGTAGTCGAGCCAGTCGACAAACTCGGTCGCGGCCTCAAACGGCGTGCTGCCCGGGCCGACCTCGACGACCCGGCCGCGCCCTGCGGCCAGCTCCGCCACCCGCTTGCGCACCTGCTCATCCGGAGCATGGTAGAGGTGCTTTAGCGTTGCCACAGACGTCGTCACCAGCGTAGCCTACAGGGTGAGTAACTGCGAGGTCAAGCAGCGCCCCTGCGCTTCTGACCGCAGCCGTGGCGACCGCAGAAACAGGAAGAGATTGCATGTCCCGCTCCCATACCGACATGAAGGCTTTTACGACCGAGCCGCTGCCGCGAAATCAGCAGCCGATGGATCCCTATTTCGGCACCATGCTCGGGCTCATGCGCAGGGCGCTGGTCTCGGGCGGCTCGGAGTTTGGTCTGGGAATCTCGCTGTTTTCGCTGGCGGTCAGCATCCGCGCCCAGACAATTTTGGAAATCGGTCGCTTCAAGGGCTTCTCCACGCTTGCGCTGGGCAGTGCGCTGCGCTTTTTGGCCGAGGCTGGCTGGGACGAGCCGCAGCAGCACAAGCAGCGTCCCGATGTCGACTACGCGGACTTTGACCGGCCGCAAAAGCGCGTCCTCATCTCGATTGATCCCGAGCCAACTGCGGAGGCCGCGGCCCTCATCGAAGAGGCGGGACTCGAGCCCTACGTGGAGCTGCTCGATACCTACTCCGACAACGTCAACTTCGATGGCGAGGCCGACCTCATCCTCATCGATGGCGACCACAGCTACGAGGGCTGCCGCAGCGATGTGCGCCGCCTGATCCCCAACAACCTGCGCCCCGGCGGATACTTCATCCTCCACGACTTTTTTGGCTGGTACGACGAAGCGGGGAGCAACCGCTCGCCGATTGCGCAGGTCTGCCGCGAGCTCATCAGCGAAGGCTCGCTTCAGCACCTCTTGATAGACACCGGCTACCAGTCCTTTGTCATATTTCGCCGCCCCGATCCCCTGGCCGAGATCTGAGGGCAGCTAGCTGCCAGCTAGCTGAACGATTTTAGATTTTCGGATTTCTTGCGGATTGCGCGCGAGCAGCGGGAGGGTGCGAGCGAGGCGTTAGCCGGCGATGTTCACGCAGTCGAGCAGGAACTCGATGCGGGCGCCCTGGCTGGCCTGCACTTCGGTGCAGGTCGTGCCGCACAGGTAGACGTGGTTGTTCTGGATGTAGAACGAGTCTGCCGAGCAGGCGCCCTGATTCGCGACCTGGGTCAGGATCTTCGAGGGGCTGCCGTCGCCGGGGAAGTACTCCAGCTGCGCCGTCGAGAGGATGTACTCCTTCATCGGAGGCGGTGCCGGCACGTTGAAGTCGCACGCGATCTGCGCGCCGCTGACTACGCCCGCGGCAACGGTCTGGAACACGGTGTCAAACTTGGTGTACTGGCAGATCGGGAAGCGCAGGCCGCCGGTCGTTCGGGCCAGCTTCTGGTGCTCCTGCCCAGTGGCCGACACGGTGTCACCGTTGCCTGTGCACACAGTGGTCTTGAGTGGATCGGTTGGCAGCCAGGCGGCAGTGACCGGGTTGTTCTCGACCAGACCGACGATGGCGTGGAAGACGTAGTTGCGCTTCGCCGCGGTTCCGAAGGGCTTGTTGACCGTATCGAGCGCGAACAGCGCGGTCTCAAACTTCGCAGCAGTGTCCTGCGGCGCGGTGGTGTTTTCGTCGTCCGTGATCTCGACGAAGGTCTTGTACGCATTCGGACGCAGCCAGGCCTTCCAGCCGTTCGGAGCCAGGTTGAACTCATCGGCTGTGTTGTACGTGGAGATGATCTTGCTGAAGGAATTGTGGCTGTCGATCTCGACGCTGTAGTGGTAAAAGCGCGCGGTGTTCCCCGGCTGGGCGGGCAGCGGGCTGCAGCTGGCATTGCTGGCGAGCGGCGCCTGCACGCAGATCGACTCATCGGGATTCGCATTGCCGTGTCGCGAGATCATGATGATGCGGTAGTCGATGCCGCTGGTCTGGATGATGTTCGCGAAGTTCGTGTTGATGTTGCTCTGCACGGCGAGGATCTCGTCCTGCATGCTGCCCGAGTTATCGATGACGAAGATGACATCGACCGGGGCCTTAATGAGCGTCGCCTGAGCGCGCACCGAGCCGCAGGCCGAGTCGGGATCCAGACGCCCCTTCATATCGACCATGCTCATCGGTCCGTCTTCCTGAACTCCGGCATCTGGATTGTCGCCGTTGAGTCCCTGGGCGTTGCAACCGAGGGCCGTGGCCGACAGCAGAAGAAGCCCTGTTAGTGTACTGCGCATCCTAAGACCTCCTGGTTAACTAAACTGTCATCTAGCGCTGTGCCGCGAATCCGGAATATCTGGCCGCGACCATCCTCATAGACCGTTTCACTGTGAATGCCGTGCCCCCAAAGCACTGCATGCACCTACCTGCGCCCCTGCCCCACCGAAATAGGGGGCCTGTAGAAATAATAACATGTGCTGTTTACCGACTGGGGAAATTCTGCGGCGGCATGCTTCGCGTTCGGTGATTGGCTGCCATCGGCCGCCCATTGGCTACCTATTGACTGCGCAGCCACAGCCCGGGTGGAGTATGGTATGGCGCACGCGATCCTCATGTAGGCATACATGAATGCCAGCCAGCGCAGCCAAAGGAAGGACCCGATGATCCGAACCGTAATTCAAGGCGTGGGCTACTACGTTCCGCCCAGAGTTGTTACCAACGACGAGCTCGCAAAGCAGATGAACACCTCGGACGAGTGGATCGTCCAGCGCACCGGCATCAAGGAGCGCCGCTACATCGACGACGGCGTGGGCGCTTCGGATCTGGGCCTCAAAGCTGCGGAGCAGGCGCTCGCACGGGCGGGTCTGACGGCGAAGGATCTGGATCTGATCCTGTTTTCAACGCTCTCACCGGATGTCTGCTTTCCGGGCAGCGCGTGCTTTTTGCAGGCCAAGCTCGGCTGCCGCCAGATCGCAGCGCTGGATCTGCGCACGCAGTGCACCGGCTTCCTATATGGCCTTCAGACCGCCGATGCGTTCATCCGCACCGGTACCTACAAGCGCGTGCTGCTCGTCGGTGCGGAAGTGCACTCGACGGGTCTTGAGTTCAGCGACCGCGGTCGCGATGTGACCGTGCTCTTTGGCGATGGCGCAGGCGCCGTGGTGCTGGGTCCGGCCGAGGGCGATGGAACCACCGCGGATCGCGGCGTGCTGTTTACCAAGGTCTGCGCCGATGGCACCGGTGCCAAGGAGCTCTGGTGTCTGGCCCCGACGAGCGCGCGCATTCCGCGTCTGAGTCACGCCATGCTCGATGAGGGGGCGCAGTTTCCGCAGATGAACGGCAAGCTCGTGTTCCGCTGGGCCGTCGAAAAGATCCCCGAGATCGCCATGGAGGCGCTGGCTGCGACAGGATATCGCATCGAAGATCTGGACTGGTTTGTTCCCCATCAGGCAAACCTGCGGATCAATGAAATGGTGGCCAAGCGACTGGGAATTCCCGATGAGAAGTGCTGGAACAACATCGTGCGCTACGGCAACACCACAGCGGCCACCATTCCCATTGGCCTGGCCGAGCTCGTCGAGGCCGGCAAGGCCAAGCCCGGAGATCTGATGCTCTTCGCAGGCTTTGGCAGCGGCTTTACCTGGGGCAGCGCCATCGTGCGCCTGTAAGGGACCTGCGCAGCTGCGCTACCGGGCGGCTGCGCCGCCTGTCTTGTCGATCAGCACCACACCGTCTTTCATGACCCAGCGAACGCGATGCGTCACCGCTTTGATATCGCTCAGCGGATCGCCTTCCACTGCCACCACATCGGCAAGGTAGCCGGGCGCAATCGCGCCGATGGACTTCTCCAGGCCCAGCAGCGCGGCGGCATTGACGGTGGCGGTCGCCAGCGCCTGCGCAGGCGTCATTCCCGCCTGAACGAACCAGCCCAGCTCGCGAACATTTTCGCCGAACATGGTCATCACCGCATCGCTGCCCATGGCGATGCGAACGCCGGCCCGATGGGCACGCCGCAGCGTCTCCAGGTTGCGCGCAACAAAGGCGCGCAGGCGCGCAGGCGCATCCGCAGAAAAGCCGAGCAGCCGCGCGTTCTCAGCGTAGTAGCGATTGTGATCAATCGTGGGCACATAGAACGTCCGGCGGCGAGCCATCTCGGCCAGCGTGGCGTCGTCCAGATCCACCGGATGCTCGATCGAGTCCGCGCCCGCCAGCACCGCATCGCGCCCACCGCTGGCGCCGTAGGAGTGGATGGCGATGCGCTTGCCCAGGCGATGCGCTTCATCCACAGCGGCCTTCATCTCTGCGAACGAAAACGTCTGGTTGCCGGTCACATCTTCAAAGCCGCCCGATGAGCCGTAGACCTTGATCACATCGGCGCCGGCCGCGATCTGCTGCCGCACCACCCGCATCACCTCGGGCGCGCCATCGGCAACGCCCGGAGAGGGCGACGCGTAGGGCCTGGCCGGCTCGCTGGTGGCCATGATCCCGTAGCCGCTGACCAGCATGCGCGGACCTATCATCGCACCGCGCTTCACAAGCTCGCGCATCGCGATGTCCTCATACTCGATCGCGCCCAGATCTCGCACGGTTGTGACGCCCGCCTCCAGCGTCTTGCGTGCGTTCTGCTGCGCCAGATACACGACCACCGGCGCCGGCAGATCCTTTTGCTGCGTGGCCGGGATCGTGCTTTGCAGCGGATCCCAGTAATAGGTCAGGTGCGTGTGCACATCGATCAGGCCGGGAACTCCGGTGTAGGAGGAAAGATCGATGACCCGCGGCGCTGCGTTGCCACACAGGCTCGCAGCCGCAGCCCGGCTGATGCTCTTGATGCGGTTGGCCTCGATGCAGACCACAGCGTCGGTCAGGACCTGTCCGGTGCCATCGATCAGCCGGCCAAAGCGCAGGGCCAGCGCCTGCCCGCCGGCGCCCGCCTGCCCGCTTGCGAGCAGGCTCAGCGCAAGCAGCGCCAACCCCGCGGCTTTACTAAATAAAGGACTCTCGATTCTTCTCTGCGACTTCAGAGTCTTCATCACTAGTAACAGCAGGCGACCGATCGCGAGATGGAACAATCGCCGCTGTTGGTGATGTTGCCCGAAGTCTGGATCCAGGTGCCAGAATATGATGTGGATCCGTCGGTCCACGAGCTGCACGTGCTGCCGTAAAGATAGCGGCCGCTGCCCGGCATTCCGGTGTTGGATGTGGACGTGCCGCTGGCCGTGCTCGGATCGATCCACGCGCCAGAGCTGGGCACAGCCCTGCTGCCATTGGCGCGGATGTATTCAGCTGCGTGACAGAGGTGCGAGCCGCCAAATGCGCTGGCGCACATCACGTGCATCTTGGGACGCCCGCCGCCCGAGCCGGTGGTGGTCGCGGTGGTGAATCCAGCGAAGCTCGGCTTGGTGGGCGTGTTGCAGCAGGCCAGCGCGCGCGTGCTGGAGCAGTCGCCGCTGTTGGTGATGTTTCCCGAAGGCTGAATCCAGGTGCCGGAGTACGACGTGGAGGCATCGCTCCAGGAGCTGCACGTGCTGCCGTAGAGATAGCGACCGCTGCCCGGCATTCCGGTGTTGCCGGTTGAGCTGCCGCTCTCGGTGCTGGGATCGAGCCAGGCGCCCGCAGAGGGAATTGTCGTCGCTGCGTTCGATTGAATGTACTCTGCGGCATGGCAGAGATGCGCGCCCGCGAATGCGGCGGCGCACGCTGCGTGCGCTCCGGGACGACCGCCGCCCGAGACGCTGCCCTTGTAGATCGCGGCCGTAAATCCCGCAAACGCGCCCAGGTCTTCGCTGTAGGCGCCAGAGCCCACCGGCCCCATGGGTCCCGACGGACCGGGATCTCCTTTGGGGCCCTGAAGGCCGGGGGCGCCGGGGGTGCCGGGATCTCCTTTGGGGCCCTGGAGACCGGTCTCGCCGCGCGGTCCCGCGGGCCCGGCGGGGCCTGTCATTCCGGCGGGGCCTGTCATTCCGGCGGGGCCTGTCATTCCGGCGGGGCCCTGCACTCCGGCGGGGCCGGCGACACCGGGGTCGCCCTTGGCTCCAGCGGCGCCGGCAGGTCCGGGGTCGCCTTTGGCCCCAGGAGCACCGGGCTCGCCCTTGGCTCC
>Ga0075163_10004490_pt1 | contig 18745 bp, 24 predicted proteins | sample JI1023141ADNA_FD_71478 | JGI IMG/M metagenome (GOLD analysis project Ga0075163, IMG submission 71478) | Wastewater effluent complex algal communities from Wisconsin, to seasonally profile nutrient transformation and Carbon sequestration -... | ecosystem: Engineered > WWTP > Effluent > Algae...
AAGGTAAGAGGTTGGAGGTTGGAGGTTGGAGGTAATACAGAATCATACAAATCTCCGAGAACAATTTCTTTAGTAAACTCTTCGAGGGACATTTCTTGAATTCCTTTTTTATCAGCCCAGGCAACATGGGTTACTTCGACACCTGATTCTGGATAGACGTCACCTATCTCAAATACTTTTATTTCTGATTGCTCGAGGTACGGAGCGTTGAGACGATTGAGCTCAAACGCACTCTTGAGTCCGTCTGACAGGTTGCTACGCATAGCTTCTTTGCCTTTTGGTGCACGAGCTATCTCTACTGGACCCTTTTTCACAAGGGAGTAGGTCATAACTTCGCGGTAACCGTCTTCAGCCAGTTTCTTGCGCGCAGCGAGCACGCGGTACATGGTTTCGTTTACTCGCGGAGTAAATGGTATGTGTGGGAGTTTTGCATCTACTCGATCGTATCCGAGCACGCGTCCCACTTCTTCGACGAGGTCGTGACGTCCTAGAAGATCGAAACGCAATAGAGGCACGAAAATAACAAAGTCATCACCGTCTCGCGTGTAGTCGAACTTCATTCTCTTCCAAACACTTTCTATTTCGTCAGCTGAAAAAGACGTTCCGAGATTGTTGTTTATATCAGTGACCGAGATGCCGATTTTGTTCGAAGTATTCCACGCATCACGATCTGGAAATACGTCGACTATTTCTTCAAACACTGCATCCGGACACATCTCGAGTATTGTCGCTGAAAGTTCTCGCATCGCGTATTCAGCGCGAACAGGAGAAAGATCATTTTCAAATCGCTTGAGCGCGTCAGTAAAGAGTGACAGCCTGCGACCAGTTCTACGCGTAGAAACTGGATCAAAGTTCGCAACTTCGAGGATAATATCAGTAGTTTCGCTTGTAACTTCTGCATTTGTACCACCTTTCACTCCAGCTATCGCGAGCACAGCATCTTCTCCATCAGATATTACAAGGTCTGTTTCTTGTAGTTCTTTTACCTCACCGCCTAATAATGAAATGCTTTGCGAAGCTCCCGGTTCTTTGATCTTTAATCTTAAATCTTTAATCTTTTTCGCATCAAACACATGTGTCGGGTTTCCGCAATCAAACATAACAATGTTTGTCGCATCGACAACGTTATTGATAGATTTCTGCCCTATCGATTCGAGATGCTTCACCACCCAGTCCGGACTTGGACCAACTTTCACATTGCGAACGATTCGCCCCATATACCGACGGCAAAGTGGCGACTCAATAGTAACCTGAAGTTGAGCCTGCCCCGCGGAGCCTTGCTTGCCCCGCGGAGCTTCAGCGGAGTGGGGGCGAAGTGGGGGGATTTTATACATCTCTACTGGACTCTTGTACTCTATATCAAGCAGAGCCGAAAGTTCCTGCGCTACACCTTGATGTGACAAGAGATCATGCGCGCGGTTTGGAAGAATATTAATATCAAATATAGTGTCGCCATCTTCTGTTTTGTCCATAGACTCCACCTCACAAAGGTGAAACGTAAAAACATCCCAAAGCTTTTCAGCGGGAGGCAATTCGGGAACATACCATTTGAGCCAGTTGTAGGATATTTTCATAAAATGTTATTTTTTTTATTAAACTCTAACCAATTCTCTTTTGCAATTTTTAAATTTTCAAGTTGGATCTTTACTTCTGCAGGATCCTTTTGAATCCAATCGTCAACAATGTCCTCAAATGCATCTTCATCCGATTTGTATCGTGCAAGGGAAACCATTTGTTCATGTATAGTATTTACAGCAGCATGATTAGCAATATCATAGTAATTTTTTGCAATAATATTAAGCGCTTCTTCCAAGTTTTCTTGGGGGCAAGGTAAAAAAGATACCGGAACAGACCGAAAAACTTTACCTAATTTATCGTTTATTTCTGCAAATTCTTGCCATAGTTTAAAAATTTTTTTTGCTTCTTCTTGTTTCATAAGTTTAATCTAAAAATTGTGTCATAAACTGGCAAAATTTATAACCGGTATCGGTTAAGCGAAAGTAGCCAGTCTGTCTAAATCCTGATTGATCAGAGTGAGTACTAACAGAAATAAGTCCAAGTCTTACTAAATTTGGTTCATATTTCTCCACAAGAGAAGTTAGCTTTCCTAGACCCATTTGAGTTGCAATATAACGATGCCAAGCTTCGCGTATATAAATGTCTTTTATACCTACTATTTCATCTTTTCCATTACCATTTGCAATATCAAAATTTGCTTTTAAAATAAGAATCTCTGTGCTACCTAATTCTCTGGCAGTTTGCAAAAATTCGTATGACAATAATTCATCTTCTTGGTTAGCATCTTTTTTAATACCACTAATGAAAATAGACTTTACAGCACGATATTTAACTTCATCTGGTACATCATCACTATCGATTATTTTCAGCAATTCATACAAAGCCATCCTACTATAATCTGTAGCCAAAAAGTCTTCCTTGATTTCCCCTTTTTCTCGGTAACTGTTTAATTCACGACCGAATTGTGTAAATAAGTTTCCCTTTAGTGCGCCTTGCACTATTCTACCTGCAGACATTTTCCACTGAGAGACATCAGAAGCTAGAATACCTGTAATCACCTCTGCTAGTCGAACAGGTGCATCTTTCAAAAAAGTTACAATTTCCTCCTTGTCATTGAGTTCTGGCAATTTTAGTTCATTCATACTTAAACTACTTAAAATTGATTCACACGCAAATCCCCTTGGTAAAGATATCGGATATCCGTAATCTTGTGTTTGACCATAACAATACGATCGAGTCCTCCACCGAAGGCAAAGCCTGTGTAACGCTCCGGGTCGATACCGAGGTTTGTGAGTACGTTTGGATGGATAATGCCCGCTCCCATCACTTCTAGCCATCGCTCACCAAACTTTACCCACACTTCAAGTCCCGGCTCAACGAATGGAAAGAAACTTGGACGAAGCTGAATCTCGACATTCTCGCCGAGCATCTTTTTATAAAAATGAAGAAGCGTGCCTTTGAGTCGAGAAACACTTCCCTCCTCTGCCATCTCTTTTGGAACAACGAGCATGCCGTCGACTTGGTAGAACATCGCTTCGTGCGTCGCGTCTGTTGATTCATTTCTGTACACTTTACCTATCGAAACAAAAGCACAAGGAATTCTCCCCTCCTTTCCTGCAGCTTCGACAGCACGTGCAGTAGCGCTCGTCGTATGTGTGCGGAGTACGAAACTTTCTTTTGAGTTTTGACTTATGACTTTTGACTTAATAAAGAAGGTGTCCTGCATATCCCGAGCTGGATGGTTTTTCGGTACGTTCAGCGCGTCAAAACAATACCACTCGTTCTCGAGTTCTGGTCCTACCGCCACCTCAAAACCGAGCTCTGTAAAAACGCGAAGTGCCTCGTGTGCAGCTATCGTCATAGGGTGTAGTGCTCCTTTCTCTATTTCCATACGAAAACTATATCATATCCATAACAAAAAATCCCCTTTCGGGGACTTGATGTTTTTGAGATTATTTCTGCTTTTCAGCGAGGAGTTCGATGAGTTCTGCCTCTGTGATACATGTATCGCCGACACAGAGCATGTCAGTTTCTACTTTGTCAGTAGAGATTTTTTCGCTCAAAGCGTCTACTTTGCGTGCAAGCTCCTGTACTGCTGAGACTACAAATGGCACGAGTCCGATAGTCGAGAGTTCTTTCTTGCCGTCCTTTGTTACGACTACTTCTGGGATCACCTCTTCTACTTCTTGAGCGATAAAGCCAGATGTTTTCGCTGCACCATCGGCCTCTCCTTTCCAGTTAAAGTATGAAGGGCGGAGCGCTTCGATCTTTGCGAGTGAACTTTCTGCAACGATTGCTTCAATATTTTTCTTTGCATTTCTATCTGAAGTACATGATATACCACCAGCTACTCCAGGGTTGATACTACAGGTACCACTGATATTTGAAAATGTCGCCACGTCTGTAGAAACAGAGAGTTTCTCTACATCGAGAGGTGTCTCTGGTGTGGTGTCTCCGATACCTACGTTTCCGTCAGCGTCGACAACCATACGCGTCTGAAGTATGACTGAACCACGACCAGTAGTACGGAAGAAGAGTCCTGTTCCCCATGCGGTATCAGAAAATGTTTCCGCTGCAATCACGCGCATGCCTGCAGTAGTCGAAGGCGCAAATGCTGTTGTGCCGTAGCCTAGTCCAGAAAATTCTGCGAGGATGTCGTTGTTCTGCACCGGAAGTGGTGTTGCGCGTGTACCACGAGCTGCTCGTCCACCAAAAACTGTTTTTGTAGAAGATCCTGGGAGAGTACTATATGTATCTGCAACTATCTCTACATTTTGACCATCGTTGGCAACTTCGAACTCATATGTTGGATTTGAAAGTCCGACACCGATACGGTCATTGACTGCATCGACAAAGAAAAGATTTTCATCGTTGTCTGACTCGATGCGGATATTTTTTGCTTCACCTGCTTCGTTGAAAACAAGCGTATTGGCGAGCGCATCGAAGAGCATCGGATAGTTCGCACCGAAAACACCTACAGAAAGAGTCGAAGTAAGAGTGTTTCCAATAACAGTGAGAGGAGACGTCGGGGCGTTGGTCCCTATGCCGAGCATGTTGAGTGCATCACTCCAGAAAAAGTTTGCGTTATCCTGACCTTGGTTTTTACCAGCAGCGTTTGCAAACACCACTGACCCAGGAGTAAGAGCATATGCGCTCTGTGATAGCACCGTAAACGCGAGTGCAGCACTTGAAACAAAAGTGAAAATTTTTTTCATTCAAATATTTTTACGTTTTTAATAGATGTATTATATCACACTATAGCTATCTTGTCCAGTACCTAGAAACCGAGTACTTTTCGCAAGTTAGTCATAAAACCTGACTTTACACGATTGCCACTGCGGTTTATTTGGCACCCCGATGGGCACGTCATGTGTGGATATTTCTCGATACAACCATCGCAACAAATAAAGTGAGCATGGCAAGCCATGTCCCCGCAATTGACGAACTGCTCACACGGTGTGTCACATTTTTCACAGCGACCGATCACCTCATGTTTAGGATCATCGGTAAAAAATCCCATAACTTTACGGTTGTCGAACACATAGAGTTTACCTTTGAAATCCTCGTTCGGATATTTCTCCATATACGACACAATACCTCCGTCAAGCTGGTACACATCCTTGAATCCCTGAGTGATGAGATAGCCAGAAGCTTTTTCACAACGCACGCCACCAGTACACACGGTGAGTACTGTTTTATCTTTCAAGTGGGCAATAGTATCGATGACTTTGGGTAAGTCGCGAAAATTGTTCAGCGGTGGACAAATAGATCCAGCAAACTGACCCACCTTGTGCTCGTAGATGTTTCGCATATCTACGATATAAAACTCTTTGCCTGACTGTATCCACTCGTGCAATTCTTCTGGTCGCAAGTGTATACCTGTCGTAACGTTTGGATCCAGGTCACACACACCGAGGCCGAGCGTTACTATCTCAGAACGGACTTTCACTGATAGTTTTCGAAAATTCTTGCCATCGCCCGCACTTTTTTTCCAGTGAATATCAGCAAATCGTGGATCCGCTTTCATCGCCTCTATGTACTTTTCAGTATTTTCTACTGTTCCCTCGAGCGTGATATTGACGCCTTCTGTGGCAATAATCGTACGACCCAAAAGGCCGAGCGAACTCTGCAAGGCACGCTGTCGCTCTACTTCCTGTGCGGGGTCGGCGATGTGTACATACTTGTAAAAGAGGAGCACTTGAAATGGTGAATGTGTGTTGTCTTGCTGCATATATAAAACCATACTACAATACATAGTATGAAAAATCCACTACTCTGGGCGCTGTTTGTACTACTCCTCGCAACAGGCTATATCATAGGACGAATAGACAACGCCCCAAAGCCTGTCGACGTCTCAGAATTGCCAAGCAGATTTGACGAGTAGCCCTTTACACTTTGTTTAGGAAGTGCCATACTAAACAAACAAAGGCGCTCGAACGCCACATTAGCAAACTATATACACAATTATCATGAATTTCTGGAAAGACCCATCTCAAAATGCAGCAAAAAGTATCATCTTGATTGCTATGGTAACCGTAGTAGGCGTAGGTATCTACCAACTCGCAGGTAACAACACCTCTCTCACGGGCAACGTGTACCGTGGTACAAAGAAGAATCCAACAGTGCAGACACAGCCTGAAAATATTTATGTCACTATCAACTACGCCAAAGATGGTAGTTGTATTTTGACTACCTGCGCCGACGGGCTCACCAAAAATGCTTCAGTTGCCTGTGTTGAGTATACTGGCACAACAACGACCAGTGGGGGCGAGAAAATGTGTTCAGTCGACGACACTACGCTTGAACAGTATATAGAAGTACAAAACTAATATGCGTCCACACCCGCGCTTACTAATTTTAGGTATCTCTTTACTTGGGGTCTTTTCTCTACTATCCTTTTCCCATACAACATACGCAGACACAAATTGCGAATACGGTATTGACCCAGCAAGTGGCTCAGTAGGAGACGGGTGCACAGCCACGGTCAGCTGTGTCGACACTACGGGAGCAACTGAACCTACGACGAGTAGTTGCACTGGCGAATTTGCAAACACAGGCACGTATGTCATGTGCGTATACAGTAGCTCAAATTGCACATCAGCTGGTGTTGTCGATCAACCAACACGTGATCTCGACAACTACACGCCAACGTTTAGCAACCCTCTCTCGGGTGGGTTTGTATTTACATCAATCAAGAATGCTATCGCTAGCGGTTTAGCAAGTATCATATCTCTATAAAAATATGAAGAAAAAAATACACCTAGCAATCATTGCAACAATCATTTCATTCTCTTGCGCTACTTTTGTTTATGCGACAGGTATAATAATAATACCTTCATCCGGCCCAGGATATGCATCAGGAAAACCCTGCACTATCATCACACTTACTGACGACGGCACTTCCTATGAAGAATCAGGCACGTTCAATAGCGAACTCGAATGCAAAATTTCTTACAATGCTTTCATCAATGCCCCTGACGCAACAGGGGGAGAAACCTCGCCGTTTTTCACTCTCGTCACATCGTTTGTAAACGCGATACGTACTGCACTACAAAACGGCACTGCAATACTACAATAGCAAAGCATTTTCTAAAGCACGTCCCATTTCAAACACCCTTTACGGGGTGTTTTGTATTATTGACAAATAACAATATTCATGATACAATATAAAGAATCATTATGAAAGCCAGGGCATTCATATGTGCGTTGCTGATCGGCATGTCCGCAGCATCTGCGCAAAGTGTCTGTTCCTGCACTGTCAACAATGAGGAACAAACAATCTGCGGGGAGATAGATAACCTCTCAGAAACAAAATTTTTAATCCGTTTTCCATCCGGAGTGGCAAGTATCGACAGCGTAAGCTGTGAAGTACTGGACGGTTTCGCACCGTCACCATATCTCGGAGGATTGAAGATACTTTTTACTTTTTACTTTATTGATCCGCAATGTGGAACAATAACAAAGAAAGTGTATCTTCATTCGTCTATGGACGGGTGGAAAAAAATACAGTAGCAAGTGTAACCCATAGCGGATACACTTGCTTTTTTATTTCACTCCATTCATACCGTGGAATAATGATTGTCTCACAATAAAAAACACCGCACATGATGCGGTGTTTTTTAATTATCCCGAAAGGTTGTCTGTCTCCGGTTGAGATGAGGGTGTATTTTTTGGTTGCACGTACTTTGTAGATGCTTTGATGTTTGTTTGCATGTGCACTGGAGTAACAAAGAAAAGAGCAATCGCAAGTACTGCGTAGAGAGATTGTTTCATATTCATTTGAGGGAGAATTACTTCTTCTTGCCAACCTTGCGACGAGAAACAATAAGGTGATTTGAGTATTTCTTTGGAGTTCGAGTTTTTCGTCCACCAGTGATCTTACCCCACTTGGTCTTTGGACGACGTGTACCACGTCCTTGTGCACCTTCACCTCCTCCGTATGGGTGGTCTACTGGGTTTTGAGCAGAACCACGGACTGTTGGGCGGACACCCTTCCAACGACTTTTACCTGCCTTGCCCCACTTGGTCAAGTGATACTCATCGTTTGAAACAACACCGATAGTTGCCCAGCAGGTATCGAGGATTTTTCTGATTTCAGAAGAAGGCATTTTTACTGAAGTGTATCCTGCATCATGCGCAACAACTTGTGCGTAGTTTCCTGCAGAACGAGCTAGTTTACCACCGCCGTTTGGTTTGATTTCAATATTGTATACAAAAGTACCAACTGCGATTTTTGAAAGTGGCAATTTGTTTCCAGGAGTCAAAGGAGCTTTTTCACTTGCGAGGATAGCAGTATCGACTGGAAGACCCTTTGGTACCACCATGTAGCGCTTGTCACCATCCTTGTAGACGACGAGACCGATAAATGCTGTTCGGTATGGATCGTACTCGATAGTAGTGAGTTTTGCTGGGATATCACGCTTTGTGTATCCAAAGTCTACATCTCGGTAGAGCTTTTTGTTTCCTCCACCTTGGTGACGTACAGTCACACGTCCACGGTTGTTGCGTCCACCCTTGCCTGCTGCACCTTTGGTGAGCGCCTTGTGCGGTGTACTCGTCGTCAATATCTTGCGATAGTCGATAGTCGCCATGTTGCGACGTGATGGGGTTGTTGGTTTATATGTTTTCATACAATTATATAAATTCTATTGTCTCTCCTTTCTTCAAAAAGACCGTTGCTTTCTTATAAGCTCCTTCGTGTCCGACACGACCACGCTTGAATACTGTTCGCTGCTTTTGAACGACAACAGATATTTTGACAGGCTTCTTTCCATACAACACTTCTACAGCGTTTTTGATTTGCTCTTTAGTAGCATCGATCGCAACGTTAAAAGTAAATGCGTTGACCTCTGAAAGTCGTGCTGCCTTTTCAGTAATACGTGGTGAGAGAAGTACGCGCTTGCCTGTTTTTACTGCTGTCTCTTTTTTTGTTTCTTTTTCTTTTGCCATATAATTATGCTTTCTTTGCTAGGGCCTCTGCTGCCTCCTTTGCACCCACAAAAACGATGTGTGCATGGTTGGTGACATCGAGAACGTTCATAAGTCGTACACTACCGACAGTGACAGACGCTAGGTTACGAAATGCTGGTGCTATCTTTGCATCACCTGTTGCATTTGCAAGGAATACTACTTTCTTCTTTGCGCCAACAAGTTTCTCAAATCCCTTTACTCCAGCGAGAGCTTGCATGACTTTGTCCGCCTCTGCAGTCTTGCCATCCTTGAGAGTAACAGCATCAACAAAAAGCACTTTACCTTCTTTGAGTTTACGTGAGAGGAGAGACGCGAGTGCACGGCCTTTCATACTTGCGGTGAGAGTAACTTTGTAGTTCTTTTCACTCTTTGGTCCGTGAGCTGCACCTCCACCAACCCATATCGGTGAACGTGAAGATCCGTGACGTGCACGTCCTGTACCCTTTTGCTTCCATGGCTTCTTTCCACCTCCGCGTACATCACCACGGCCTTTTGCATTTGCGTTTCCTTGGCGAGCGTTTGCACGAGATCCTTCTACCACCTGGTGTACGAGGTCAGCGTTCCATCCCACACCAAACATGTGTGCTGGGAGAGCTACTTCGCCTGCTGACTTTCCTTTTTGGTCAACCACAGCTGCCATCACTGCATCAGTGTTCTTTGCAGCCTTTGGCTTGCGGTCAGCGTTCTTTATAGTATTTTTTCTTGGTGTTGCTTTCATATATATTTCATTACTTGCCGATAACTTCTAGGAGAGTTCCGCGACGTCCTGGAACAGCACCACTGACGAGGATCTGGTTGTTCTTTGCATCGATTGCAACTACCTTGAGATTTTTAACTTGTACAAGGTCACTACCCATGCGTCCTGCCATGCGCATACCTTTTGGTACACGAGAGCGGAGACCACCTCCGATAGAACCTGGTTCACGTTCTGAGTGTTTTTGACCGTGAGAACGTCGTCCTCCTTTGAATCCATGACGCTTCACGACACCTTGGAAACCTTTTCCTTTTGAGATACCGCGTACTGAAACGATATCACCCTCACTCAATATAGAAAGGTCGATAACATCGCCAACAGCTTTTGCGTCAGCGGTCTTTACTTCCTTGAGTGCACGGAAACCTCCATTCTTTGTGTGGCCTTTGACTGCCTTTGAAAGGCGAGACTCTTTTTGTGTTCCATGCCCTACTTGCACAGCACTGTAACCGTCTTTTTCTACTGTTTTGACTTGCGTCACTGTCATAGGCTCTGCTTGTATGAGCGTCGCCGGAATACATTCACCAGTTTCAGTGAAGTATTGAACCATCTCTATTTTTTTTCCTAGTATACTTTTCATAATATTTCTGTTGATTATATGTTCTCTCTCGTCCCTCCCTCTTTTGAGAGAGGGTGGCGAGAAAACATAATTTACATCATCTTGACGTCGATCTCAACTCCTGAAGGGAGTGAAAGGTTGGTAAGTGCTTCGATTATCTTTTGATTTGGGTTAACAATATCGATAAGTCGCTTGTGTACTCGTATTTCAAATTGCTCACGAGCATCTTTGTATACGAAAGAAGAACGGTTGACGGTGTACTTCTTGATTTCTGTTGGAAGTGGCACTGGACCTTCTACCTTTGCATCGTGTCTGAGCGCTGTTTCCATGATCTGCTTTACAGACACATCGAGAATCTTGTTCTCGTACGCACGCACACGGATGCGAAGTCGGGCAACTGTTTCTTTATCGCTAGTCTTCTTTTTAGTTGTAACTTCTTTCGTAGTCATACAATAATGATTTAAGCAATGATACTTGTTACGACACCTGCACCAACAGTTCGGCCTCCTTCACGGATAGCGAAACGCTGTTCAGCTTCGAGGGCGACTGGAGAAACGAGTTCTACTTCGAATTTAACTGTGTCACCTGGCATAACCATTTCTGTTCCAGCTGGAAGAGTCACAGCGCCAGTAACGTCTGTTGTACGAACGTAGAATTGTGGCTTGTATCCTGCAGCGAAAGGAGTGTGTCGTCCACCTTCTTCCTTCTTTAGGATGTACACTTCACAAGTAAATTTAGTGTGTGGAGTAACTGAACCTGTCTTTGCGATAACTTGTCCACGGGTCAAATCTTCTTTCTTTGTACCACGGAGCAAGATTCCAGCGTTGTCTCCAGCAATACCTTCCTTGAGGTTCTTGTTGAACATTTCGATACCTGTGATAGTAGTCTTTGCAGTATCTTTGATACCAACGATTTCGACTTCTTCACCAACTTTACATACTCCACGTTCGATACGACCAGTTACCACTGTTCCACGACCTTCGATAGAGAAGATGTCTTCGATAGGCATAAGGAAAGGTTTTTCAACGTCACGAACTGGAAGTGGGATATAGGTATCGAGAGCTTCTGCAAGTTCAAGAACTTTCATAGCCCATGGATCAGTGTTGTCTGCAGACTCGAGAGCCTTGAGACCTGAACCACGGATAACTGGACATTGCGCGTCAAAGCCTTGCTTGCCAAGGAGTTCACGAACTTCTTCTTCGACGAGGTCGAGAAGGTCTTTGTCGTCAACCATATCACACTTGTTGAGGAATACGATGATTTTTGGAACACCAACTTGTTTTGCAAGAAGGATGTGCTCACGAGTTTGTGGCATCACACCGTCAGTTGCAGCAACAACGATAACAGCACCGTCCATCTGTGCAGCACCGGTGATCATGTTCTTGATGTAGTCGGCGTGTCCTGGAGCGTCGATGTGTGCATAGTGGCGAGTAGGTGTTTCATACTCGTTGTGAGAAAGAGCAATCGTGATACCACGAGCTTTTTCTTCTGGAGCCGAGTCGATCTGATCAACTGACTTCATTTTTGATGAATAACCTCCTCCTTGACGTCCGAGGATAGTCAAGATAGCCGCTGTGAGCGTAGTTTTACCGTGGTCAACGTGGCCAATAGTACCGACGTTTACGTGCGGCTTTGAACGATTGAATTCTTCTGCCATAATTTTATTTTGATCCTGTGGAGACTTGAGGCCTACCAGAGAACCTGAATTAATTAAAATGCTTATAAATATTGAGCTACTGGCACTAGCAGAGAATACGAGCTCGTCTCGCCTCTAGGGCGGATCGATTCTCTGCCACGGCCACTAACCCAATTAAAAACGCGCAAAAATGCGAGTACGTGCATATTACCAAATTCGAGAGCTTTGTCAAATAAAAAGCCGGTTTTGGCGGGGAAAAACCCAACCAAAACCGGCTATATCTAACGCACATATGTCATACCAGCTTCCTCCAGTATGTCACGGGCCAAACGCTCACCCCTTCTGCCACCTGGAAGAGAGTACAGTTTAGCCATGATGATCACAAAATCTGGATAGTTCGACACTGCGAGAGCTATCGTCTCTGCTCTACGAGTAAACGGGCTATCACTAAAGGACAATGAATACAGCTCCGGCTTCTTCATGAATCCATAGACCATTTGTTCGAAGTAGCGGACTATTGTGTCACTGTGTGCGTGGAACATAAGTGTCTGCCACGAATACAGATACGCAGTGTACTCTTCTGCGGCGACCCATTTTTGAATATCCAAAAATGTATTTTTTCCATTGTAATAGGAATAGAAATGCACCGCCTCGTGAGTAGTCACCAAGTAGCAGTACAGCAGATTTTGCATATCCTCGTCTACATAGTTCAGAAAAATAAAAGACGTGTCTTTCATTTGAGTGAGAAACGAAGGATAGAACTCTCCCTTCGCATCTACAAGTGAAAATCTTTTTGCTGCCACACCTGTGTCCGTAGGGCTAGTTACAATTCTGACACCTACAATAGGTGCAACTATTGAGTCTCTAAGAGTAAACGAGGTTGGATTTTCACCTTCGCGCTCGTCAATAAATATAGCGTGGGAGGCAAAAAACTCCCATTTGCTGGCAAAGAGCGAATCCACCATCGCCATAGAGTCAATCTGTCGAAGTATCGGATAAGCGACACTTTCAATCGAATCCCCCCATTGCACGTTTGCCAATGTAGAGGATTGAGCGCGAGCTCTGGTACTGCACACCGATAGGCACACAACCCACAAAAGAAGTTTTTGTTTCATAGCAAAGGATTTAGTTATCCCTATTGTAGACCTCCTACAGGGTAAGTAAAGACCAAAAGTGCATAACGTACTAGTGCAGTTGAAAAAGGTGGCGTATAATTAAAGGTAATATTCCGACTTTCCTCGATTGACAATTTGTCAGTCTTATGATATAATAACAATATTCTTAACCTTTAAAATTTAATAAAAATGGAAGACAAGTACCTAAAAAGATTGTGTGCCCTAATTTTAGTAACACTATGGGCATGGAGTGTTGTTGGTCAGACTCCTGCAGAGGCTGCTACACCAAAAAACTCAACCGAGATTGCGATTTACCCAAATCCGATCACGAGCTACGTACGTATCTCTGATACGTGTACGTTTAAAATTTTAGATATCACTGGAGGTGAAGTATTTGCACAAAGAGAAATCCGTTTACCGGATGAAAAGATTTACTTGCCACATATTGCAACAGGAATATATTTTATTCAAATATATTCAGGCAAAGAAATGACTGCCGAGCAATTACTAACAACCAAAAAGATCAAAATCCTTAATTAAAAGATGCAATAAAAAGGGTGAAGAAATCTAAAAAATTTCTTCACCCTTTTTTCATTTCACGCAAACCTTTAGAACTATTTTCTTGTCTTGATGATTTCTTCTTCTACGTTCTTCGGTACGATATCGTATCGTAGGAATTCCATTGTGAATCCTGCGCGACCTTCAGTCATAGAGCGGAGTGAGGTCATGTAACCAAACATTTCAGACAACGGCACAACCGCTTTGACGACTTTGTTCATACCACGGTCTTCCATACCTTCGATGAGACCACGTTTTGATGAGAGGTTTCCTGATACGTCTCCCATGAATTTCTCAGGGGTGATCACTTCTACTTTCATCATAGGCTCGAGGATAACTGGGCGAGCGATTTTACATGCGTCTTGGATTGCCATCGATGCAGCGATTTTGAACGCCATTTCGTTTGAGTCGACATCGTGGAAACTACCGTCCCAGAGTTCAACAGACACGTCCACCATCTTGAATCCTGCGAGGATACCTCGGTCGAGGCCTTCACGGAATCCTTTTTCACAGGCCGGGATGTATTCTTGTGGGATAGCACCTCCTTTGATCGTGTTGATGAATTCGAAGTGTGCTTCGCGTTTTGTGTTCTTTGGCACATCTTCTGGATCAACTGACATATCCATCGGCTTGATCTTGATCTTGACGTGACCATAGTTACCGCGACCTCCAGACTGCTTGATGTATTTACCTTCGACATCAGCTGTACCCTGGATCGTTTCACGATATGCAACCTGTGGTTTACCGACGTTGGTTTCCACTGCAAACTCACGCTTCATACGGTCAACGATGATTTCGAGGTGCAACTCACCCATACCTGCGATGATCGTTTCGTTTGTTTCTTGATCAGTTGATACACGGAAGGTAGGGTCTTCTTGTGCGAGACGGTTGAGAGCAACACCCATTTTTTCCTGATCAGCTTTTGTCTTTGGTTCAACACGGAGTGAGATAACCGGCTCTGGGAACACGATACGGTTTAGTTCGATAGGATTTGCTTCGTCACAAAGTGTGTCTGAAGTGATTGTGTCTTTGAGACCAACAGCTGCCGCGATCTCTCCTGCAAACACTTTCTTTACTTCTTCACGGTCGTTTGCGTGCATACGGAGAATACGTCCGATACGTTCTTTGTTGCGAGTACGTGGGTTGTACACATAACTTCCTGCTTCAACAGAACCAGAATATACGCGGAAGAATATAATCTGTCCGACGAATGGGTCAGTAGCGATTTTGAATGCGAGCGCAGAAAATGGCTCCTTGTCGTCTGCATGACGAAACGCTTCTGCGTCTGTATTTGGATCGATACCAGGTATCGGTGGGATGTCGAGTGGAGAAGGAAGGTAGTCGACAACAGCGTCGAGAACGAGCTGTACACCTTTGTTCTTGAGAGCAGAACCTGCAAACACTGGGAAGATATCATTCTTGATAACCGCCTTGCGAAGAGTAGCTTTCAAAACATCGAGAGCTGGTTCGTTTCCTTCGAGGTAATCGTTCATAAGTTTCTCGTCGTTTGCAACGATAGCTTCGATAAGTTCAGCACGATATTTTGCCACATCAGCTTTCATGTTTTCAGGGACTTCACCTTCGATGATCTTGTCACCCATAGGTCCGTCAAAGTGAAAAGCTTTTTGTGTGAGGAGGTCAACAACACCTTCAAACTGGTCTTCGAGACCTATAGGAAGTTGCATGCGAATAGCGCTTTTTGTGAGTCGTTCGAGAATCGTTTTGTATGAGTGTTCAAAAGAAGCACCTGTTCGATCGAGTTTGTTGATGAAACAGATACGTGGCACCTTTGCTTCGTCAGCGTAACGCCAGTTGGTCTCTGACTGTGGTTCAACACCTGCAACGCCGTCGAATACGACGACCGCACCGTCGAGCACACGAAGAGAACGTTTCACCTCCACAGTAAAGTCGATGTGACCAGGAGTGTCGATGATGTTGAATCGGTGCTTTTTATTTTTATCAGTTGGAGCGTAGGTTGGTGTCCAGAAACAAGTCACCGCAGCAGACGTGATCGTGATACCACGCTCGCGTTCTTGTTCCATCCAGTCGGTGGTTGTCTCACCATCGTGCACTTCACCGATTTTGTGTGACACACCGGTGTAGTAGAGCACGCGTTCTGTTGTGGTAGTTTTACCCGCATCGATGTGGGCAATAATACCGATATTTCGCACTTTTTCTAGAGGATAATCTCTGTTCATAAATTGAGCACCTAGCAACTAGCATTTCGCTACGAGCTAAGTTGTATTACTAATGTGTTACTAATTAAAAAAGCTAGACGCTAGTTATAAACGCTAGACGCCCGCATGCGACTCTCGAAAGTCGCACTTATACTACGACAAAAACGGCTTTTTTGCAAACAGATGTGACTGATAGACACCAGCAAGGATGAGTGTATTTGCAACGAGGATGTAGACGCTAAAACCGTACCCGGTTACCGTCCAGTGTGTGAGGGCCAGCAGGTTGACAGTGTGACCTATCATGGGCAATAGATAAATAAAAGGGCTCTCGGTGTCAGGGTAGTGCCAAGCCTTTACTATCGTAGGGATACTTGCAAACAAGTCAGCCAGTACCGCAAATACAAAGGCGAGGATAGGGACATCGAGAGCAAGCCACAAAACAAGAGCGACAAGGGAAAAGAAACCACAAAAATAGTCAAAGGTTTGAAGCTTCCAGTATCCTTGCTTCACGATAAAAGAAAAGATGAAAACCAAGAGCGGACTAAAACCTGCCATAAAAATAGGTATAAGCGCCCAGCGTGTCCCCTGACCCCATGCTATAGCGACCCCAATCATAGGTGCGAGTGACCAAAGGAAAAAGCTAACGCGGTTCGGCTTGGCCTGCCCACGGTACATGTCACGGATGTAGAGTATCGTCCCGACGAGCCCGAGCGGGATACTGATGAGGGTGAAGTACTGGGGGAGCATGTGATAAGTATACACCAACACCAAAAAAACGCTTTCACTATATACCCATCGGGATGGTTGCTTACCCTTCAGCTCTGAAAAGCCTCAGGCTCGAAGAGGTAAATTAAAAAACTCCCGAAGGAGTTTTTTAATTTACCAAGCGAAATGTGCGAATGCTTTGTTTGCTTCTGCCATGCGGTGGGTGTCGTCTCGTTTCTTGACTGCTGCACCTTCACCTTTTGATGCTGCGATGAGTTCGTCAGCGAGGCGGATTTCCATGTTTGAACCTTTCTTTGCGCGAGCTGCTTCGAGCATCCATCGGATAGAGAGAGCGAGTCGGCGTTCTGGGCGAACTTCTCGAGGCACCTGGTAGTTTGCACCACCGATACGTCGTGAGCGGACTTCCATAGTAGGACCAGTGTTCTTGAGTGCGAGGTCAAAAATTTCGAGAGGGTTTGGGTTCTCTGTTTTTTCTTTGATGATATCGAGTGCTTTGTAAGCGATACCTTCAGCAGTCGCCTTCTTGCCATCCCACATAAGACAGTTGATGAACTTCGAAAGCTTCACCGAGTTGTATACTCGATCCGCTTCTGGCATATTTCGATTTTTTACTTTTCTTCGCATGTTTGTTGTGTCTGTAATCTAATGTCTAATGTCTATTTCTTTCCTGCTACTGCACCTGCCTTTGGTCGCTTGTTACCATATCGAGAACGAGCCTTGCGACGCTTCTCAACAGCTCCAGTATCGAGCACACCACGAACGATGTGGTATCGTACTCCGATCAAGTCTTTGACACGACCTCCGCGGAGCATGACCACTGAGTGTTCCTGTAGGTTGTGACCTTCACCTGGGATATACGCTGTTACTTCCATACCGTTAGTCAAACGAACACGGGCGATCTTTCGGAGAGCTGAGTTCGGCTTCTTTGGGGTTGTTGTTGAAACTTTTGTACACACTCCTCGTTTAAATGGAGCTGGGTAATAGATAGGCTTGTTCTTGATAGTGTTGAATCCACGCGCCAAAGCCACCGCTTTTGAGCGACGTACTACTTTCTTTCGTCCTGTTTTTATGAGTTGTGATAGTCGAGCCATATTTTGTATAAAATAAAAGTAAAACCTACAAGGCTTTACGCGTGGTACTTTACTATACTCTTTGTATTTTTGCAAGCATTTGTGCCCTATTATTGAAAGTTACCACAAAATAAAGAAAAACCAGCCTTACAAGGCTGGTTCGGAAAGTGCTGGATCTGGTATTGGCTCCGGTTCTGATTCAGGCAACTCGGGCTCTACAGGCTCCTCTTGTGGTTCCTCAAGAACAGGTTCTGGGTCTTCTTGAGGCTCATCTGGTGGCACTACATCCCCTTCATTGTCTGTTGGGATTGAATCCTCTCCAGAATTCTCATCTACAGGTTCCTCTGGCACAGGTGGTGTATCGTCGTTTGTTCCGTCAACACCTGCGTTTTCAAGCAATTGCAAAAATTGGTCTCGTGTGACACACACATCCTCTATACACAACTCGTCTGTCGTTACTCGTTTTGCAAAAATATTCTGGATACCGTTTGCTGTATCTGCAAGCCAATTTTTAATCGCGTCGAGAAGACCTAGTCCTGTATCACCAGTGAGAGCAGTGAGGTCCGTAATCTGTATATCGAGTTCTTGTATTGCACGGGTGAGCATAGGTGTCAGACCTGCATAAGAAAGTGTGAGATATCCGTTTGGATTACGCACGATAAGTGACGGATAAATATCTTCAACTTCTTGTGCAATAAAACCAATCGAGGAAGAATCGCCGTCTCCAATAAAGTCATAACTCACGGTACGGAGTTTGCGAATATCAGTGAGTGCATCATCTATAGTCACGACGTTCTCTTTTCTGCGGGCATCTGATGTACATGAAATACCTCCGACGACATCAGGATCTATAGTACAATTGTTGTCGTTGTCTGCAAATGTCGCCACGACACCGTCGGTAGTCTGCTCTACATCGAGACGAAAATCTGGAGTTGCATCACCTATACCAATATTACCTGATGATATTGTTGCACCAGTTCCATCGATTGCGCTTCCGAAAATCAAATTACCAATAGATAATTGATTTGAACCTGTTGAAGAAGGTAGATCAATATCATACCCAAGTGCAATATTATTTGAACCAGTAGTGAGACTGTCCCCTGCCTGAAGTCCGATAAAAATATTATTTGAACCTGAATTCACAGACAAGCCTGCGTGGTACCCC
>Ga0075163_10004491_pt1 | contig 18745 bp, 13 predicted proteins | sample JI1023141ADNA_FD_71478 | JGI IMG/M metagenome (GOLD analysis project Ga0075163, IMG submission 71478) | Wastewater effluent complex algal communities from Wisconsin, to seasonally profile nutrient transformation and Carbon sequestration -... | ecosystem: Engineered > WWTP > Effluent > Algae...
AACATAAGCCTTTAATGCTTGGGCTTTTTTGCCATCTTCTGTTAAAAATAAATCAACATATAAACAGCCATCTAAATAATGTATGGTCCATTTATCAATAAAAGGAAACGCTTGTTGCCAAGGCCTAATCAGGTGCTTATCAATGTATTCTCGATTTGGGAGATGTAAACAAGGCTGAGTCAGCTCATCATCTTCTGGATCAACATGAACGACAACATCACGAACTTTTTCCAATTCACTCACCAATTCATGATGAACATGTTGGGCGATATAGTGGCCTTCAGATACCGAAATTGTCGGCGATACTAAGACATGAACATCAATTAAAATCTCGCCCCCCATAAATCGGCTTCTTAATTGATGAATACGAATCACACCCGGAACATTTTTAATAATGTTTTCTATTTTTTCAAGGGTACGATTATCAACTGCGGTATCAATTAACTCTTTAATGCTATTCCAGCCGTAATCCCAGCCCATTTTAATAATTAAAAAGCCAACAATAACTGCCGCACCCGCATCAAAGGCGATATAACCCATAAAACTTGCAATAAGCCCCAGCGTCACAACAACAGATGAGGCTGCATCTGAGCGATGATGCCAGGCGTTCGCTAAAATTAAATCTGATTGAATTTTTTGCCCTACATATTTGGTATATTGAAAAGACAACTCATTAGCAATAATCGATAATACAGCAATCGGTAGCGCCCATAATGTGGGTGCGGTATGAGATTGATTGAGTAGCTCATCAATGGCATCCCATGCAATACCAGCACCTGCCACGCCTAAAAGCAGGGATAACATCAAAGTCGCTGCCGTCTCGATACGTTGGTGACCATAAGGGTGAGTGTCATCAGCCTCAAGGCTGCCATATTTGGAGGCAAATAAAACCATGCCATCGGTTAATAAATCAGACAACGAGTGAAACCCATCAGCAATGAGTGCATGCGAATGAGAAAAGGCACCCCCGATGAGTTTAACAATACCTAAAAGGGCATTAATCAATGCCCCTATCATGGTAACTTTTTTAGCTTCCCAATAACGAATATCATGTCGCACGGTATAACCCTCTATAGACAATGGTGATTACTATACTTTTGACAGTTACTTGCATAATAATATTTCAACATTGATGTAAAAATCTTAGGCTCATCTGCCATTAAGAACATTTTTTCAGGTTCTACTTCAATATAATCAGACTTAGTCAGCACGCCATAATATACCTTATCTGCAAAATCAAACACCCATTTTTTAAAGAATGGCAGTATCACTTGGGGCGAGTGGCTATAGACATGTTTATAAATATCACTAATCAAATTTTGTGTAAGCTCATGATGGTTTTTGAAGATATAATTAGCTCTATCTTGACGTATTCTTGTAAATACATCCTTACCACTCATTCCTGCCGCCACATTTAAAGAAATCACGATTCCTTGTGCTTCTTCCATTTTAAAGGGCGTGTTAAACAAAGGTTGATTATTATGTGTTTCTTTATAGTCTTTGAGTATTTCTATACCCTCATCTGTCGTTGGCTCAAAATAACTATTAATCAAGAAATGACTGGCATTTTTTGATTGTGGATCATAATTACAAAACATAATTGTATTATAATAAAAATGTTCATATGAAATGCTATCAGTAAAAAAATCATCAATAATATCTAACGCATCATCACAGGTTAAATCCTCTTCATCGATATCACCTTCAACACGCACGATTTGCGTAGGCACGTCAGTGCGTCTTGTGAATAAAAAAGGCGATAACGTTTCTTCATTGTGATGACTTCTCATCACTGTATGGGCTTTATCAATGCTTGGCATTTTCATCTGAGGTATGGGTGAACTTTGAGCTGACAATGGCAAACACAATGATGCAATAGCGAGTAGCTTTTTCATGATAACAATCCTTGTTATTTAAGCGACAACTTTACTATTCGTAACTTTGGATAAAATGTCAACTTGTTTTATCTAAAGTTACCGCACTCCATGCTGTATACAAAAAGAACGCTGTATTTTATAATTTCCACCTTGTTTATTTGTAACTACTCACCAGCACGCGACGTCCCGCGGCTTGTCCGCGGGATCCAGAGAGCACCTGTGCATCATGGACCCCGCGGACAAGCCGCGGGGCGTCGAGACACGGGTGGTACCTAGGCAGTTACGTTTATTTTAAGGTGTAATCATGCCTCATTTTATTGTCATTGCAGGCGCCTCAGCCTCAGGGAAAACCACGCTTGCGAAATGGCTTAAAGAAAAATATGGTACCCGCGCAGCACTGATTAGGCTTGATGATTATTATCTCCCCAGAAACGACCCCAATAACCCACCCAGTAAAACCTATGATGAGCCCGCAGCTTTTGATATGCCAAGACTAAAAGCTGACTTTAGAAAGCTTAATCAAGGTGAGGCGATAGATAAACCGCTGTTTGATTTTGCAGGCAAAAATAGGAAAGCAGAAACAGAACGTATTGACCCTAGTGAATTAGATTTTATTATTTTTGAAGGCATACTAACGCTTAATGATATTGACAGTTATGGGCTAGACCCGCTGACCAAAGTCTTTGTTGAAACAGACTCTTATCCTACCATTGTTCATAATCGCACCGTAAGAGACGCCATCAGTCAATGGAAAGACGGACCAGAAATCACAAAACATCGAGAATTAAAATGTGGCGTAAGAGATGCTTTTTTTACCCATATTTTACCGACAAAGCAAACAGCTGATATTGTTGTGACTAACACCTTTAAATCAGACATAACATTGGATGAAGTGAGAGCGTTACTTAATCCTGAGACACCTGCAGAAAACCTCGCATGTATTAGGTCCAAAATGAATCAAGGCGTTTCGTTTGACAGTCATCCAGATGTTATAGAACTTGTTGCAAGGCTTGAGGGTGGCATGCCGGGCCGAGCGGGCAAGCCGTTCACCGTGGCTAGATAATTTCGTGAACGCTTGCTCACGCGCGCGGCTCGGTTACGCCATAACAACAAAACAACAAAAAGTTGACATATTGCTCATAATTTGACATAATGCAGTCCAAAATATACTGCATTTGAGATTGAGATATGAGCCAAACACGATTCGAAGCCCTTTTAGTTTCACCTGAAGTATATCACCAATACAAAGAGGATTTTGATGGGATAAATGATGCTGGCAACGGCTACCGTTTCGAAAAGCTTGGGAACTCATCACTATGCTCATTTAGAATAGGTGGTAAAGGGCGTATTGTTTATACCGTTGCAAATATAAGTGATCAACGAACGATGGTGGTCTTAGGTGTACTTGAACATCATGAATATCAAAAACAATTTCTTTTAAAATGCCAAGAAAAATTCCCTTCTCTACTAAAAGATATTGAACATCAAAAATGGGCTGACTATGATCCCGACAAAGCTGCTGCAATATCTAATAAATTATTTGGCAACCAATTTATTGCGCCAGATAATCAGCAGCAAAATATTATTAATCTAGCGCCCAATGAAGCACAAATTATCGTGGGGCCTGCGGGCTCAGGAAAAACGTTTATTTTATGTCAAGCAATGGACGTGCAAGACGCAGGAAAACTAGCGTATTTGACCCAATCGCCTTACCTGCTTCATGCAATGAAATCAGAATTTAATCATACGTCACAAGCCTCTGATGAAATTCATACCCCCTCTCGTGTCAACGTCAAAAGCTTCGGTTTATCAACATTACCTGACCTACAATTTTTGTCCTACGAGCAATTCGTCTTATCGTTTCTACCCGCTGACTTCACCCCTATCTCTAAGTCTGACATCATTTCGTGGATAACTGACAAAGTACCCTTAAAAACAACACCGCAAAAATCACAGGACAAGAAAAAACCCTCAACGCCAGGCATTGATTTAAGTGTGTACGGTCAAAATAAAATCATCGCGCTTATCTATCAAGAGTGGACCTATATTGCAAGCTTGAATGAGCCTGATGAATATCTTAAAAAAGGCGAACGTCAAACTTTATTTAAAAAAGAACATCGCTCACACGTATTAGAGTGGTATAAAAAATATCAATCATCACTAAAACCCACGGAAATTGTTATCGATTTTTATAAACTACCCTCTGATAAAACAAAAAAATTTAAAAAGTTATTTATTGATGAAGCACAAAACCTCCCGCCGCTTGCCTACCATAATATACCTTGCAAGGCCGAGTCAGTATCGTTTTGCATAGACCCCAATCAATGCAGTGAATTTTCTCTTGCGAAAGTTCAACAACTTAAAGATGCCCTCTTTCAATTAGGCATTAAGCCCGTATTTCATGAGCTCAACGCCTGTTTTCGATCTAGCCAGCCGATTATTGACACTGCTAATCGATTATTAACAATAAAACAAGCCATTACCGGCGGCCTTTCAAGTCAGGAAGAACCAAGTCTTATGCAATTACCTACGGAAATTTCAGGCGAAGGAAAAGTCTATCAATTTGATTCAGCAACTGATATTAACTCATTGTTAGACACGTTAAAAGGCGATGCTAATACCGCTGTGCTCGTTCCCAATAACTTAGTCAAAACAGCATTTCTATCACAATATCCCGATTTTCTTGTACTCACTTTTGAGGAGTCGCGAGGCTTAGAATTTAAACGTGTTGTCATTTATAGTGCATTTGAAGACACCGATATTGTCTCAGCCCTTAGAGCTTATAAGGCTAATGCCGCTCAAGCATCCAAAAAAAATCGCGCTAAAAATGATGAAAAGCGCGATTTAAGACCTGCGTTAAATGCATTATTTATTGCCCTTACACGCGCAAAAAATGACCTGTATTTTTTACACCCTCAAAAAATTATCAATGCCCTCATCCCTGTCGTAAACGAATTGCTCCAACATAGCCAAGTACAAATCCCAGATATGACCATCACTCAAAATCCCGAAGACTTCAAACAGATGGCATTAAAGTTATGGCGAGCAGGCTTAGAACATGAAGCAAAAGATATTTTAAGAACAAAACTTAAATTCTCACCGTTAGAAATTACGACTTTTAAACAAGAATTTAATCTTTTTGAAAAAACACCTACCCTATCTTCAGTCAAACCTATTCCATTTGGCTTAAACTCACGAGGATTAATTGCTTTATCAAAACAACCGATGGATGTTATTCATGCAACATTGTTTAGAAATGAACACCCTAATTTTTGTACGATAATAAAACAAAAGTTACTTGCAGAACTGCTTAATAGAAGACCAGATTTAAAAAACAACATCCCAAGTGATTTCTTATTTGCAGAAAATACATTATTAACCTTTATCGAAAACCCCGAATACCTGTTATTAATGTATGACATTATTTATTTGGCCATTAAAAATGACCCACGTGCCAACGACTCCATTTCTAATGCACGCCCTTATATTGATAACATATTGACGCGATTGTTAACCTTAGGCGAATTTTCATTTTGTCATTTACTTGCCCAGAATCCAGTGGTAAAAGCAAAATTATTATGCTTAATACAAAATCCCCCCATACAAGGCCATTTAATCAAGGACCTTACAAAGGCTTTAATACCAATATCACAAAACCATGCGCCATTAGTTACTCTCATAACTGAGCTAAGCCATCAAACACCCGCTCAAATCCCACCCTCAATGCTAAATTTTGAAAATGACTTTACCGTGACTGACTTTTTAAACCCCTTGTCTTCATATGTTCATACAAATTCCGATTTACTTATAGACACCATAAAAGCGTTGCGTTTCGAGCCCAAAGAGAGAAACATTGCACATCGTGGTATCATTTTATTTGCAAGATTCTATGCAGAATCTCTTAAAACCTATAACCCCTCCTCAGGCATGCCTTTCATGGAATTTTATAGCAGCGCAACCAATGAAGCTTATATTATAATCGGTCGAAACCGCTGCATACCTAAAAATTATATTGACTTACATCAAGAAAATGCATTCCTGATTTATGATGTGAACACAAATCAATACTTAACACCCCAAGTGTTTGTTAAACAAGTCAAAATATTTAATCCAGACCTTTACGCCCTGGACTTCTCATTGTCTGATGATAACGAGTTTCCAACATTAGACAACCTGAATAGCTATATTCAAACCATGTATTTTATCCTCAATAGTTTATTAGGGCCAAAAGACGCGTATGCAATGAAGAACTTGCCCAAATGCTCTATCTATGACTCAATAGATATACCACCACCTAATCCCGTGGCTCTTATCGCGACCTATATAAGCGAGCCAGAAAAATTTGTCAGTCACTTTAATCAATATCATGACAACATGGCGTGGACCATGTTTTTAGCCTTACATATCGACACCACCATTGAAGCTGAAAATGGCCAAAAGCTTACTTTTTTCAATTTTTTGCAAACCAATACAACAGGACAAATGTGGATTCATGAACATGTTGATATTGTCCTTGGGGCAGCAAGACGTTATATCGCCGATGCTATATATTCAAACGTACCTTACGCTTTCAATAAAAGTTTATTACTCTCAAGAATATTCTCAACAGATCAAAATACTGCTATGAACGGTTATTCAGGCCTTAAGTGCTTCATAAGTGACTATAGTAGAGATGAATACATCCGCATCATGTTCACCCCAAACAATATGGGCACACCCAAAACATTAGCCGAATACATTCTTTCATCACCAAGCCGTGCTGTCATTTCTCAATTTATAAAAGACTTAAGAGAGAAAACAAAGGGCCTTAGTATGATTCCAAATGAGTGGCTATTCAACCAACACAACTTTTCAAGCATCTGTAAATTTGAAAATACTGATGAGTTGCCCTTTCAACAGTTCTCTCAAGCTAAAAAACAAGCTTTGGCGCTATGGTTATTTAATGGCGAAAATCGCGAGTTATGTGTCAAAATAATGAACCATCAAGGCTGTCGATTACCCATATTAGAGGTCAATAAAAACATTAGCCAAGCGTGTTTTTTTCATGAGTACTTTAATTTATTACAAGAAAGTACTTTGAGCGATGTTACTAAACGCATAATGATTAACGATATCATTAACAATAAAAAACTACAGCAGTCATTACCTGATAATCTCCTCTCAGATGTGCCACGACTAAAAGGGGTTCTTAGGCTCCCTCATGAAGTCAATAATCTTGGTTTTTATCTGCCAGACAGTATTATTTCAAACTGTGGTGATTGGTTGTTTGAAACCGAAAGAGACGAAGACGTAATTCCTCAAATTCTTCAATCCTATCTGGGCAGGCTTCTATTGATACGCATACTCATCACAAAAAAAGATACGGAAAATGCAATACCGAATTATTTCATTGAGTATATTAAAAATATCATCTATAAAAATAATCACATCACATCAAATGATACTGGTATAAAGGGCACGACCTTAGATATACCTTCTGTCAAAACGCTATTCTTGATTTTATTTACCCATTTTAAGCAATTTAGAGAAACCTTTTCACCTGAAAATGATAGTTTTCTATCATGGCTTAAAGCAATAAATAATAGCGGTGGAGAAGCTGGTAAAGGACTTGCGCAATACGCTTTAAAAAATGGCTGGCTTCGACCAGCCAAACCCAAAATTACCGAAGATGAAGTAAAAAAAGCATTCGAGCTTGCAAAACAAAAGAAAAAAACACTAACATGCGGGTCTTATAACGCTCAATACGAATGTCAACAACTATTAACTAGATTTCTTGAAGCTAAGCATCTAATTATAAGGCCCATTATTAATAAGTATTTTGAGGATTTAATCGCTTATTTTAAGATAATCCCTTCATCAATTAATTATAATAACCCAGAGCCGATACAAAAAAGCACGATTGATTGCCAACTTGCCTATCTGATACTGTCTATTAAGTATTTTAACGAGAGATCTACTACCCACATTGAACAAATATTATATAAGCTTGAAGGTTATGACTATCGTCAATACTTAATATTTAATCGTGAACCTCAATCTTCTTACAAGGAATCCTTATCCCTTCCTTGGGGGAGAGATTGCATTGTTGTTGACGTGGTTAATAACAATTCGCTTACAAACATCGGCAATGTTTGGGTTGAATTACAAAAGTCTCAAACAACCAATCTCAGTCAGACTAGTTTTTTTGTTCTTATGCAAAAAACATTTAATGAGATAGATACAACAAATACATTGACTCTAGATGAGAAAGAGCGCTTAAAAGGTGAAATAAATATGCGAACTTATCATTTGATAATAACAACAATAAAAAACCTCTTAACACCTGAAGCCATGGCAAGTTTAAACTTAGAAGCAGAGTTGGGTTCTGGCTCTTCATTAAAAATGGGTTAAGATTGAGTTGCATGATTTGAACATGCTATACTGTTTTTTTGTTTTTCGAGGGCTTTTTGATGCGGCTTTCTTATCAATTATTATTAGCCTTGTGCTTGTTTGTTCCTATGATGTGGGTACTAACACCCCAACAATCGCTAGACACCGTAAAACAAAACCTAGCTGATGCTGCAATAACGACTAAAATTACAGCCCAGTTTATCCAAAGCAAAAATCTTAACCCTTTCAAAATTTTTGCCAGCTCACAAAATGGCACGACTACTTTAAAAGGTACCGTTAAAGATAAACAAGCCTACGTTGAAGCATTACGCTTGGTAAAAGCCACAAAAGGCGTCAAAATCGTCCATGTTAAAGACTTATATATCAAACAAGTTAATACGGCGTTTACTGATACCTATATTACAGCTAAAGTTGAAACAGCTGTTTTAAAAGCCAAAGTTTTTGATGATGAAAAAATCCCATTAGCCGGCATTAATGCTAAAACCATCAATGGGGTTGTTACCATTTCTGGCACCCTAAAACGACAACAATCTGTTGATGCGATTATTAAGCGCGTCAATCACATCAAGGGCGTGCGGCATGTGGTTTCAAATTTAGAGATAAATGATAAGGCAAAAATATGAAGACGCCCTCTTTTCGCTTTAAGATTTTTACCTGGTTTTTTATCCACTTCAAAGTCCCCATGATTGGCTACACACGCCCTAAAATTATCGAATTAAACGATGAGCGCTTGGTGGCTAAAATCCCGCTAAATCGTCGCACCAAAAACCATCTTCATTCAATGTATTTTGGCACCCTTGCCGTGGGCGCTGATTTAGCAGGTGGGCTTCATGGCTTTTATCATGCCGATAAAAGTAATGAAAAAGTCTCACTTGCCTTTAAATCATTTCAGGCGCAATTTTTAAAACGCCCAGAGTCTGATGTTTATTTTGTTTCAGGAGAAGGACAAGCTGTTGCTGATATGATTAAACAATCAAAGACAGAGCAGACCCGCATCAATCGACCCATATCCATAGAAGCCTTTACCCATTATGAAACGACGCCCGAGCTTGTTGCGACGTTTACGCTAGAACTCTCTATCAAAGTCATATCATGATAATGTGTCATCCTAAGCGAAGTGAAGGATGACGTACTTAGGGAACGACTCATGACCCATATTTTTCAATTACTAGGCACTAAAACAACGAATTTTTTTGATGGGGTGTTTAACTTTTTTCGGTTTTTAGGCCACATAAGTTATAGCTTTGCGAGCGGCGTTGCATCGTCTCATAAAGAATATCGACGACAAATTGCCCAAACTTTGCAATATGGTGCAAATATTGTACTTCCTTTGAGTCTTGTCTGCATGATTTTAGGGTTATCATTAGCTTTATCAACGCATTTGATGTTGTCTCGTTTTAACTTGCAACAACAAGCGATGTTTATTGCTCAAAATACGCTTATTCATGACATTGTTCCTATTTTAATTGGATTTGTTTTGTGTGCACAAACAGCGCTTAATCTTATCGAAGAAAAGCACCCCGTCTTAAAAAGCGATAAAGAACATATTGTTGCAGAGCTTATTATCCCGCTTATCATAGGCAATGCCATCAATGCAATTTTGCTTTATACCTATATCACAACAGCTCTGCTTGTCAGTATCTTTATTACCTTTCATTATATCGTTAACACCAATATCTCTGAGTATATGTTACGTCTATCAGATACGATTAACTACCAAGATATCTTATGGTCGATTGGGCGAACATTGCTAGATACAACGGTTGCAAGCCTAACTGCTGGGTACTATTATTATGCCCTTGCAGAGCGACGTATTTCAATGCGCCATGGTGTTTCAAGAATTTTATTGCGCGGCTTATTTTGGTTAATCATGATTAGTGGCATAATTAAAATAATTACGCCTTCATAAGGAAGAAAATGCGTCCTGAACGTGTTTATACAGGTATTGGTCTATTTGTCTTTGGTGCTATGTTACTTTTAGTATCTGGCAGCCTATTTCTTTATAACCAATACCTACATGGCAAAATTGAAACGTATGTCATGTTTTTCAAAGGCTCTCTTAATGGCCTTGAAATGAAATCGGCAGTGACCTATCGCGGGGTAAAAATTGGCGAAGTCAAACGTATTGAACTCACCGCTAACAAATCTAATTCTAATGTCGCCCTACCCGTTTATGTTGAATTTTTTGTCGAAAAATCGTTTGTCCAACGCAATAACCCTATTCAAATTTTAATTGATAATGGTATCAAAGCGAGTATTACAAGTCCTAATTTATTAACCGGTGTTGCCTCTATTGAGCTCAATGAGGGTGACAAAAAAACCAACCCTACCGTTAGAAAAACCTTTCATGGCACACTGACATTCCCCACAGAAACAGCCAATGAAGATGAAGCTATTGCCAATGATACCTTTAAAGCGGCTCGCAAAACACTCAAAGATGTCTCAGCTTTTATCCGCTCAAAAGAGCTAAAGGCAGCCATTAAATCCATCGATAATATGGCCAATAGCATAGACACGCTATCAAATTCACTGGATAAAAAGGTACCAGGTGTGGCTGAGCTTATTAAAGAAACCTTAGCTCAGTGGATAAAAACAGGTTATACCACACAAAACCTAACAGACTATTTATCTAGACATCCTGAATCACTCATCCGAGGAAAATCATGAACAAGGTAATTTTGATAGGATGTCTTTTATTATTAAGTAGCTGCACAAGAAGTCCTGAGCCTACGCTTTATGTCTTAAACCCACTGTCTCAGTCGACAATTAAACTTGAGCGCATTAAAACGGCAATATTAATCGATGACATTAACACCCCAGACTATCTCGATAAATCACCACTATTATTATTTGCAAACCCTGAAATGGGCAAGCTTGATGAACAACACCAATGGGCTGAAAACCCCGCGCATAATATCAAGCAAGTGCTCACCCAAAATCTAAATACGCTCTTACCCAAAGCCGATATTGAATTATCACCAGCACCTAGCTATTTCACCCCCAAACGCCATCTTTCTATCACCCTCAATCAACTTAAAATGATGCAATCGGGTGATGTTATCTTATCCGCCACTTATAAATATTATCAGCAAGATAAATGCCTGATTAAGCGCCATGTGCATTATGTCAAACACGTCACCGAGTTGAGCTGGAATGCAAAAGTCACGGCACTTAATGATTCATTAGACTTGTTGAGTAAGGATATGGCGCTATATTTATCTAAATTCCCGTAGTTTTTACTGTATTCAATGATTAACACGAATTTGATGGGTATTGAAATCAGTGTTAAAAATGAGTATAAAACTGTGGGTTGATGTAATTTTCAGGAATTATTTATGGATTCTCCTTTAAAACTTTCACTAGAAGCACTCAAAAAAAAAGTAAGTGAAAACCAATACCAATGGTTTCTTAAAAAGATAGGAAAAAAAGGTCTTTATCCCTCTACAGCTATATTAGAAGAGACACAAAAAGAAAATGAGGATAGATGTGACAAGATAGTGTGCTCGATTTTATCATTTTTATCGGCTTATCATTCAATGACAGATGAACAATTCAAAATCATTGCCTATCAGACTATTAAAAATCATAGAAATACAAGTATGCTTAATTATCTATTAAAAGAGTATCGTCTATTTAATGACTCTGATTTCATGGACCAATTGCTGTCTAACAGGGCTCAATATACTTTACTTTTTACTTTCCTTAATTGGTTTCATAATTTTCCTTCTAATGGATATAAATTCAAAAGTATATTAATTTCGGAGGCTATACAGGTTAAAGATCACCCGAATGAATCAAGCTTAAGTTTATTTGTTGCTAAAATTCCAAAAAACCTCTGTGAAACTGAGAAAGATTTTGAGAATCTGATTAAGACTATATCCTCCATACAAAATCAATCTATATTGAATAACCTCCCTAGGGTATTAAAAAAAGCAGCTTTATTACAAAAATCTATTGGCTGCAAAAATATAACTAGTGATTTTATAATTCCCTTATGTAGCTTAACAAATATAGATACGGCTCTTCATCAGATTCAAAATTTACAAGAGCAAATTACAATTTATCCAGAGATACAAAAATTAGTAAAAAATGCTTTTTCTACTATTTTAGGACAAATAATTGGTGAAACTTCAAACGAAAAATTAACAAAAATTATTTGGGTAGCAAAACAAATTCCAGAATATTTTTTGAAGTATCATTTACCAAAGCTTAAAAAAATTATTAATTTCAGCTGTGGCGAATTAGAAACCAACACGCTTGCTCAAATGAATCTATTAGCATTAATGATGCTCATAGATAATTTCTCTTATACACCTTATTTTTATTCCCAATCTCAGACCGATAAATTTATTACGTTTCAAGCAGTATTAATTGAGTTTTTCTGTTTACAAAACCACAAAAACCCAATTGAACTTGCAGTCATGTTGATGGATTTTAGATATCAGAATAGTGACAATTTAAGAAATGTATATAAAATACAATGTGTAAAAGACATGACATTTTACAATCTTTCTAAACTACAACCGTTTTATAACAAGTTATCAGGGTTTTCATGGATAACTGCACTTATTAGCCCAAATAGACCATCTCTTTATAGAGAAAATATTTATTTGCTTGATAAGGGTATTCTTGATCCAAAAATTCATGATCTCATCTATGATTATGTTGATAAGAAATCAGAAAATTCTCTCATCAATAGCAAAACACCCTCTAATAATGATGATTTTTATGCCCGAAATATGAGCTTAATTAATGCGATTATCCTATTAAACGAACAATCTTTGATTGAAAATAAATTCGGTTACACATACATCAACTATATTTTATTAAGCTTTCTACAATCTTCTCCGGAAGCATGGGCCAGGGAATTTATTACGCTTCATCAAGCAAGGAAAATCGCGCTATTAGATGAATGGCTACCCATTATTAATCAAAAAGATAAAACTTTACACCCTCCTCAGAAATTGAATGCGCTACTGAAATTCCTTAATGATCATCAATTATTGACTACAAAATGGGTGGATAAAGTTGCATGCAACCCAAAAGCTGAAGCCGATGTTAATGCAATGATCTGTTTAAAGGCAAATTCTAAAATTGCACTGTATGCTGATGTGGAAAGTCTTTATGACGAAATATTTGAGCAGGCAGACTCTCTGCTATGGTGCCAGGAGCTGATTAAGTTTATCACTGCATCAAATTTCGATGAAACCACGTTGAAAAATTCTAATCTGTCTTTACACGGAAATACTTCTTATCAACAACTCATGTGTATTAATATACTAATGCATCATAGCGTTTCATGTAATGATGCTTTGGATATGGTAACGCATTGCCAAGATTTGGAAGGTCTGGAAAAATTGTTTAGGGTACTGCATCTAACAAGTATGTTGGACGATACAACGTACGTACAATATCATTCTGCTTTTCGTGATATGCCCAATAAAAAAGAAAAAGCCTTAGCACTTGATAAATTACAACAAAATAAAAAACATGAGCATGATCTAGAAAGCATCTTTCAAATTTTAGCGCTGCCTCTTCCAGAAGCAACAACAAGTGCATGCGCGCTAGCCTTATGATTAATACTACAAACGCCATCTTGTTATCACCATCAATCAGCTTAACATAATATGGCTGCATATTTATCTAAATTCCCGTAGTTTTTACGGTATTCAATGATTAAACGGTGTGTCAAAATAACTTCTTTTGAGATACTCGAGTGATGCCACATGCATATTACATTAACAGCATTATTTAGCGGTACCGGACACGAAAAGGAAAATGATTCGACATTAGTTGCCGCACTTAAAGCTCATATCAACACTTCAGAGACGCAACACGTCATGGCGTTTGATGGATGTGGTATCACCTATGGTCTCATGGGCGTCGTATTTGGCACAGGCATTGATAAGCAGTGCAAAGAAGTGATTGATAGCGTTGAAAGCCTTATCAAAGACGGTCACACTGTTACGCTAAACGCCTATGGCCATAGCCGAGGTGCGATAGCTGCGATGATGTTGGCAAAACAGCTTGGCAAAATTTCCCCTGAATGTTTAACCATAAACTTGGCCTTAATGGATCCTGTTCCTGGCAACTTTATTACAACCTCGACAGTGGATGTTGCAAACATTAGCTTAGCCAATAAAGTTGAAAATCTAACGGATTGCATAAATTTAACGTCAGTCATGGCACTATACCCTTATGAACCGTTACCCTCATTAGCTTGTCATGCACCATTATTTGGCCGATACCCGCTGAAAACGATGGTTGATGAATCTGTAGTGCCTGGGTGTCATTCAGGTGCTCAGTATGTTCAGTTGCATGAAAATAAAATCGATATTAATCTTCAAACATCGATTACATGTATTAAAACGATTCAATTTCTACAACGTTGTGGTACTGAATTCAACCCCATTATACTCACTCAATGGATGCCTCCCAACACCATCAGATATAATTTTAGTGATTCAAACGCCATCAATCGCCTACTAACAGAGCAATATGAAAAAAATCTAAAGGAACTAAACATTAACGCCCGTCCTATTATTAGACACACTCATAGTGCAAACGGCTATATCATAAGAGCAAGTCATAAAAAAAACTATTTTAATCTTGAACACCAATACTTAATGGGAATGCCCGCGAACCCAGATGACGTTGCTGCCACTATTCAAAAAAAATATGGGCCCATATCTATCGGTAAACGTTTCATGCTAAACCATCCCCATTTAACAATGGCAATAAAGTGGTCAGGTATTGCCTTAGGACTATCAGCAGCCTTCATGGCAGTGGGTGCCGGGCTTCTCATGACCGGGTTATCAGTCACGATGCCAGTGCTATTATTATCAACCGCGATAATACTCGCTTCCTCGATTTTATTAACCGCCGCTATGATGGGCTTTTGGTATAAAGCTGCAAAACCCGTAGGACAATGGGGTATTAATCGTTTCTTTTATCCAGACTATGCAGAAAAAGAAGAAAGCACTATGCGGTCACCATTGACATATGGTGATGTATAGGAATACCCTAATTCGTTATAAAAATCATAAGGATATTCATGCGAAAAGGGATTTTGGTAGCTACTCAGCAACTCACGACGTCCCGCGGCTTGTCCGCGGGATCCAGAGAACACCAAAATATCATGGACCCCGCGGACAAGCCGCGGGGCGTCGAAACACTGGTAGCATCTAGGCAGTTAGGGTTTTTGCTTTATCTGGTTTTTCATTTTACGTCTTTATATGCTGATATCGCTATCACGCCTTTTTTAGGCGTCTCAGCGGCCATTTTACATCCCAGTAATCTTTATCTTCCTGGTGAAGTTGATAGCCTACACCCTGATAAATCACAAGATGTAAATGCCTTATGGGGAGGCAAGATTGGCTATATAAAACATGATTGGCAATGGGGGGTGGCTTATTACAACCAGTCCATGCACCAAAAGGGTGATGTCTGGTTATACCAGCTACCTGATTTGAATGCGTTTCGCTATCGTTTGACGGTTGATTCACAAGCATTGATGACTTTTGCAGAATATCAATGGGAATTAAACAAAGTCCCTTTTACCCCATTTGTTTATGCATCGATAGGGGGAACAACACTAAAAGCAACGTATTCAGAAACACCTAAAATATCTGATACCAGCGACGAAATATTCTTAAATGAATCCGGCAATATGCGTCTCGCATATGCATTAGGATTGGGAACAAAACTCAATATAAATCAAACATCATACCTATCAATTCAATACCAATACATGGATACCGGTAACCTTTCATTTAATGAAACGCTTAACGTGTCAATGCATCAGCATCTTTTACTATTAGGTTATACATTTTTAATGTGAGGAATATTAATGAAAGCAAAGTGGTTTGTCTTGCTATGTTACTTTACGACGATGAGTCTTTACGCGTTATCGCCTTTTAAAGTCAATACATTATCTGTGATACAAAATATGGTTGCAGGAAGTAGTCAGTCCATTACTTTACAATTAACAACCCAAGTCCCACCGAGCTCTGCTGTGAATATACACTGCGATTTTCATTCTTCATCATCCAATTTGACCGCATCTTTCAACCAAAATGGCTGCACATCAGCCGGTGGAATCGGCATTAATTCATCTCTCCCAGCAACGGTCACTTTAACACTGACCACAGCAAGTGGCGCGAGTGCGCCTATGACAGGAACAGTCACGTTTACACAAACCAATGGTCGCCATGCAAAAGAAATCGTCAATCTACCGATCGCTATTAATCCCTCATCAAGAACCATTACCTTTACCAATCATTGCCCGTTTAACGTTTGGTTTGGGATCTCTTCATCGTCTATTCCTGCAAAAAATACAGGGACGATTGCATGCCAAACTAACCAAGATTGCAGTGCCTATACCTATTCTCAATGCGTCAATGGCGCTTGTGGTGGGGGCGTATGTACACAAGATAATGATTGTGTCAATTCCCATGCAGGGACTTGTCAGGTTCCAGCCAACTCACCACCCAACACAACCGCAAGTTGCACTTATTGTGCAGAAGATTCTGACTGCCTATCTGGCGGTAAATGTGATACAGCGAATCATCAGTGCTTTTGGCAAATCCCGGCACCTGCTGATGCGTCAACGAATCATTATTTATTAGCACCACCGTCTCAAGGCGTGGTTACATCAAACACTATCAACATTCAAGACTTCTCAGCCCTTAACGGATATGCCCTACAGTGGGGAGGCGGATTTGCCGGCAGAACGAACTGTACGTTTTCAAATCAACAGCTCAATTGTGCCACTGCTTCTTGTAATAGCAGCGCCCCCGGTGATGGTCAAGGCGGTTGTCAATTAGGTGTGGGATTTAGTGCCCCGACCACTCAAGCAGAAACAACTTTTGTTAATATTTTTCCAGATACTTATGATATTACCCTCATTAATGGGGCAAATATCCCCATGTCTATGCGTCCAACGCCGCTTCAAGGCGTTGCAACACCCACGGCCTATGGCAATCCTTTTTTATGCGGTTATGCTGGCGGGCGTGAAACCGTTCAAACATCAAATGGAAATTTGGGCGGATGTTCTTGGAATTATACCTTACCGTCCTTAGGTTATCAGTGGGTTGACACGGATAATAATCAGGCCTGTCAACAAGATGAAACATGCACTCAGATAAATACAGCTTACCGATGTGGTTTAACAAAAAATGCGATAAACAATAATAGCGCACAAATGACGTGTGGTTCTTTACTTGGCATCTGGAGTCAAAACCAAATTTGCATCCAAAACGCAAATTATTCTCAATCTGCCATTATCGATTGTACCCAACAAAATTTAGGCACGAATAGTCTCATTAATTTATTGTCATGTTCCGGAAATGCAGCGACCAGTTGTTACAATGTCACTAGCGGCTCAACGACATGTTGTGGATGCGCTAACTGGCAAAATGAGGGCATTATCATGCCGTCCAATCCTGACATCGTTCAACAATGCACTTATCCTAATATCAATTGGACTAATAACATATTGAGTGGCTTATCTTGGTTAAAGCAGGCTTGTCCATCGGCCTATGTCTTTCCTTTTGATGACAAATCTTCAACGTTTACTTGCCCTTCAAACAACGCGCAAAGTGGCGTCAATTACACCATAGATTTTTGTCCCCAAATCACATAAATAAAATGCTCCGGGATGACATGTAATTGCTCAGGTTCCACCAGCATTCCAACGCCCCGCAGCTTGTCCGCGGGGTCCATGATGCACAGATGTTTACTGGATCCCGCGGACAAGCCGCGGGACGTCGTGAGTTGGTAAGTTAGTTACGATGACATTTTTATTTGTTCAAAATTTAACCTATAATTACTTTGATGTATTCATGTTTTGGGGATAATTATGCATAAGCTCATTAATATTGATGGAATTGGGACAATTTTTGCCAATCGACTGCATCAAGAAGGATTGGATTATCAAGAGCAGTTTTTAGAATTTTGCTCAAAACCTTCTGGGCGAAAAGCCATTGCTGAACACACAGGCATTAGTCCTAGACTTATTTTAAAGTGGACCAACCATGCTGATTTAGCGCGCATTAATGGTATTGCTGAAGAATATGCCGAGTTATTAGAAAAATGCGGCGTAGACTCTGTGCCTGAACTTGCTAAACGGCGTGCAGACAATCTGTACTCGTCTTTAAAAACCACCAATGAAAAATATCATTTGGTAAGGCGTCTACCTAACGAAAAAGATTTAGGCCTTTGGATTGCGAGCGCTAAAAATTTGCCGAAGATTGTTCAACATTAGGCCCGCTAATAACTAGTTCAGAGCCGCGACTGTTAAGGAGCGTTCACCGCACTTTGTAATCGCTTGTTTACACGCGCGGCTCTGATGCAATTATGTATATACCCAAGAAACTTCAAAATGCTATTTTTATGCTTTTGCTTTTTCCGGCTATAAAGCTTTTAAAAGTTCGCAATAGAGCCAGCTATTACTCACTTTTAAAAGCTTTATAGCCAAA